>Ga0207038_10145_pt1 | contig 21010 bp, 18 predicted proteins | sample Alteio_BWMinCont_76_FD_153285 | JGI IMG/M metagenome (GOLD analysis project Ga0207038, IMG submission 153285) | Enriched cells from forest soil in Barre Woods Harvard Forest LTER site, Petersham, Massachusetts, United States -... | ecosystem: Environmental > Terrestrial > Soil > Temperate forest >...
TTGCTGTGGCGTGGTCTGCTGGCGTACTGATGTTACTGATTTGGTTGCTGATATTATTTTTGTTTCGCTATATCTCGTTAGCATCTATCATTGCAGCGGTGGTGAGTTTTTTTTATGTATCGTATTGTCTAGTTTTTTCTGTTGGCGCACCTATTTTGTTGATGAATGTATTACTGGTCATTCGTCACCACGCTAATGTACGCCGTTTATTAAAAGGCGTAGAGGTAAAATTAGGTAAACACACAATTTGCTAACTGAGTTTGTCTAAGGATAAACGCGTGATGGTATTGATAGTGAGATCGTCTCGTTGTCCTTGCTGCAAACGACGACAACCCAGATAGGCAATCATAGCTCCATTGTCAGTACAGAACTCATGGCGTGGGTAGTACAGTTCCACGATCATATTGTTTGCCATATCGTTCAGCTGTTTTCGCAAAGCAAGATTGGCTGCTACTCCTCCAGCGACGACTAAGCGCCTTAATCCAGTTTGTACCATGGCAGATTGTGCCCTTTTTACCAAGACATCTACTACAGCTGCTTGAAATTCATAAGCGATGTCTGCTTTGACTTGCGCATTGTGATCAACTGTCTGGAGTGTGCTGCTAATAGATGTCTTTAGACCACTAAAACTGAAATTCAAGCCAGGTTTGTCCAGCATAGGGCGCGGAAAACGGAAACGTCCAGCTTGACCTTTTTTAGCTAATGTAGCGATAGCTGGTCCTCCAGGGTAGGACAGGCCAAGCAATTTTGCTGTTTTATCAAAAGCTTCACCCGCTGCATCGTCCACACTTTCTCCCAAAATTTCATAATCTCCTAGGCACTCAACCCGCACCAACAAAGTATGTCCACCAGAGGCTAACAATGCAATGAAGGGGAATTGGGGTTTATTGTTCTCTAGCATTGCTGCCAACAGATGTGCTTCCATGTGGTGTACGCCTAGTGTAGGAATAGATAGAGCCCACCCTAAACTACGTCCAAAAACAGCTCCTACCAATAAGGCACCTGCTAATCCTGGTCCTGCGCAATAGGCAATACCGTCAATAGCAGAGATTTTGAGATGTGCTTTTTTCAAAGTTTCCTTGAGTAGAGGTAATATTTTAAGAATATGATCGCGCGAAGCAAGTTCGGGTACTACACCACCGTACTGATTGTGTAAGTGGGTTTGACTATAAAGTGAATGGGCCAACAGTCCTTTTTCAGCATCATAGATGGCAATTCCAGTTTCATCGCAGGAAGTTTCGATACCTAGCACGCAGATTATAGGTTTATGGTGACAACTATCTTGTTTTGGGTCAGAACTTTGCATTTTTCTGTATTGCTGGTTAGAATCGTACCTCATTCTAACTTTAACTGAGGAAGTGTACTACATGCCGGGTGTGATATTGAAACCGAGCGAAACACTAGAGTCAGCCATACGCCGTTATAAGCGTGTCTGTGAAAAAACACGCATTAACGCTGAAATACGCCGTCGAGAGTTTTTTGAAAAGCCGGCAGAAGAACGCAAGCGCCGTTTTGCTGCGGCTGTCAAGCGTTGCCGTAAGCGCTTAATGCGTGAAGGTTCTGTTTTTTTAGCCCAAAAAAAGAAGCGTAAGCACTAGGCCAGCAGCATTATGGAGTCCACTCTTAAACGGCGCCTGCAAGAAGATATGAAGCTTGCCCTTCGTGCGCAAGACAAGCCGCGACTTAGCGTGATTCGTATGATATTGGCGGAAATTAAACAGGTTGAGGTCGATAGGCGTGTTGATCTAGAAAATGCAGACATTTATAAAATCCTGAATAAGATGATCAAGCAAAGCGATGAGGCCGTTGCTCAGTATCGTCAAGCCGGGCGAGATGATTTAATGGAGAAAGAATGTCAGGCAGAGGTTGTTATTCGCGACTATTTGCCAGCACCCCTCGAAGAAAAGGCGCTAGATGACTTAATTTCACAAGCGATAGAACGAGTAGGCGCTGCTTCCATCAAAGATATGGGCAAGGTGATAGCGGAACTAAGGCAGAGTCATCAAGGATTGGATATGGGTGGAATGGTTAGTACCAGAGTAAAAGAGCGATTATCCTCCCTTTAATGACACTTTTATAAGTTAGAAATTAGGAATTTTGCTTCAAGTTATAGAGGTACCCTGCATGGGTACTTCTGACCGAGTTCAGTGTTGTCCATGCCGTTGACTCCGATTCCTCAAGATTTTATTCATGATCTCTTGGCCAGATGTGATATTGTTCAACTTATCGACATGCGGGTTCCATTGCAGAAAAAAGGAAGAAACTACGTTACCCGTTGTCCTTTTCATGCTGAAAACACACCCTCTTTCACCGTAACACCTGACAAGCAGTTTTACTATTGCTTCGGTTGCTCCGCAGGCGGCAATGCCTTGAGTTTTTTAATGGAATATGAACATTTGACTTTTCCAGAAGCGGTGGAGTGCTTAGCGGTACAGTACGGTTTGCAAATTCCATACCATGGTTCACAAAAGCATGCGTCATATCAAGGGTCCAGCAATCTTTACCAAGTCCTAGAAGAGGTTGCTAAATTTTATGAAAAACAGTGGCGTATTACACCCCATGCGGTTGAATATGTGAAGCAGCGCGGAATCTCTGACTCACTGGCTACAAAATTTGGGTTAGGTTATGCCCCGGCTGCTTGGGATCATTTGCGTAAATCCTTCCACGACATAGTCGCACTTCACACCACAGGCTTACTTATCAAAAAAGCAGAAGGGAATGGATTTTACGATCGTTTTCGTGACAGGATCATTTTTCCTATTCGGGATAAAAGGGGACATGTTATTGGATTTGGAGGGCGCGTACTAGCGGAAGGTGAACCTAAATATTTAAACTCTCCTGAAACAACTCTGTTTCATAAAAGCAAGGAACTTTACGGGCTTTATGAAGTTTGTAAAGAACATCGTCAGCAGCCTGCGTACATCATTGTGGTTGAAGGGTATATGGATGTGTTAGCCCTGTTTCAGGTAGGTATCCCTTTTGGGGTAGCTACTTTGGGAACGGCGACTAGTCAAGAACAAATTTTGCGTTTATTTAGTGTGACACAGGAGGTTATTTTTTGTTTTGATGGCGATCCAGCGGGACAAAAGTCAGCGTGGCGGGCTTTGGAGATAAGTTTACCTCTTTTACAGGACGGATGTTCATTACGTTTTCTACGGCTGCCAAGTAATGAAGATCCCGATTCTTTTATTCGCAAACATGGACGAGAAGCGTTTATGGCTTGTTTACAGCAGGCCTCCCATTTGGGTGATTTTTTATTTGATCATTTACTTGCTGAAGCCGATATTGGCCAATTGGAAGGGAAAGCACGCTTAGCAAGATTAGCCGTTCCCTTGCTTAAAAAAATCCCTATCAGCGTTATGCAGCATAAATTATTTGAACAGCTTGCTGCGTTGGTGAGTATGGATGTCGATATGCTGAAAAAGGTGACACTCTCTCAACCTAGTAGATTCTTAAAAGAAAGGTCTGAAAGGTCTAAAAAATCAGACAGAGATACCGGTTTGCGTCCTTTGCTTATACGTTCACCCATGCGTTTGGCGATAGCACTGCTAGCACAATATCCACAACTTGCTAAAACACTTTCTGAACAGCAGTACATGCTACTGCAGACCATCGATTTACCAGGCAGCTCCTTACTGATTCAATTAGCTCATTTACTTAACAAATTCCCCACATTAAACAGCGGAATGTTATTAGAGCATTGGCGAAAAGACGAAGCTAATTTTCAGATTTTGAAACAATTGCTCTATTATTCAATCGGTATTCCTGCTAGCGGGATACAAGCCGAGTTCCATGATCTCCTGAATCATTTAAAAAAATTGGCGATGCAAAGGAATATCGATAGATTGTTGCGGCAAGCAAAGTGTTCGGAGTTAACCGAGAGGGAAAAAAAACATCTTTACCAATTAATTTTGGATACTCGAAGCGAAAAATAACCTTCCGGCGGAGCATATGCACAATAGTCTCAATATGCGTCGTTTCTTTTTGCCTTAAATATCATAGCAAAACAAGTTATTCTTATAGAATCTAGTGCTTAACCAGCTCCATAACTTTCGACTTCAGATAAACCGGTTAGCTTTTGGACAGCCATGAGGAGCCATGGTCATAATTGTCTCGATCTAAGATGATATGATCGGACTTATATACCGCTAATGTCCTGATAAAGAAGGTTTTACATGCATAAATGTTTTCTTGATTATACGAAGTGCTCAGTTCCAATCATTGCATTGCTTCCTAAACACTGGGACGCGTGGCTAGCAAAACAAGAAGCTGCCGCTAAACAATGGTTGAGGACGATCAATTTTCTTGGAACAAAAGCAGGAAGTGTGGCATTGATTCCCCGCTGTGATGGGCAGCTAAAACAAGCGATAATCGTGTTGAATGATGAAGCGGATTTTTGGTCATTCGGTACTTTACCTGACATATTACCTGCAGGACATTACCATTATGCGGAACCTCAGAGTATAAATTTATTGCACCGTGCAGTCATGGCATGGGGATTAGGCGCTTACGAATTTACAAAATATAAAGCATCAACAAAGCCATTGGCACAATTATTGCTTCCTGCAGAAATTGATGCAGATGTCCTTGAAGCAAAACTAACAGCTGTTTATCGTGTGCGAGATCTCATTAATACGCCAACCGAAGCGATGGGTCCTGCTGAATTAGCACACGCTGTCTTGCAAGTAGGGAAAAAATTTCATGCCACTGTAACAGAAATAATCGGAGACGCGCTTTTATTAAAAAATTATCCAGCTATTCATGCGGTTGGCAGAGCAAGTTTGCGTGCTCCGCGATTAATCGATCTAACCTGGGGTTCTATAACAGCACCCAAGGTTACTGTAGTGGGCAAAGGAATATGCTTTGATGCCGGTGGACTAAATATAAAATCTGGTGCAAGTATGCTGCTCATGAAAAAGGATATGGGCGGCGCAGCACAGGCGCTTGGATTGGCCGAAATGATAATGGCTATGAACTTACCCGTGCGTTTGCGTTTACTCATACCCGCTGCTGAAAATCTTATCGCAGGCAATGCTTATAAACCAGGCGATATCATTACTATGCGCAACGGTTTGAGCGTGGAGGTAGATTGTACGGATGCGGAAGGACGACTTGTGTTGGCGGATGCCTTAACCGAAGCAGATAGCGAAAATCCAGCATTATTGATCGTTTTTTCCACGTTAACAGGTGCGGCAAGAGTGGCGGTTGGGACAGAAATAAGTGCTTTTTTTACGGCACAAGAGACGCTTGCCCAGGATTTGTTAGTATGTAGTGACGAAGAACAGGATCCGATGTGGCGTTTACCACTGTATAAGCCCTATCAAAAAATACTAGATAGTAAATTAGCAGATATGTGTAATTCTGGATCGTCTCCTTATGCAGGCGCGATCACGGCCGCTCTATTTTTACGTGCTTTTGTGCAAGAAAGTACAGTATGGGTACACATTGATTCAAATGCCTATAATGTCAATTATAGGCCAGGAAGACCGGAGGGAGGGGAAGCCATGGCAGTCCTTGCGGTCCTGCATTACCTTATGAAAAAATATACGACTCACTAAACTCACTAAACTCACTAACGTTATTCGATATCAATTAATTGGATAAGCCATTACATCCATGGTAGTTGTTGTTGGCGTTACAGTGAAATACTCTAATCGATTGCTGGATTAAGTTTTTTTAAGGAATAAAAATATGCAAACAATATTTTCTTTATCAAATCAGTTTCGTAACTTGCTGTTGCTGAGCGCTTTGTGTCACTTGAGTTCAGGAGTGGCCTCATACGACTGTTGGTTGTTGTATACGCGCGAATTAGAAGAGGGGTTTGCTAACTTAACGAAGGCTTTGACAGAGTTTCAAGCAGACATGCTAAAAACTGAGGAAAGACAAACAGAACAGGCAGAAAGGCTATTGGAAGAGATGAGGTTGCAGAGAGATATGCTTGATATGCATAAGATTTTTGAGATAGTGAGCTTGGCTGTCATAGGTATACATTTCTTATTTACCATATTGGATATGTTTTGTAAAAAAATTTTTGAAGCTGGTGGTAGAAGATTAGCAAATAAGGTCATGCAGAAATTGAGGGGGCACAGAGATGAGATGAAGGCGGTTTCTGCTAATGAAAGAGAAGTTTGGCAGGCGAACGATAAGGTATCAGGTGACGATGCGGAGTCAAGGGAGTTGGCTATAGAATACACAGGATATCAAGGACAAGAAGAGGAACGCTTGTGTAGTGATCGTAACCGCTTATTTTCTTCTGTCGACAGAGTTCGATGTTCCAATGCCAATGCCGAAGTAAATTATGTAGCGCGTAGTGTGAGCCAAGCAGTATCAGTATGCACAGCGGAGGAGATTGCTGAAACAAGGGTAGCTAGCATGAGTTGCTGAACTTTTTACTTGGATACGATTCCATAGTGTGTAGCGAAATGGGCTGTAGATTTTCCGATGCCGTCTTGTGTTTATTTTTCAGGTGCTGGTTGGTTCAGGATCTTGCGATAAGTGATTTTTCTAGTACTTGTTGCAGCAATTAAGGTGTTTTCAAGTAGCATGGCTATTGTCATGGGTCCGACACCACCGGGTACTGGTGTAATATAACCAGCTAATTGCTTCGCCGTTTCAAATTCAATATCTCCGTGTAACTTTCCATTAGACATACGGACCACACCAACGTCAATAACGATAGAGTTTGATTTAATCCATTGACTCTTAATAATGCCGGCTTTTCCTGTTGCTGCAATTAATAAATCGGCTTGTTTTACGTATTTTTCTATATCGCGAGTTGTACTATGGCAAAGTGTAACAGTACATCCTGCATTGAGAAGTTCGAGCGCCATAGGTTTACCCACGATGTTTGACTTGCCAACGATGACAGCATCTAGACCACGCAAAGCAATTTTTTCGTATTCCAGTAAACGTATGATCCCATACGGTGTGCAAGGACGCAGATAAGGTCGACCTTGGGCAAGTAATCCGAGATTCAATGGATGAAAACCATCGACATCTTTTGTAAAATCAATACTCTCTAGGACAAGTGGCGTATGGATGCTCTGAGGGAGGGGAAGTTGGAGTAAAATACCGTGAACAGAGGGATCTTGATTGAGCTGTTCGATATGTGATAACAATCTTTCCTCAGAGATATGTTGAGGTAAATCTAACGCTATCGATTTAATACCACAGTTTTGGCAGGCTGCTCGCTTATTACGTACGTAAACTTGCGAAGCTGGGTCGTTACCGACCAGTATTACTGCTAATCCAGGTGCAGGACAGTTGTTCCTCAGTAAATCCTGGACCTTGTTTTTTAAATGATCACAAATATTTTTGGCAATTGCTTTGCCATCAATGATTTTTGCCGTCATAATTATGTGCTCAGCTCACTTGAAAAAAACAGATAAACGGCCATTTCGCACAGCCCCTGGTTGGTAGCTGGCATGACACTGCTTCACATGGAACAGCTAGTGTTTCGAAATGTGAAACCTGCGATAAACACAGGCTACATTATATGTTAGATCCGAGATATTTACGTAAGCATATAAAAGAAGTTTCAACACACCTTAGGTTACGAGGCTATTTATTGGATGTTGAACAGATAACGGGTTTGGAGGAGCAGCGAAAAATGCTGCAAATCGAAACACAGGCTTTACAAAATAAGAGTAATCAAATCGCTAAATCCATAGGACGCATGAAAGGGAAGGGCGAAGATATAGCGGCTTTGTCGGTGCAGGCGAAGAGTATGAAGAGTCAACGTGAAACTTTGGAAGGACGGCTCAGCAAAGTACAGCAACAACTGGAAGCCATTTATTTGACGATTCCTAACATTCCTCATAACACCGTACCTGTTGGTCTGAATGAGGGTGATAATCAGGTTATACGTCAATGGGGTACTATACCGTGCTTTGATTTTGTGGTGAAGGATCACGTTGATTTGGGACAGCAAAGTGGCTGTATGGATTTTGAAGCAGCGGGAAAGATGTCAGGGGCACGGTTTGTCGTGCTATATGGAAAATTAGCGAGGCTACAGCGTGCATTGATTCAATTTATGTTAGCAGTCCACACAGAAGAGCACGGTTATGAAGAGCTGTACGTTCCCTATATTGTGAATGGCACCAGTTTGAGAAATACAGGTCAGCTGCCAAAATTTTTAGATGACCAGTTTGCATTGAAGGGTAATCAAGATTTTTACCTCATTCCAACGGCCGAAGTGCCTGTGACGAACCTAGCACAGGGTGTTATTTTTCCGAACCAGGCTTTACCAAAAAAATACGTAGCACATACTCCTTGTTTTCGTAGTGAATCGGGTTCCTATGGGAAGGATACGCGTGGCATGATTCGTCAGCATCAATTTGAAAAGGTAGAGTTGATTCGTTTTGTTAAGCCAGAAGATTCTCTATCAGCCCTGGAAGCTGTCACAAAAGAAGCAGAAACCATTTTACAAAAACTAGAATTACCGTATCGAGTCGTTGCGTTATGCACGGGTGATTTGGGTTTCAGTGCTGCTAAAACTTATGATTTAGAAGTATGGTTACCGAGTGAAAATACCTATCGTGAAATTTCATCCTGCAGTAATTTTGGAGATTTTCAGGCGCGTCGACTGCAGGCACGTTGGCGAAATCCTGAAACTAATGCGATAGAATTGATTCATACCATCAATGGTTCAGGCGTTGCTGTTGGCCGGGCGTTAGTAGCCATTATGGAAAATTACCAGAATGCAACAGGAAAAATACGCGTGCCCCATGCACTGCAGGCCTATATCCAAGAAGATTTTATTTAAAATAAAGAGCGGTATGCCTGATCACATGACTGGCAAAAGCAAAGCTTCCGCGCAGTCATTCCAAGGAGAGAATCGCGGTTCTCTCCTTGAAAATCCTCATCGCGCAAAGAAAGTACTTGCAGTTGCGAATTCGAAACTTCAAGTACAATGGGTATATGAAAAATTTGAATAATAAACAAACGGGCGTTATTACGGTAAGAGTGGTATTGCTATCGATTTTTTTAACGATACTGTTAGCTGCTTCTAGCACTTATTTGGCTTTAAAAATAGGAGTTTTACCTTCTGCTTCTATTCCAGCCGCTATCTTAGCGATGGCAATACTGCGTTTTTTTAAAAATACAAATATTTATGAAACTAATTTAATTCAAACAGCGGCATCAGCGGGTGAAGCGGTAGCAGGAGGGATCGTTTTTACGATACCAGCATTGGTGATCATTCACTATTGGTATCATTTTCCTTATTTAGAAAATGTCGCTATCGCGCTATCTGGCGGTTTACTGGGAATTTTGTTTTCTATTCCCTTGCGTAGAATATTAGTTAAGGCGGAACAACTTTATTTTCCGGAAGCTAAAGCGGTTGCAGGGATTTTGCAGTTGGCCAAAAAGCAGTTAATGCATATCCGTGACATGATCTTCGGTGCCTGTGTAGGAGGAGTATTAGAGCTGGCACAAACAGGATTTAAAATTATTGCAAGTGCAGCAGAAAAATGGGTAACGATAGGAAAATCGAAGGTGCTGTTTGGTTTTGGTATTGGTTTTTCACCCGCATTGATTGGGGTAGGTTATTTAATTGGATTTGACCTAGGCCTGAGTTTGGCCTTGGGTGCATGGATTGCTTGGGGAGTTTGCTTGCCGCTGTTCAGTGCATTTACGGCGCTAACAGGGCCTTTTTGTATAGAAACAAGCCTAGCTTACTATAGGATAAATAATCATTATGTCGGCCTAGGAGCAATGCTGGTTGCAGGATTATGGACTTTACTCAATTTACTGAAGCCTTTTTATGAAAGTTTAGCGCTAGCCGTGACAGGTTTATTCAAAACTCATACTCAAAAGCTGCCGCTATTAGCAAGTGAACAAGATATACCCGGGATCTATCTATTTTTAGGTTTGATTGTTCTCGTCATTGGCATGGATGTTTTATTTGAATATTTATTTCCCCTGAAAACTTTAGGGGTTGGTGCATCGCATTTTTTTATTCTCGTTGCCGTGTTGTATGTCTTCGCGATGGGTTTCATTTTTTCGTCTATCTGTGGGTATTTTTCAGGGTTGGTAGGAGTGACAGCAAGTCCTGGATCAGCGATTATCACGGCAGGTCTATTGCTAATAGCCGTTATTTTGCGAGCATTTTTAATTTTTCAAGGACAGTCACTGCAATCCGTACAATTACCGACGGTCGCTGCCATTGCTCTTATGATCGGAGCCGTGGTTGCAGGATCGGCCGCTGTTGCTAATGACAACATTCAAGATTTAAAGGTGGGGCATCTGATCGGTGCGAAGCCCTGGCAACAACAATTGATGCTGATGCTCGGTGTGCTCGTGGCAGCGTTGGTGATTCCTTATGTCATGGAAATTTTATTCAATGTGTATGGTTTGACAACGGTGTTACCACACGCTGGTATGGATCCCACACAGAGCTTACCTGCGCCGCCTGCTGCTATGATGGCCGGTCTAACACAAAGCGTATTGAACCATAATTTACCATGGAACATGCTGGGTATAGGGGGATTCATCATGATGATCTTGATCATACTGTCATTATTAGGACTCAGAAAGATTTCTTTATTGGGAGTAGGAATGGGTATTTATTTACCATTAAGCTCTTCTATGTCCCTATTTATAGGGAGTTTGTTCGCATTTTTCATTCAAAAAATCCATGCACACTGTCAAGGAACCAGAACACAGTTGCAGATGAATCCAGGGCAGCCAGATGCCAGCTTGCTAGCCTGTGGATTAGTAGCGGGTTCTTCCTTAATGGATGTATTGATCGCCATCCCTGTGTCAGTGATGAAAAATTCAACCTTACTGGCTTTCGCGCCTTCCCATTGGGGAGGGATGGCAACCATGCTGGGATTTCTTAGTGTCTTAGGTATTGGTTTTGCTTTTTATCGCGTTAGTCGAGCGAACTTGATAGCACTAGAATAAGCCCGCTTTGATTAATAGGTAACAGTCACTGTGATGGTATCCGTGTAAGTTCCGGCTGCAATAGGCTGCAAGGTAGGTAATAGGCCGTACACGGTGTAATTATTTGTCTCGCTCAATCCTATGGCAGTATAAGAATCACTGACTGTGTTGCTTCCTCCTGTTCCATCACCCCAGATCAAGGTATGCGCTACATCTTGGTATAAATTATAATTTAAGTGCTGACCTGTTAAGTTCATAAATCGCGTGCTAAAACTTCCACTGTTTCCTGCATTCATACTGATGACATAAGCAACTGAAAATAGGACTAACGCTGAACAAGTCACGGCTACATTACCTGTTGTGGTGACTGCCGTCGCTGACGTTGGATTATAATTACCGAAAGCAACGGATGTCGTTCCAACCGAACACGAACAACCAAGACCAGAACACATTGCGTACGCCGGTAGTGTATAAAGACAAAAAATTCCGAGCAAAAGGAGACAAAAAATAAACCGCAGTCGGCGCAGCAGCCTACAAAATTTTTTGCTAAATTTAATTAGTAGCATAGTACATTTCCTAATTCAATGATCGCCGCTGTTGTTTTAGGCAAGTTTAAAATGCAATGGCACTCGTTATTGTTCCAGCGGACAGTTCCATGCAATGTTTGATTAACTACTTCTGGTATGTACAATGTACCCTCATAACCTACCATGAAATCAGTTTGTTCAGGATCCCCCTGTAATGTAACCTCGGCACCGACTGGAACAAATTGATGGTGTAGAGTTAATAAGTGCGCGATAGCTCCTTGCAGATGCTTGACGGGAAATTGCACTAAAACACCACTATGAAAATAAGGTATGATGGTTTTTTCGGTCACTGTTATTTTTGTATCCAGTGGTAATGTAGCCGGCACGATTTCTAATAAATTTTCTTGATAAGGAAGCAATTCGGTCACTAATAAATTCCCATTACGATCGGTGTGGCCCATGAGCTGGTGTTGATAGAATACTTCAACATTCGGATAATGAGGAATTTGTACAACAGCAAAGCTATGTGTCAGTTTGCGCGCTAAAAATCCATCGCCTGCAAAATAAATAGCGCTACCGCTTGCGTCTAGTTCGTAGTTTGTCTGCCGTTGGCCTTGTCCTAGTCGTGCTGTATAGCTACCTATCTCATTTTGTAAGGTGAGATTGGCACCGGCATAACGGCTACTGTTATTGCTGGCGATGATGTCGTATCCATAACCAGTGCCTAGAGGGACAGATTTAGTCAGCTGTATGGCGTCTGTGAATTGGTGGTTTTGCTGGCTTGCGTAGTTACTCACGATATGTGCATTATCCGGTGCAAAAACCATCCCAATAAAGGCCTGGTTTGTATGAGAGTGGCGTAAATCACCGACAAAGCCGACAGTCAAGGAAATATTTTTTAACACGCTACGGGTATAAGTTCCTGTTAGTAAACGTGCGGATGGAGTCGAGGATATTCCATAGTTTTCAGTAAAATTTCGACTATTGATCAATGTATAACTCATGCTGAATGATCCATAATCTTCTACACTGTACCCAACAAATAATTGGTTTATGAGACTTGGTGCAGGTGTATCGGGCTTATTGCCAAGCTGTAAGTACTTTCCGCTGGCTACTGTACTATCAAAACCATAACTAAACTGAGGACCCTGGCGAACAAAACTTAAAGCCAATAAGCCTCCTGCGCCTAGCGAGCTATGTCCGCCCGCTACTCCCAAAGAAGCCACTCCATATTGGTTCAAAAGATAATTCGCTGAAACTCCTAGTGTTTGTTGAGCAAATAAGGCTTCTGCATGTGCACCCAACGTCAAATGATCAGTGGCACCACGTTGATAAGTTGCTACAACTAAAGGGCGTCCATAGTCATTGCTATTGATTGCATAATTATTTCGTACAAAACCTGCTTCATAGGAAAAATTAACTAAATTAGGTTGCAATAATAAGGGGCTTGCATAGTAAGGAAAACTAATAAATTTACTACGACCCAATAAATCCTGCGTCACAATCTGTACGACGCCTGCTCCTGAAACAACGGGGATATTATTGAAGGTATATGGGCCATTGTTAACCATCTGTTTTTGATTGAGGACACTATTGACAAATACGTCCACGACACTTGGCACTGATGCTTCACCTCTATAGCCAGGCAGAGGAAAAGTGATCAGATTCGGTTGGGTATTAAAGTTAGTAGCATATTGAATTCCGGCAAAACGCGTTGCACCGCTCCATGCCGTCGATCCCGTGATAGCATCACCAAAGCGCCACGTTGCTATTTTTTCGGGTTCATCGAGAGTCCAGGTCGTATCTAATCGAAGCAGCTTACTTGCTTGGTTATTAACGATGCGAGTTATATCATTATAAAATTTATTATAGGCTAATACATTGGCTGTTCCAACTCCCAGTCTATTAAATAGACCTAATCCCAACAAAGCAGACATGTTAGTTTGATTAGTGTGCAGTATATTATTTCGCAATGCCACCCCATCGTAGTTTAGAAAAACACCGGGTTCACTCGGGCGCAACGCACCTAAACGATAGCGATATGGTTCGAAGGACTGCAGCGTAAAGGTCTTTGTGTCGACCTGGATAGATAATTGCATTGCATAGGGATCCAATTCATAGCGTAGGCCTCTATAACCGTCCAGTGGATAAAGTTTTTCTTGTTGATAAATCACTGGGGCAGCAAAAGGTAATTTTAGATGCCAAGCGAGTAGATCATTTGCCTTGATCCAAATATGTCCTGAAGAGTCTTGATAACAGTGTATAACATTAGATAGTAACGTCTCGTTTAATTTTATTTCGAGCAACAAAGGGACCAGCTGCACGGTATTATTGCCAATTTTTAACTGACTAGTCAGTGTTTTTCTTTTTTGTTCGGTATGAGCGCTTAAGCTGGTGATCAAACCGATGACTATCAATGAAAAATATAATAAATATCTAAAACTGGTGTAAAACTGATGTGTGTGTATGTGCATTAATGATTGATATAATGTGCGTTGGTTTTTTATCGGAGTTGATCGCGACTATCCAGCTGTGAGACTGGCCAGGTAAAATATAGGTGAAGGTTGATCGCTTTGCTATGACGGCATGCTCTAACTTATTTAGTAATTTCCATTGGTCAGTGAATACAGTGACATTACCAACATTCTGTAATTTCAGTGCGATATGTTTAGGATCGAGGCGTCGCGTCGACCAAATAAATTCCTCAATGATTTGTTGAGGTTGAATAAATAAGGGCACGGAAATATCGATGAGAAAATATAATGCCTGACCTATTTTGTGCTGCCTTTTTTCTTCAAGTTCCCTAATATGTACCCTGTAAATTTGTTGTTGCATGCTGAAATAGGGGCGCTTTAATGCAAAGCGAATCACTTGCGTTTTATGGGCAGGCAACTGAAATAATGGAGGCGTCATAAAAACATCGTAGCTAGTCTGATAGATGTCTTTTTCATTTTTTTGTTGCCAAGCCACGACATTAAGCTGTAACGTACTATCAGTATCACTACAATTGGTAACTTTGATGGAAGCAATTGGTTGTGCAATGGATAGAAAAATTTGTACAGGTGTGACTTCAAAAGTTGTAGTGTAGGCCGGAGAAGCAAAAACGAGCCCTAGCGCAAAACAACACAGACAGGACCAATAATGAAGATTCATAAAGACAGTAATCCTTTTATTAAAAATTATTCTCTATATTACTGCCGCTTTAAAAGGTAATAGTCACAGTGACGGTGTCCACGTAACTACCAGCCGTAGTGGCCTGTAATGCTGGAATTGCTCCATAAACTGTACTTGTTTGAGATACACCGTTGCCTGTTAAAGCAAGTGTATCGGTTCCTATCGTTTGTCCCCAATTTAACGTGAGAGCAGAATCTCGAAAAAGAGAATAGGAGAGCGGTGTACCTGGCGGCGTACCTGTCATGCGGCGAGTGGTTACTGTTGCTCCTGCAAACGTCCCTGGATTAAGTGCTATATTATAGGCATCACCATTGGTGCAAGTAACAGCAATAGAGCCATTTGCCGTAGTTGCAGTGGCGTTGGTGGGATTATAATTGCCGAATGCAACAGGGGCTATAGTACCTATAGTACAGGAGTTGATAACTGTTGCTGTGACAGGCAACGAGCCTGTTGCTGTGCCAGCCAACACCTGTTGCTGGACAAGCAAAAAATAAAGACAAATAATGACCCGAATTACATGGCGCATATGACATATCCTTGTCAAAAAAACCTAATTCCCCTTGCAAGGGTACCTCTATAAAATTGCCATTTTACTTTAATAAATCGTTGTAATGTAGCCAGCGCGCTTCTTTACCTCGTATCAACTCCACTGCACGTCGCTATTCAATTTGGTCTGGAAGCAAAATTTCTAATTTATTGAAATGTCCTCAGAACAACACTCTGCTTTGTAGAATCAATATAGTTTATTATCACATCACAATCAATGTAATCCCACAGATGTAGCAGAATTTACACCTGAAAAAATTTTTTTGACAGAAGAATAGGTGGCTGCATCGTTGAAAAAAACTAAATTTTTTAATTGGTTTTTAGAAATAAATTGAACGATATGATAAATAAATTTAACACCTAAATTCTAAATCATAATCCTTGACTCAACGGTAAAACCATGAATAATGAAAACGATGGAAAAGCTACCAGCTTATTTTAAGCATAACACAAAGGAATGGGGTCATGGAACTGCGGAAAGAAAATTGCAAAATCGGTTATTTTTTTGAAGAAAATGGAATAGGGCAAAATATAAACACTTCTTCTTTAGGTGGTTATAGGTCAGCAGTAAATAAGCAATCTTTGCGCCGAATTTTGGCTGCTTTTTTACGAGAGCAAATTTTGGAATATCATTACCAGATTGAAAAATTAATCTTAATCTTTCAGTTGCCGCGATTGGGTAGTTGTATATGTGTGAGTCAAGCAAAATTAAATTCTTTGCAGTGTTTTACGGAGTTTGAGAAAGTTTTTTTTGTTGACAGAAAAAAAAACGTAAGGAAACTCGTTACTGATCCATTGGACTTGTTAGAGATAGTGAAAAAAGAGTTAGACACAATTTTTGATCCACAGCAATGGAAAAAAGTGTCTAGTGAAGTAAGTAACCATATTCAAAATGCTGTGTTGGTTGCTTGGAAAAAAGATAGGTTAAAAACCGAACAATTTAATATTTATGCAACAAATAAAGCGGGTAAATTTTCCGATTTTTTAAAAAAAAATGAAACGTTATCAGACTGTTCTTTTAAGTTTGAGCAGCTATCCTTTACCGGTCATCCATATCACCCTTTTGCTAAAACAAAAGTGGGGTTTTCTATAGAAGACATTCTTAGATACACGACTGAATTTAGGCCAAAAGTATCTATTTTGTTAGCAGCTGTTCATAAAAGTGCCGTTATTATTGAAACAACACAATCTAAGTTTACGTTTTCTGTGTGGTTTTCTCAACATTATCCCAATGCATGGCACTTATGGAGCAGTGCATTAAATAGCAAAAAAATAAATTCCAAAGATTATATACCTTTTCCAGTGCATCCTTGGCAAGCGGATAACATAGTAAGAAATGTATTTTCTGATCAAATCAGTGCCAATCAGATTATTTTGTTTGATAACGTATCAATAGAAGCAAGCCCTACTTCTTCTTTTCGTACGTTGGTATCGATAGAAAATTTTCGTGCACCTTATATCAAGCTACCAATAGGAATATATGCCAGCGGTGTCTACCGAACTTTTTCAGTCAATTCTATCAAGAATATGCCTAAAATTACGCGTATTTTTAGAAAAATTTTAAGTACGGAAAGTTCTATTGCAGAGAGATTAACTATTTTGCCAGAAGTTTATGGGCTTCGTTTAAAAGATATTGAGGACGATAAAGCCAAGAATTTTACAGCTATATTCCGAGAGAATGTGACAAATTATCTTGCTCATGGTGAAATTGCCATCGTAGTTTCTGCCCTATTTGAAAGATTGTCAGCAAATAATACGAGTATATTTACTGAATTGATGGGGCTAGCAGGATTGTTTGATTACAAAGATACATTAGCCTACTTTAGTCGATACGTTGATCTAGTACTTGGAAGTCACTTAGATCTTTATTTAATATATGGGATAGCGTTAGAAGGTCACCAACAGAATACGTTAGCTGTTTTTCAAAATGGATATATTAAACGGTTTATCGCCAGGGATTTTGATGGGATAAGCATACTCGCAGACAGCTTAAGTGAGCATGATTTCGCTGTAGAATTTCCTTTACACTATCCCGCGGTCACAAAAAATAAAATAGCGGTGCGAAATCAGCTACTACACACGGTATACCAGCTGCATTTAGGGGAATTAGTACTGTTATTATCCGCTCATTTCAATTGTAAAGAACAGGCCTTTTGGGCAATCATTAGAGAAAAAACCGAGGAGCGTTTTTTAGCTCTGAAAGCGCGGCTAAACCCCATGCGACTGGAGGACGAATACAACGCTATTCTCAAAACAGATTGGCCGGTCAAGGCATTGTTTCGCATGCGTTTGGAGGAGCAATATGTATGTGACGGAATATTTTCGAGCATCCCTAATCCTTTAGCCTTGTAGTTTATGACAGCAAGCCAGCAGGCTACTTGGCGATCACAAGTGCTGCTTATTATCTTTGCCCAGTTCACTATTATTTTAGCATTGGATATGAGTGATCCTTATTGGCCGCTCATTTTATCCGTATCCCATGTATTTAGCACTCGTACACTGCAGTATTGGAGTGGAGTTATTTACGTAGCGCCTTTGTTGACTACTATTTTTACGACGCTGTTCTGGGCAAAGATTGGAGAGCGGATAGGATATAAAAAAATGGTGTTACGTGCCGGTTTTGCCCTGGCTGTTACACAGTTTAGCTTATTTTTTTTTGTTAATCCTTGGGCTATTCTTGGTATTCGATTGATACAGGGAGGGGTTGCTGGATTTACAGCAGCAGCGCAGGCTTGGTCACTTGCCGTGACTCCAACAAACACACATAGTCAAACAGTAGGACGTCTACAATCGGCATCAGCGATGGGAAGTATCGTAGGCCCAGTATGTGGTGGACTCATTTCGCATTATTATGGATATGTATCAATTTTTATCACATCCGGCTGCATGTGCGTACTCATAGCGATTATTTTAGCAAAATATCTTAAAGAAAATTCAAGATTAACACCATTTGAAATAAAAAACGGAAAATTTTTTCTACGTGATCCTGGCAAGAATTTTTTGCTCCTACTCATTTGTGGTGCGCAGGCAGCTCGTTGGATGTCTACACCTTTCTTTGCTTTATATATGGTAAAACAATTACATGCCAATAATTTAACGATAGGATTTATGTATGCGACCATGGCTTTGTCTATGTCTTTGATTACATCAACTCTAGGACAAATGATTGATAAACGACTCCATCGACGCGTTGCTGTGGGGTATCTACTCATAGTAGCTTTATTTTTAGGTGGTTTAACGCAATGGGGGTTTGCATTGATTTCCAAATCTTATATTGCCTTTGGGCTGAGCTTAGTGTGGGGAATAAGTTTAGGTCTTATTTCACTGATATTATTTAGCTTTTTATTATGCAATATCGGTGATAGTAGTAGGGCACAGGCAGTAGGTCTGGGGAATTCAGCTGCAAAACTCGGTAATTTGCTGGGAATCGTAATTGGCACCTTAATACAGGCAGCAGGGCACTTCATAATAAGCTTTGCCGTGATCGGCAGCGTCTATCTTGTTTTGGCAGTGTTGGCAGGATGCTATACTGCACGCGGCTGAGCCCTACTAACAGAAAATCTAAAGTACCCTTATGAAGACGCTTTTTTGGCAATGGTCACGGTTTTGTATCACAGGTGGTTTTTCAGCTTTCGTGCAATTCTGTATTTTGATAGCTTTTGTAGAGATCTTTTCTATGAAACCTGTTTGGGCTTCTACAGGTGGGTATGTTGGAGGATCGCTGATCAACTATCTACTCAATCACTATTTCACGTTTAGAAGTCAATTGCCACATAAACAAGCCGTATTTCGTTTTTCAGTGAATTCGCTTTTTGGATTAGTTTTAAATTTTTTTATAATGCGTTTTTTTTTACTGCATTATCGCTATTTATTGAGCCAGATTTTGACGTCAGCCGCCGTGTTAGTATGGAATTTTCTCATTCATCAATGCTGGACGTTTCGGGTTAAGAAGATGCCTTCCTGTCACACACAACACAAACACTCACGGTAGATCATGGTTCTTTAGATCTAAGGAGTTTTAAATATTGCCTAAATGCTGTCCCAATTTCTGAATGTTTTAAAGCATAATTAATAGTGGCCTGTAGATAACCTAGCTTATTTCCACAATCATAACGTATGCCATCGAACTCCAAAGCGCTCACGGTTTCATGAGCCAATAAGCGTGTAATAGCATCAGTAAGTTGAATTTCTCCTCCTTTGCCTGGAGGCGTCTTAGCTAAATGGGAAAAAATGGTCGGGGTGAGAATATAACGACCTACGATTGCTAAATTTGAAGGTGCGTCCGGTGGGGCTGGTTTTTCTACGATGCTTGTGATCCAGCTCAGTTTTTCTGATCTGCTTTGATACGCAATGATGCCATATTGATCGATGACCTGTGGATCAATAGACTGTACCGCAATCACTGAACCTTCCCTTTTTTCATACACAGTGAGCATTTGTTGTAAACAGGGAATGGGAGCATCGATTAAATCATCAGCCAGTAAGATAGCGAAGGGTTCATCATCGATCAATGGTTTCGCACATAAAATAGCATGACCTAGACCCAATGTATCGGGTTGACGTAGGTAGACACAGCTGATTCCTTTAGGCAATATGTTTTTAACAATCTGCAGTAGATCATATTTTCCTGCCTCTGCCAGCTTGGCTTCTAACTCGTAATTTGCATCAAAGTGATCTTCGATAGCGCGTTTACTGCTACTGGTAATAAAAATTAATTCCGTAATTCCAGCTGAAAAAGCCTCTTCTACAGCATATTGAATAAGTGGCTTATCGACGATAGGAAGCATTTCCTTTGGGCTTGCTTTGGTGGCTGGTAAAAAGCGAGTGCCTAAACCTGCAACAGGAAAAATGGCCTTAGTAATTTTTTTCATTTTGTGAAGGTTTTGCACGGCCTATACCATAATATTGGAAGCCTAATTGTTGTAGGTAGCGAGGATCATAGAGATTTCTTCCATCAAAGATAACAGGTTTTTTTAATTGCCGCTTAATAAGCTCAAAATCAGGGTTAAAAAATAGGTTCCATTCGGTGACGACAGCCAATGCATCGGCATCTACTAGTGTAGCTTCTGGGCTTGCACAGCAACGAAAGCGTGGGTTTGCTTGATAAAGTTGTAAAGCTTCCGGCATAGCCGCAGGATCGTAGGCTTGAATGTGCATCCCAGCCTCCAGAGCGGCCTCAATGAGTGCACGGCTGGGCGCTTCGCGCATGTCATCGGTGTTTGGCTTAAAAGAAAGACCCCAGAGAGCAATGATTTTTCCGTTGAGTTGATGATGGAAGTGCAGTGATATTTTTTTAAATAAAATACGTTTTTGTTCATCGTTTACTTGGTGAACCGCACTGACGAGTCGTGGTGTATAATCCACCGCTTTGGCGGTAGCTTCTAAAGCCAACACATCTTTAGGAAAGCAGGATCCACCATAACCACAACCTGGGTGAATAGCATGATAACCAATGCGAGGATCCGAACCAATGCCAATTCTAATTTGCTCAATATCCGCGCCCAGACGCTCAGCTAATTGGCTTATTTCATTTATAAAACTGATTTTAGTTGCTAAAAAGGCATTTGCTGCATATTTCGTAAGTTCTGCAGAGGGGATGTCCATGGCGATTAAACGATCATTATTACGGTTGAACGGTCGGTAAAGCTGACGTAAATGATTTTCTGCATGTGGTGTATCGGTACCAATAAGGATGCGGTCTGAATGCATAAAATCACTGACTGCCGCGCCTTGGCGTAAAAATTCTGGGTTGGAGGCAACGTCAAAGGCAATGTTAAGGCCACGTTTTTTTAATTGGTGTTGAATAGTCTTTCTAACTTTATACGCTGTACCGACAGGAACGGTTGATTTATTAATAACAAGACGGGGTTCAGTGAGTG
>Ga0207038_10149_pt1 | contig 20604 bp, 17 predicted proteins | sample Alteio_BWMinCont_76_FD_153285 | JGI IMG/M metagenome (GOLD analysis project Ga0207038, IMG submission 153285) | Enriched cells from forest soil in Barre Woods Harvard Forest LTER site, Petersham, Massachusetts, United States -... | ecosystem: Environmental > Terrestrial > Soil > Temperate forest >...
AGCAGTACGGGTAGTAATTCAAGTAAAGCGGCGAGTATTGTCCACTGTGACTCAGTATAAGTGGACGGAGGCGCATTTTTTAGATCGATCAACGCAGTATGTAAACCCGGTTGATTCTGTAAACACCGAATGAGCTGCAGCATCCTTTGCTTCATTGCCATATTTTGTAATTTTTCTTCTTTATTTTTTTTGCTTGAGGGAAACCCCTCCTTTTTTGTAACTTGCTTACGCCAGGTATTGTCTTTGTTAACTAACAATAAGCTTGCGTGCCGCTGCTTGGTACACTTCTTTCTTGGCGTTGATGCAAAGAAAAATCTAGCAGTGCTTTCAGTTCTTGTAATAAATTCGGTGGCGTCAGATGATTAAGTTGAGCAATGAGTTGTTGGATGATGCGTTTTAAGCTGCTCTCCAAATAGTTGCGCAAATTATTTGGATCGCTGGACAAATAATCTAACCATTGTTCACGATTAGCAAGCAGTTCGCTAAATAGCGTTTCTAAGTGGCCAAAATTATTATCCAGATGTTTGACTACTTGTAGCAACGCTTTTTGCCAAGGCGTACGTGTTTCCAGGCTACAGATGAGTTCCTGGGCAGCTAAACGATAAAGAAATTTTGGATTTTCCAGCGGCGTTAGCTGTGTGCCTAGGGTGGACAGCAAAGGCATGTGTCGGGTTAATGTTTGACAGAAGCTATCGATGGTTTGAATGCGTAAACGATTGGGATTATCCAGTAAATGCCAATGCATGGCTTTATCCTGTACAAGGACTCTTTGAGCAAGCTGTCTACGGGTTTTATCTTTTTCGGAAATGCAATAAGGATGTTGCGCGTTTTCTAAGGCATTGAGGATCCTCATGCGCATTTCAGCAGCGGCCTTGCGAGTAAAAGTAAGTGCAATAATAGCCTCAGGAGAACGTACATAAGCGAGTAACATCAGATATCGTTGCACCAATAACTCTGTTTTACCGGATCCCGCTGGAGCTTGTACAATAAACGATTGCTCAGGATCCAGCGCTTGCTGGCGTGTTAAAGCATCGGGTAGATCAATGAGATGGTTACTCATGATAGTTGATGCGGCAAAAGGATCGTAGCCGACAAAGCTGACAAGTTGCTGCACCATGCTTTGGCTCGACTCTTGCAAATCCTGCGTGAAATTGTTTAGCGAGCATTACTAGCCCATTTTCCCAATGGGTTAGTAACGCTGTCCAGGTTTTCGGTAAATTCGCTGTGCTTGTAGATGAAAGCAAATGCGAAAGGCCGTTATTTTTTTCACTGAAACCTTGGATTTCCAAGGAGTTGCTACCAAAGTGAATGACGGCGAAACCCTCTGCCATTGGGTATGCAAGACAGTACAGTGGTAGTTGTGGATCGTCCAACCGTTCTTCAAACCAATTAAATTTTCTAGCGGTTCCCGTCTTGTAGTCGATGATAAGCGCACTGCCGTCACGGAGTTCATCTATTCTATCGATTCGTAAACGGACTTTTAAAGGACCAATATTAAAATAGTGTTTCTTTTCATGGGTGACCTTTCCAAAGAAAGGGCGTTTTTTTTCTAAATCCACCAATTTTGTCAGCTGCCATTGTAAACGTTCTCGTTCTATTTTAATAAACTGCGACTGAAACGTAAAAGGGCGTTTTTTGCGAAATGTGGCTATACCGAAATCGATGGATAGGATGATAAGCGCTTGTAGCTCTGCTGTAGTTTGTTTTAACAAAGTTGCTTGATCGCCTAATGCATTCCAAAAAGCTTCGATGATCTCATGTAGCAAAATTCCACGATCAATTGGATTCAGTCCAGTTTGTGGTAAGGAATAGAAGTGGGCGTCTAAACGAAAACGAGCAAAAGCTTGAAAGGGGCAAGCGGCTTGTTGTTTAAACAGTTGGCTGCTGGTCGAGATCGGTGCATGCTCTTCTAAGACCGGTACATAATCTTCGGTATAATATTCCCAACGCTGTGCTGACCATATAGATGAAATAAGTGATTGATAGGCTGGAAGTCCTAAATCGTTTTTTTCAATACAAGGTATGCTAGCTATCAGTGTGCTAGGACGTAAGATTTGTTCGTTTCGTTGTAACGAATGGCTGAGGATAATTTCTTGTGTACTCGCTAACAGGCGTTGCGTGATCAGTGAAGCAATATAAAATTCTCGTTGATTGGAAGAATGTGGCAGCTGGTGCGTGCGCTGCAGTGCATAGGGAAGGAAAGGATTAGCATGCGCCGTTGCTGGCCATGTGCGGTCATCCAAACCCATAATCCACAGACTCTTGAAGCATAATCCGGCGGTATCCGTTAAGCTTAACAGATGAATAGGCGAATCTTGGGGTGTCTTGGACTGTAGCAGTGAGTTAGCTGTTGCGTGTTGGAGCTGCTTCCATGCCATTTCATCGCTAATTTTTCCTAAAATAAAATCCAAACTACTTAACTCGGTAAGCAATTCAGACCAGCGTTCTATCGATTGCAGTTCCTCGCTTGTGAAACAACGTTGACCCGGCCATCCAGCAACCTGAAGTTTTATTGCAAAGTGTTTTGCCCAGTCACTAGGATAGTGTTTAGCATAGTTTTCATGTAAGAGGGGAATCAAATTATATACGAGTTGGCTCAGGTGCGGGCAACGTTGTTGCTGACTGATGAGGGCAAGCTGCTTGAGGTCAACTGTGTGTTCGGCATAGCGCCGCAGATAAATATCAAGTTGGCAACGCTGTGCGCGTTCCTCTTCGAAATAAGCAAGATAAGGTGATCGAAGTAATAGGCTGATCTGATTGCAGGGGTGTACGCTCCTGAGCTGCAGAATGTTACAAGCGGTTTGAATGATGGGAAGTTCATTGAGCTTTTTGCCGGCTGCGACATCAATTGGCAGTGTGATTGGGGTGTCCTGCTCCTGTAGACTGGTAAATACCTCTGTGAAACTGTTGATTACTGGCTGGCGAACTTCTAGCAAAGATGGGACCACGCAAGCAATACTATTTTCTCCTGCCTGCCAGCGTTGATGTGCCCACCGTGCCATTGTTTGTAATTCAGCGTCAGTGTTCTCTGCGACGAAACGACGGGCGCTGGATTTTTTTGTACAGCTGGTAGTGAAAATAGTGATCTGACAACCAGATTGCTCCAGTACTTGCAATAGCTTTTTAATTTGTGGATTGATATCATCGAATCCGATGAGAAAAATGCGTCGTGGTGGAATTAAGAACCTTTTTTTAAAGTGATCTATTAACTGAGTTGTAGCGGATGAAAAATCGATACAAGCGTGTTCTTTAAAAAATGACATGAGGTTTGCTGCCCATGTTTTCCAGGCATAAAATTCATTGCTTCCCTCAAAATGAGATGTTAAATAGTCCAGTTGCCATTGATGACAGAGTTGCCATGCCTGTTGTGCAGTAGTGGCAAGCGACTCTGCCGTTAAAAAAGAACTGGCCGATTTTTCAATAATAGATCGCCAGATCACATATTCTTGCTGGGTTGTTAAAAGGCGGCAAGGAACAATAGCATGTTGAATCAGCTGTTTTTCCCATTGCAATGACAACCATTTTTCTAAAGTGAGGATAAGTGGCGTAAACCAAATTTTCTTTTTTTGTGATCGTTGGTAAACAGAATAATTTTTATGAAGAAAACCAATGAGATATTCATTAGAGGTAAGTATAGGATCGTCCATCGTCCACTCTTTAAAGAGTGCGTTGTAAGTTTGCATCATACAGTTCTTGAAAATGGCGATGTGTAAGAGAATTCAGCACAGACTTTTACACAAGTCTACTCAATTTTATTTATTATGCATCAACTTAATAGAGGGAGAAGTAATTTTCTGATTGACTTACGCTAACTCTTTGAAAAAATGTTAATTTTTTATTTTGCTTAAAGCTTGCACAAACTGTAATGACAGCTGATACATCAAGCATTTCCAGCCATTACCCAAATACTGTCCACAAAGTTATTCACAGAATCTGTGAGTAATCTCGTTTTTGTCAGGGAAAGGCTTATTTTTGAACTAACAAAGCAGGAGCGACTCTATTTGTATTAAGGTCTGATAGTGGCTGATGTTGCTTGGATATAGGTCTCTTCCCAGAAATACTGTTCTAGTTGCGTTGCATGCCGAAATGACGTTATCATGCTTTTTTTTGTTCGTGCAGTAGCTGTGGAACCCAATTCATTGGCTATCGTAATGATGGAATTAACGGCTATGTTAAATGAGGGGTTGGAATATAAGTTAATCCAACTTTGATAAGGGTTATTCGCTGTTTTTTTCATTGCTAGGTGCTGCCAAACTTGTTGGTACACCCAAAAGCAAGGCAACAAACTTGCAACAGCCTCCTCAACAGGGGCGGTGTTGGCTATGCTCTGTAAGTAATTAGTGTATATTAAACAGGATTGGCTTTTTTTATGGGTGATACCCGTGTCGAGCTTATGTTTTTGCAGGATAGTGCAATGAAATTCGCGTTCAACCTTTGTCGTCTCATTGGTAAGTTGTATTAAGCGCTTAATTTGTTGACACTGGGTCAGTTTGCTGACAGTTAATGTTAAGGCTTTTGAAAAATCTTCTAGATAGAATGCATCTTGAATCAAATAATGTATAAATTTTTCTAAAGGAAGTGATCCGTTTGCCAGTTCCCGATTAAAAGGAAGCGCATGGATTTTAGGCATGAGGTCGACCACTGCATCACACAATTCATCGAAGATCATGTACTATCTCCTTTAGGACGTCGCTAGAAAGTTGGAGTAAAAAGGCAATTTATAAGAGGTGCTCTTAAGTAGTAAAAAAAATCTACAGGTCCATTACCCTTGCCTATTTTTAGATGTTTTCCTGAGTCGATGGCTTGATATAGATAGGTCTTTGCTTTACGAATAGCATGATATAGGTCATGACCTTGTGCGAGATAGGACGCAATAGCTGCAGACAAGCTGCAGCCAGTGCCATGTGTATTTTTCGTATCAATACGCGGACTGTCGAAGCAGTGGGTTTTGGCTTGTGCATAATCGTAAAAAAGATCAGGAGAATTCTTAGCCATTAAATGTCCTCCCTTTAAGAGCACCGAAGTTTTGTGTACATTGGCTAGTAGGGCTGCTGCTGATTGCATTTGTTTTATGGTACTGATTTTTTGATTGAGTAAAATTTCTGCTTCAGGAATGTTTGGTGTAATCAGTGTAGCTAGAGGAAATAAATTGGTGAAAGCGGCCGTCGTATTGGCTTGCAAGAGCGCATCACCGCTTTGAGCTGTTATCACTGGATCCAAAATAATAAACGGAGGGCGATACCGCTCTAAGTTTTGCGTGACCAAATCGATGATTTCCCGCTTGTAGAGCAAGCCAAGTTTGATGGCTGCAAGGTGTAGATCGCTGAATACAGAATCGAGTTGTTGCTGTATAAACGGTAGTGGAATTTCCTGAATAGATTGAACCCCTTGTGTATTTTGAGCGACTAAAACAGTAACCACAGAAGCGGCATAGCTACCGGTTGCTGAAATTGCTTTAATGTCAGCCTGCATGCCAGCTCCTCCGGAAGGATCGGTTCCAGCAATGCTCAGGACAATGGGTAAGCTTGTCTTATGTAGCATGTCTATTCCATGATCCCTTTTCTGGCATACTGTCGATTAAGAACCAAGGATTCCAAGCTCGATGGTTCTAATTTATAGAAATGATCGAGTAATTGTGTATAAAAACTTCCGGGTCCTAGGGCTGTTTTAGCGGCTAATTCACCAGTGAGTCCAAATATTGTCATAGCATGTACGGCGGCCAAAAATGGATCCTGGTTTACCGCTAAGAAGCTACCGATAATAGCGGTCAGCGAGCAGCCCATGCCTACCACTTTGGTAAACAGCGGTGTTCCACATTGTAATGTCACGTAGTTGCTTTGATCGACAATGAGATCAATTTTTCCGCTAACCACGACCGTGCAATGATATTTTTTTGCTAAGCGCACAGCAGAGGGTAATGCACTTTCGCTGGTTTGTAGAGAATCAACGCCTTTGGTTTTGATATGTGGATCGACTAGCGCCATAATTTCAGAGGCATTACCACGAATTACCTGTACGCCCCGTGATAGGATTTTTTTTGCTGTTTCAGTTCTATAGTGACTGGCACCTACGCCAACAGGGTCGAAAGCAATGGGAATCTTAGTTTGTAAGGCGATCTCTTGAGCCATGGTGATGGAGTTAATCCAATAGTCATCTAATGTACCTATATTGATAACCAATGCTTTGGCAAGCGAAAGGATTTCGGCAAGCTCTTCCTGAGCATGCGCCATGATAGGCGAAGCGCCGAGTGATAGCAGCAGATTTGCCGTTATAGGCATGACGACGAGGTTGCTTATGTTGTGTATGATGGGATTTTTTTGCCGAATCCGTTCTACATCGTAGAATAATTGTTTAAAAACAATCTCACATGCAACGGTCGGTGCCATTACACCCTCCTTCCTATGGGTGAGAAGGAAGATGTTGATTCATCGAAGCAGAGTATTATTTTCATTGCAGTCACTTCTAGAAAACGTACTATATCCTTCCGATCTACCGCTTGTGTAAGTATAACAACGCGCTAAGGCAAATTGCAGCTGATCTGGTCCTTGGCGTTTTGGCGTAGCCGTGTAATAATTGGCTCATAATCCTCTTTTTTATTTTTTAAGATGCTGTAGTTTACCCCATTATACTTCGGAGCTGAACAAATTTTTGTCCCGTAATACAGTACTAAATGACTGCTATAGTGATTTTCGTGGATCCTGAGCAACTAAAAATCATTTTGGAAGCAGCTATTTTGGCAGCAGGTGAGCCTGTGAGTTTAGAGCGTTTATTTGGATTATTTCAGGAGGTTGAGCGACCATCTGAATCCATGCTAAAGCAAGCTCTGACTGAGTTGGAATCCAGTTACTGTGGAAGAGGGATTCGTTTGAAACGAGTTGCCAGTGGTTATTGTTTCTGTACTTTACCTGAGTTGCATCCATGGATCCGAGGGTTATGGTCCCAAAAACGGCCACGGTATACCCGAGCGTTTTTAGAAACATTGGCTATCATCGCCTATAAGCAACCCGTTACGAGAAGTGACATAGAAGCAATTCGCGGAGTCAGTGTCAGTCCGAATATTATAAAAAGTCTGCTCGATCAAGAATGGATTCAATCCGCTGGGCAACGAGAAGTTCCGGGCCGGCCCACTCTGTATGTGACAAGCAAGCAATTTTTGGATCACTTCAACATGAAGGAATTAGCTGAGCTGCCTGTGCTGCCCTCTATCGTTGCCGTTGCCTATGAGTGAAAAATTACAAAAAGTGTTGGCAGCATACGGACTAGGATCGCGGCGTGAAATGGAACGTTGGATCCAGCAAGGGCGAGTGAGCATTGCTACGCAGGTTGCTACGCTGGGGGATAGGGTTGAACGCGATGCAAAGATCTTTGTAGATGGCAAGCTAATCCAATTATGCTCCAATACGTCCCTATGTCGACGAGTGCTAATTTACCATAAGCCTGCTGGTGAAGTATGTACACGACATGATCCTGAAAATAGGCCTACTGTATTTTTAAATTTGCCACGTTTAAAGGAACAACGCTGGATCATGGTAGGGCGCTTAGACTTAAGCACGTTAGGCTTGCTGTTGTTTACTAACGATGGAGCATTAGCACACCGACTATCACATCCCTCTTATGAAATAGAGAGAGAATATGCTGTGCGTGTTTTGGGTGCAGTGAATGAAATAATACTTGATCGGTTAAAAAAAGGTGTAAAACTCAGCGATGGAATTGCAGCTTTTACTCACATTAAAGAATGTGCTGGAAAAGGTGCTAACCGTTGGTATCACGTGACACTGAAAGAAGGTCGTAATCGGGAAGTGAGACGTCTATGGGAATCACAAAGCGTTATGGTGAGTCGGCTTATTCGGATTCGATTTGGTGATATCAATTTGCCTGCTGATTTAAAGCGAGGGCAATGGCGGGAATTGATGGCAAACGATCTGCATCAGTTGGAGAGTTTGGTCGGTTTAGCAGCATCCGTGTAGAGCGATTTCTTCAAACTAAACCGCGTAGTCGACATCACAACGGTATATTGAAGTAAAATGGCAATTTATAGAGGTGCCTCAGAGGAGCTAAGCATGGTGAGTAAGCAGGTTTTGTTGGTTGAAGATGATGGAGTAGCGGCAAAAGTCGCCGAAAAAATGATGTCGGCGTTGCATTATCGAGTAGATGTTGTATCCAGTGGTAAGGCTGCAGTGGATCGACTCAAAGAGCATATTTATCAATTAATTCTCCTAGACATTGGCTTACCTGATATGCAAGGTGTTGCACTCATACACCGCATACGTCGTGAGCAATGGCAAAATAGTCACATGATGATTCCTATCGTCGGATTAACAGCGGGCATTAACCAAGAAATGAAACAGCGTTGTTTAGATGCCGGCATGAACATGATTATTTTGAAGCCGCTGAAGAAAGAAACAGCCGTAGAATTGTTAGCTACCTTCATGCAAGCTGAGTCAACTGAGCGGGTATCATCCTTGTCGACTGCTGGTCTTACTGAAGGAGCAGTATTGGATTTGGATGCTATTAAAGCTTTGCTAAAGGATGATGCACTGATCAAAGAATGTCGGGAATTGATGATAGATGGTTTAAGCGAAGATCTACTAAAGCTAGCAAATTGGTACAAAACCTCCGATTGGGAAAGCATTCAGGCCATTGCACACAAATGGCAGGGGGGAGCCTGTTACTACGGAGCAAAGCGTTTAGAGCAAGCATGTAAAAATTTTAGCAGCTGCTGGCGTAAAGGCATGAAAGATCCATTAGAAACGCTATATCACCAATTGATTCAGGAAATGGAAATGGTTAAGGAAGTGTGTATCCATCAGCGTGCCAAATAAGTGAAAGTGTACATCAAAATGGTCTGGCTTACATTACAAGGATCGAATGTCAAAGAATCTGGCTCTCTAAACGACAATGTTTTCATAAAATGGGGGGTTGACCACACAACCAAAGGTGCACAATGTCCAAAAAATACAATAAAGAGTTCAAACTGAACCTACTCAATTTGAGTGAACACACGTTTGTGAAATTATTTAGACTGCGCAGAGGTGCTCATCATGTCAAAACAATGGAGGTAGGATCAGTTTGCTGAGGAACAGATTTATTCGTTGAGTCTGTCAGGGACTAAAATTTCTCGGTTACCGTTGTTTTCCATAGCACTGACTAAGCCTGCTTTTTCCATATCTTCCATCAGACGAGCAGCACGATTATAGCCGATTTTAAGCCGTCGTTGGATGCTAGAAATAGAAGCGCGACGCGTTTCTAAAACGATTTGTACTGCTTGGTCATATAGCGCATCTTTTTCCCCCCAATTATCTTCCATAAATTCTGTGCTAGCGTCAGCAATATCGAGTGATGCTTGAGAAAGATCGAGTTTATACTCAGGAGTACCGGATTGTTTTAGTGCGTTTACTACATCGTGGACTTCTTGGTCAGCAACAAAAGCACCATGAACGCGGATGGGTAAACCAGTTCCTGGTGCCAGATACAACATATCGCCATATCCTAATAATTGATCAGCGCCTTGCTGATCGAGGATCGTGCGCGAATCAATTTTTGAGGAAACTTGGAACGCAATACGAGTTCGAATATTGGCCTTGATCAATCCAGTAATAACGTCGACGGAGGGTCTTTGTGTTGCGATAATTAAGTGGATACCCGCTGCACGTGCTTTCTGTGCAATTCTCGCGATGAATTCTTCCACCTTTTTTCCAACGACCATGATCATGTCAGCGAATTCATCGATCAAAACAATGATATAAGGCAGTTGCATCAATGGCTCGGCTTGCTTTCCTTGCTCAGGTGTCCAAAATGGATCTTGAAGCGGATGTCCTTTTGTTTCAGCTTCTTGCACTTTTTGGTTATAACCTACTACGTTACGTACGCCAAAATTTGCCATAAGTTTGTAACGGCGTTCCATTTCTGCAACGCACCATCGTAATGCATTAGCTGCTTCCTTCATATCCGTAACAACCGGAGTTAAAAGATGTGGGATACCTTCATACACGGCAAGTTCCAACATTTTAGGATCTATCATGATCAGTTTGACTTCCTGGGGTGTTGCTTTGTAGAGGATGCTCAATAACATGGCATTCAGGCCAACGGATTTACCAGAACCGGTTGTACCGGCAACAAGTAGGTGTGGCATTTTTGCCAGATCAACAATAACAGGATGGCCAGCAATATCTTTTCCCAGCGCTAGTGAAAGTGGGGAACGTGCCTGTTGGTAGCAATTTGAAGTGAGTATTCCACTTAAGCGAACTATTTCTCTATGTTTGTTGGGAACTTCCAAACCGACGACTGATTTACCAGGTATCACTTCAACTATCCTTACACTCTCAACAGATAGAGAGCGAGCAAGGTCCTTTGCCAGTCCTGTAATCCGACTTACTTTGATGCCTGCAGCAGGTTGCATTTCAAAACGTGTAATAACGGGACCTGGATGTACCGCAACTACACACACTTGTACATTAAAATCCTGCAAACGAAGCTCAACGTCACGCGAAAGGCGATCCAGTTCTTCATGAGAATAACCTTCCTTGCTGGATGTTTCTACAGGGTCTAATAGGCTCAGCGAAGGCAGCGAAACGCCACTGCCTGTTGCAATTTTTTTGCTGGAATGCACTGTGGCGTGGGCCGTGTAGGACTTAGTGGGCACTGAGGAAGAATGGGTAATAGATTCAGGCGGATGAGACGGCGAATTTAGCGATGTTGTACTTGAATGTAGCTGTAATGGTTGGCTATTCGATAGAAACACAGGGCTAGATCGATTCAAGACAACAGAAGTGTCCCTTGCTTTTTTAGCAAAACCTTTGTTCAAGTTATGAAAAATCTGTTTTATTGTTTCACCGGTTCGTATGAATATCAAGCTGAGTTGGTGTATCACGCGATGCAAACTATTTATCCAGGAAAATCCCGTCGCAAAGGTGGTGCTAGCCAACAATAAAGCCAGCAAAAACACAGTGCTACCGACGATATTAAATTGGGCAATAAAATTTTTTGTAACGATTGTTCCTAACATTCCTCCTGGCGTATAGCCGTGGATGATAGAGCGACTATGGAGTGTGGTGAGACCACAAGCAGCGATGAAAACAACGGTAAATCCGATCAATCGTAGAATTAAGAGGGAATAATTGATGCGAGCATGGCAATAGGGCCATTTAAATGCCCGCCATCCGCCATATAAAAGTAAAATGGGGAGTAAGTATGCCAAAAAACCAACCTCAGAAAAAAATAAATGAGCCAGTGCGTCACCAAAATGGCCGGCGATATTCGTTAATGCTCTTTCATGAAAGGTTGGATGGTGGGTCCATAAAGCGAGGAATAAAAAAATTGACATTCCTACGCTGGTGATCAGTAGTCCTTCACGCAGACGTTGTTGTAGATGTAGGTGATGGGTTTGCTCAATTTTGGTTTGTTGTTTCAAGGCAGCTCCTCATTCATCAAGGTTTGGATATACGATAGGCTAGGCTTGCCAGAGGGTAATGAATACTATTTGTGACATTTGTTGTTATACTGCACCTGCCATTTGATTATAACAACATCCTATTTATCTGGATTTTAGCCTACAGTGAATGGGTATATGAGTAAAATGCAGAAACGTCGCTTAATTATTTTAGGTTCTGGGCCAGCGGGTTATTCAGCAGCTATTTATGCTGCGCGTGCTAATCTCCAACCGCTACTTATCACAGGTTTACAACAAGGTGGTCAATTAATGACTACGACGGATGTTGATAATTGGCCAGGTGACGTAGAAGGATTACAAGGTCCTGTACTAATGGAACGCATGTTAAAACATGCAGAGCGTTTTAACACAGAGGTTGTTTTTGATCAAATTGATGCAGTTAATCTTAGCACAAGGCCTTTTTGTCTCAAAGGTGATCAAGCGGATTACTGCTGTGAAGCTTTGATTATTGCAACGGGTGCTTCAGCTAAGTATTTGGGCTTGGCATCAGAAACCCAATTTATGGGGAAAGGGGTTTCGGCTTGTGCAACCTGTGACGGCTTTTTTTATCGTGGACAAAAGGTAGCGGTTGTCGGTGGTGGAAATACGGCTGTTGAGGAAGCGCTTTATTTGGTTGGCATGGCAGAGCATGTAACGCTAGTTCACCGAAGGGATACTTTTCGTTCCGAAGGAATTTTAACCGATAGGTTGATGGCAAAGGTAGAGACAGGGAAAATTTCACTGGCTTTGGATAGTGTTGTAGAGGAGATTTTAGGTGATGTAGAAGGTGGTGTGAATGGTTTAAAGATAAAAAATCTCAAAACAGAAAGTGTTAAACGATTAGAGGTGCGTGGCGTTTTTATTGCTATTGGACATACGCCAAATACACGTTTGTTCCAAGGACAATTAAAAATGGAAAATGCTTACATTCTCGTTAAAGGCAACGATCAAAATGCAACGGCGACGAGTGTGGCAGGAGTTTTTGCCGCAGGAGATGTGGCGGATCCAACCTATCGTCAAGCAGTGACCTCAGCAGGTACAGGTTGTATGGCCGCGTTGGATGCAAAAAAATATTTAGAAGAGTGCTCTGAATAAAATTATAAATTATGGTCTTGGGAGTGCCACATTTATGTTGGGTAAAATATTAGGATGCTGTCTGTTGCTGCTGGTTGCGTTGCCAATTTTTGCGAAAGATGTGAATAATGACCCCTATGAAGACTTTAATCGTCATGCTTTTCGTCTGAACCAGACATTAGACAAAGTTTTTTTTAAACCTATTGCAACTGTTTATAAAACTGTTTTGCCTTGGCCTGTAACTAAGGGTATCAGTAACTTTTTTAGCAATTTAGGACAAGTTCCTACCATTATTAATAACCTGTTACAAGCTGATTTTTATGATGCAACGGGTAATGCATGGCGATTAGTGATCAATACAACGGTAGGGATAGGTGGATTTATTGATGTCGCAAGTCAGATCGATTTACCTTTGCATGCACAGGATTTTGGTTTAACTCTAGCTAAGTGGGGCTATTGTTCTTCAGCGTATTTAGTGGTTCCTATCTTGGGGCCACGTACGGTGCGGGATGCTATTTCTTGGCCTATTGATTACGGTGTTTTTTCTGTCTATCCTTACATCAGCGATGTAGCATGGCGCAACGGTTTAACAGCGGGAAGCTTCGTTAATGCGAGGGCGCAGTTGTTGGATTTTGATCAAACGATTAAGCAAGCCTCATTTGATCCCTACATTTTTCAGCGAAATGCGTATTTACAGCATAGGAATTATCTGATTCAGCAAAATAGTCAGGATAGTTCATCGGCCTCTTTCGATGATGATGATGACGGTGATGATGGTGATGATGGTGATAGCGACGTTGTAGAATAAAGGACGGGTCAGCGGAGTGTGGTGGGCGTGAGAGCATGTGGTTAACAGTGGAGGAAGTGATATGCAAGAAGAACTGCATGTAGGTTTAGCAGAGGAAAAACGAAAGGAAACGGTAGCCGGGTTGATTGAATTGTTGTCTAATAATTATGTGCTGTATTTGAAAACACATAATTTTCATTGGAATGTGACGGGACCTATGTTTCAACCCTTGCATAGCTTATTTGAAGCACAGTACATAGATCTCTGGTATGCGGCTGACAAAATTGCTGAGCGTATTCGTGCATTGGGTTTTCTTGTACCGGCTAGCTATGAGGATTTTGCAAAATCAAGTAAGATCAAAGAGGTGGTGGGTGTTCCTCATATAAAAGCTGAGGCGATGATAAAGCAGCTTGTGGAGGATCAAGAGATTATCACTCGCTTGGCGCGGGAGTTGTTGCCAAAAGTGGAGAAGTCTATGGACCAAGTAACGGTCGATTTGCTTTCGGAGCGTATGGAGGTGCATGAAAAAAATGCATGGATGTTACGCAGTTTTTTAGAATAGTCTATTCGGGGATTTTAGCAGGTGTTAGATTTGTGTGGCACTTACGTAAAAGGACGCCTCGTCCCTCGCGTATTATTGCTATGTGCCTGTATACATTAGTTGGTTCTCCTGTGTTACTATGAGGGCGTTTAGTTTATCTCTGCCACGGCTTAGCTAGAAACGTGTAAGCGGATGCTATCTTGGAAAGTGGTCATTTTTAGCCTTATTGGAGGTTTTTCGTGAATAAAAGATTGTATGTTGGTGGTTTAAGTTATAGCGTCGACGATGATGGTTTAAAGGCGCTTTTTGAACCTTTTGGTGAAGTAAAGTTTGTTAAGGTCATTCGAGACTTCCATACCGGTCGTAGCAAAGGTTTTGGTTTTGTCGAGATGTCTACCGCTGAAGAGGCAAAAGAAGCTATCGAGCGTTTGCATGGTAGCATTCATGAAAGGCGTACTATCACTGTTTCTGAGGCCAATCCGCCTGACTCGAACGGTGGAAACGGCGGCAACCGCGGCGGTGGCGGTGGTGGTGGCCGTACAGGTGGAGGGTATCGTCGTCGCTCAGGTGGCATGGGAGGTTCTGGTAATGGTGGTGGAAACGGTCACCGTCACCGTGAGCGTGAAGAACAATACTAGGACATCATTTCCTTGCACTCCGTGGGGGGAAATAAAGAGGTTTAAAGGTTGCTCAAGTAAGTGCGTGCACAACACCACACATCTATCCTTTTAACACCGGTATCGTATAGAGCACGACTTAACTCGATGAGTGTGTGGCCTGTGGTCATTACGTCGTCGAGTAGCGTCACGTGCTGAGCGGCTGGGCGTTTCCTTATAATAAATGCGTTTTTTACGTTGATAGCGCGCTGATGGGCAGGTAGTGTGCTTTGTGCTGCCGTGTTTCGAAGTCGGATACAGCTTGTGTGGTCGATAGGTATTTTTAGTTTTTTCTTGATGGGTCTTGCAAGCTCTATTGCCTGATTGAAGCCGCGTTCTCGAAAGCGTTTTTTATGCAATGGCACAGGGATAATGATTTCAGGTAGGTCCTCTTGCTGATAGAGTAATGCTACTTTTTCCGCTAATAGGGTACCTAAAATGTTTCCGTAGAGTAGGCGTTGTTGAAATTTAAGTCCTGTGATCAATTTTTTTATAGCGGGTGTATAGGAAAACAGTATACAAATTTTGTAAAAGGGGAGTGGCGTTTTCAAACAGGTACCACAGATGGAGTTTATGTTCGATGGTAAAGGCGCCGCGCAGTGAATACAGACCTGATTCAGCCAAGGTAAATTTTTTTCACAATCGATACATAAATCAATTTCTCTCTTTGTTCTTTCGCTACAAAAAATGCAAATGTAAGGAAAAAATGGGTGAATTATTTTTGCTTTTGCTATTTTTATGAAAGAACGTATATCCATTGCTAGAGTATAATATGTGTGGAATTGTAGCTGCCATTGCACAACGCAACGTCGCGCCTATTCTTATGCAGGGATTGAAACGGCTTGAATACCGGGGCTATGATTCAGCCGGTATTGCGTTGCTGGATTCCCATGCAAAATTGCGGCGACTACGTACTGTCGGCAAAGTAGAGTCCTTGCAGCAAGCCATGAAGCTCGAAGTCTTGTCGGGCAATGTTGGCATTGCTCATACGCGTTGGGCTACCCATGGCAAGCCTAGTGCAACCAACGCGCATCCACATATGTCAGGGACTGATATTGCCTTAGTGCACAATGGGATTATTGAAAACTATTCACCCCTGCGTCAAGCCTTAGTGGAAGCGGGCTATCAATTTGAGTCAGAAACAGATACAGAAATTATTGCTCATTTATTAGATCAACAGCTAAAGGCAGGTAAAGATTTCTTAGCGGCTGTCTTAAGCGTCGTTCGACACCTAGAAGGTGCCTTTGCCATTGTTTTCCTTTATCGTCATGCGCCGAATGATCTAATTGCTGTGCGAAAAGGTAGCCCTGTAGTGATAGGCTTGGGTATTGGTGAAAATTTTATTGCGTCTGATCATATGGCGCTACTGCCTGTTACACAACGATTTGTTTATTTAGAAGAGGGAGATATTGCTTGTGTTACTACGGAAAAAGCGACATTCTACAATAGCAAAGGGCAAATTGTTCACCGTTCTTTTTGTTGTTCCGAGGTGCAAAATGATGCCGTTAATAAAGGAAGGTATCGTCATTTCATGGAAAAGGAGATCTTTGAACAGCCTGATGCGATCAACGCTGCACTAGAAGGACGAATTGGAGACGGTCAGACTTTAGATGGAATTTGTGGTTTGCAGGCTACTGCTAAGTTTGCCTGTATTCGTCGTATACAAATAGTAGCATGTGGTACGAGCTATCATGCAGGTTTAATTGCACGTTATTGGTTTGAGAGCTGGGTAGGTCTTCCTTGTCAAGTAGAGATTGCCAGCGAATTTCGTTATCACCTACCCTTAGCGGAACCGGATACTTTGTTTATTACCTTATCGCAATCTGGTGAAACAGCGGACACATTGGAAGCATTGCGGCAAGTAAAGGCGAAAGGTAATTACGCGGCAACTTTAGCGATTTGTAATGTTCCAGAAAGTGCGATTGTACGTGAGTCTGATTTTGTATTACTAATGCGGGCAGGACCTGAAATTGGGGTGGCTTCGACAAAGGCTTTTACCACGCAGCTGACGGTTCTGTTGTTGTTGACGGCGCTTTTGGGGCGGTATCATGGTTGGGATAAGCAGCAAGAGTCAGCATGGATTTCACAGGTGCGCGCACTACCGAAACTTTTGGAGGAGGCATTAACTTTAGACGGTCCTGTTAAGCGATTGGCAAGAATATTTGTAGATAAATCACATGCATTGTTTATTGCACGCGGTATCCACTATCCCGTGGCTTTGGAGGCGGCACTTAAACTTAAAGAAGTTTCTTATATTCATGCGGAGGCTTATCCAGCTGGTGAGCTAAAGCACGGGCCTCTTGCATTAGTTGATAGTAATATGCCTGTTATTGCATTGGTACCATCCAATTTTTTAAAGGATAAACTAAAGTCTACTATTCAAGAAGTACGTGCACGGAGCGGACGAGTTATACTATTTGCACAAGATCCACTAGAAGAAGAAAAATTCGAGGAAGTGGAAACGGTTTTAGTACCCAAGACAACGGATGTAGTGAGCCCAGTAGTTTTTACAATTCCCTTGCAACTATTAGCCTACCACGTTGCAATTTTAAAGGGGACGGATGTAGACCAACCCAGAAATCTTGCAAAAGCAGTCACTGTGGAGTGATCCCTATACCTATAGGGGAAAGATGCGCGTCTATCGTCATAACAGTAACACTACGCAACACTAGCGGTGCTAACAATTTTGGCTAACGTTTCTGCAATATGGTTGACTTGCTGTACATTATTACCTTCCACCATGACGCGGACGACGGTTTCTGTGCCTGATGGGCGTAAGAGTACGCGTCCTCCCGAATTTGATAGTGTTTTTTCCGCTTTTGCCACTGCTTTTTGTACTGTGGGAAGCGCCGTAACTGCTGGAGGGTTTTTTACAGGAATATTGATCAATCTCTGTGGAAATTTTTGCATCCCCTTTTTTGCTTCATGCAGTGATCGTTTGGTTGACAGAATGGCAGCCAGCACTTGCAAAGCGACAATGATCCCATCACCTGTTTTAATAATATGGCGAGTGATGATGTGTCCTGATGCTTCTCCACCAAGTTGCCAACCCGTCGCTTGCAAGTGTTCATTCACGTAGCGATCACCGACAGGAGCGCGTATAAAGGCAAGTCCTAATTTTCCTAAAGCTAATTCTAGTCCAAGGTTGCTCATCGCGGTTCCAACGACGCCGCCACGCAAATTTCCCTGTGCAACGCCGTACTGAGCAAGTAAAAAAATTAATTCATCACCATCAACTATTTCCCCACAATGGTCTACCATCAGCACGCGATCGCCATCTCCGTCAAAAGCAATACCTAGATCTGCTTTTTCTGATAAAACCGTTTTTTGTAAACTACCTAGGTGAGTAGAACCACAATCCATATTGATATTTAAACCATCTGGTTCTGCATTTAGGACAATTAAATTGGCACCTAATTTGGAAAAAATCTGCGGTGCTATGTGGTAGCCAGCTCCGTTTGCACAATCTAGGACGATCTTAAATGAAGTAAGTCCACAACGCTTGGGAAAGGTTGATTGACAAAAATTAATGTAACGAGATCTTGCGTCTTCAACCCGATGTGCTTTACCTAGCTTAGCTGAATCGACCGTGTCTAGTGGTTGTTCAAGTTGTGCTTCAATGGCATATTCAACGGTATCTGGTAATTTGGTTCCGTCGTTTGAAAAAAATTTAACACCATTGTCGAAATACGGATTATGAGATGCGCTGATCACAATCCCCACCTGGGCTTTTAATTGGCAGCTTAAATAAGCAATAGCAGGAGTTGGTATAGGCCCCAGGAGATAAATATCTACTCCAGCAGCAGATAAACCCGCTTCTAAAGCGGATTCAAACATATAACCGGAAATGCGGGTGTCCTTGCCGATAAGCACTTTACTGTTTCCGTTAGCCAAGACACGCCCGACTGCCCATCCGAGCTTTAAGACAAATTCAGGTGTAATTGGATAGGTACCTACTTTGCCGCGAATACCATCCGTGCCAAAGTATTTTAGGATTTTTGTCATTGAAAAAATTAAGTTCGTTACTAGCTTGCAGCGTTATCAGCCGTTGTGTCCGTTTTGGATATTGTATCTGAATCCTTTTGAGGGAAAGTTTTGTTTGAGCTGGTGGTATCTACAGAATCATCCCATCCCTGAGGTGCACGGATCGGCCTACCTTCCATGATATCATCGATCTGTGTGGCATCAATTGTCTCGTATTGAATAAGTGCTTCTGCCATCAAATGTAACTTTGCAATATTATCCTTTAGGAGGGAATCGGCAAGCTTGTAATTACGATCGATGATGGCGCGATTCTCTTCATCAATCAACTGTGCTGTATCATTAGAAAATTTATTGGATTTTGTGATTTGATGTCCAAAGAAAATTTCTTCATTTTCTTGGCTATAAGTCAATGGACCGAGTCGATCGGACATGCCCCACTTGGTAATCATATTATGGGCAATTTCAGTGGCTCGCTGGATATCGTTTGATGCACCGGTGGTAACTTGTTCGGGGCCAAAAATCAAAATTTCAGCAATTCGACCACCAAATAAACTGGCAATTTGGCTCTCTAGCCGCTGTTTAGTGTAACTATATCTATCCTCTTCGGGAAGAAACATGGTGGCACCTAAGGCCTTGCCGCGAGGAATAATGGTGATTTTATACACGGGATCGTGTGCTTCTACTAAACGCCCTACAATTGCATGACCTGCTTCGTGATAAGCCGTTAACCTTTTTTCCTTTTCACTCATGACCATAGAGCGTCTTTCCGTGCCCATCATGACTTTATCTTTAGCCTTTTCCAGGTCACTCATCTCTACCGAAGCTTTATTTTCACGTGCTGCAAACAATGCTGCTTCATTAACGAGATTGGCTAAATCAGCACCTGAAAAACCAGGCGTACCTCGGGCAATAATACCGGGGTTCACATCGTGACCATAAGGAACTTTCTTAAGATGCACTTTCAGGATTTGTTCCCTGCCACGGATATCGGGTAGGCCAACGATAACCTGCCGGTCAAAACGGCCTGGCCTCAATAAAGCAGAATCGAGGACATCAGGCCGATTCGTCGCTGCTATAACAATAACGCCCTCATTTCCTTCGAAACCATCCATTTCCACAAGTAGCTGATTAAGGGTTTGCTCACGTTCATCATGACCACCTCCGAGTCCTGCTCCCCTATGACGACCCACTGCATCAATTTCATCGATAAAGATGATACAAGGCGCTTGCTCTTTGGCTTGTTTAAACACATCACGTACACGAGATGCGCCAATCCCAACAAACATTTCAACAAAGTCTGAACCGGCGCTAGTGAAAAAAGGTACCTTTGCTTCACCTGCTACGGCCCTTGCGAACAAGGTCTTACCTGTTCCCGGTGGTCCCATCAGTAAGACCCCCCGTGGTATTTTTCCACCCAATCGTTGAAATTTGGCGGGATCCTTCAAGAACTCAACCAATTCCATTAATTCATCCTTTGCCTCTTCAGCACCTGCTACGTCTGCGAAGGTAACTTTCACTTTGTCCTCGCCTAGTAGCCGTGCGCGGCTTCGCCCAAATGACAGCGCACCCTTACCACCGGCTCCTCCCATTTGACGCATGAAAAACACCCATACCCCAATTAGCAATAACATTGGAAACCAGTTGATAAAAATTCGCATCAAAAGGCTTTCTTGCTGCGGGGGTTCTCCCTTTACATTGACTCCTTTTTTGATGAGTTCAGGAAGCAAATACTGATCAGGAATAGGCATGTAGCTCGTAAACGATTTATCACTTTGTAGCTGGCCTTTTATGACCTGATTACTTTGGATCGTTATAGATTGCACGTTTCCTTGCTGAACATTGTGAAGAAACTCGGAGTAAGTCAACCGAATTCCAGTACTATGACGTGGTTCTAGATTATTGAATACGGAAATCAGGATGACGGCAATGATCAACCAAAGAAATAGATTTTTTAGCATGTCGTTCAAGCTACACTACCTCGTAGTTCTTTAGGAATGGGCATTATATACTTATTGGAATCAAACTGGCGAATTAAGGGTGTCTCTATAAATTTAAATTTCCATTTTCGCATGATAGCCCATGGCCACTAAATAAACCTCCGCAGAACTGTCTCTGGAGGCAATAGGTTTACGGA
>Ga0207038_10064_pt2 | contig 20316 bp, 10 predicted proteins | sample Alteio_BWMinCont_76_FD_153285 | JGI IMG/M metagenome (GOLD analysis project Ga0207038, IMG submission 153285) | Enriched cells from forest soil in Barre Woods Harvard Forest LTER site, Petersham, Massachusetts, United States -... | ecosystem: Environmental > Terrestrial > Soil > Temperate forest >...
ACTTGAATACATATACTTCTCATATCAACCCCTATGACCTGGCCTTCCTTGGCGTGATATTTACCGGGCTGAATTTTGCCTTGTTGTTAGGCTTCACCAAAAGGATCAACCGCTCCGCAAACAGGTTCCTTGCCCTGGCCATGGTTGTGATGGTTTTATGGATGTTCCGTATTTCAGCCATTGATATCCGGCTTCCGCTGCAATTTTCGCTGGCACTGGGCCCCCTGATCTTTTTTTATGTACTAAAATTAACGCGGCCGGAATATAAATTCAGCCTAAAGGACATGCTGCATTTCATTCCGGCGCTACTGGAACAAGCCATCCTGCTGAACCCGGTATTGCAATTCCTGGCGCCCATTTCAATGATTACCTACCTGTATTTTTGCCACAGGCTGATCGAACGATATTACGGGCGGCAAAAATTTATGGGGGGAGATCGTTACCGGGCTGAATTACAATGGCTGCATAAGTTGCTGGCGGGCTTTGGCCTGCTATGGTTGCTATGGATACCTTATACTGCCATCGCTTATTTTTATTACCGTCATCAATTAAGCATACAAGTTTATTATCCTTTTTATCTCGCGGTAACGGTGATGCTGATCTGGATAGCCGCTACAGCTTATTTAAGGCCGGAAGTCAGCATACCGATAAGTCCGCCTGCTTTTTTAAAACCGCCGCTTCCTGCGGAAATGAAGCAAAAAGGCGTTTGGCTGAAGAACGCAGTAAAAACCAAGCTGTATTACCAGGACCCGGAACTTAGCTTAACCTCACTTGCTGAAAAGCTTGAGCTGACTACCCATGAATTATCCCGGATAATCAATACGGTACTCAAAAAAAGCTTCAATGATTTTATTAACGAATTCCGGGTTGCAGAAGCGGCCCGTAAAATGCAGGACCCTGCTTATGATCATATCACCCTGCTGGGTGTTGCATTTGAATCGGGATTTAATTCCAGAACCACCTTTCACCGCATCTTTAAACAAATGACCGGCAAAAGCCCGGCGGAATATAAGGCGGAACAGAAAAAAGAAATCCCATCTTATAACTTGGAATTCTATTCCCGAATTGTGTCGGTAATTTCGTACCAGCAAACCACGCCGAAGTGGGATGATAAGAAATTAAACCGAAATTATATGTTTAGGAATTATTTAAAAATCGCATGGCGGAGCCTGCGCCGCCATCAAATCTATACAGCAATCAATATTACCGGATTGACCGTGGGCATTGCCGCCTGCCTGCTTATTTTTTTGGTCGTACAGTATGAGACCAGTTTTGACTCTTTTCATGCCAAAAAAGACCGAATCTACCGGATAACCGGCTTTGTCACTAAACCGGGTCTTAGTTTTCAGACGGGGGTTCCTTTCCCCTTGCCGGAAGCGTTACGCTTGGATTTTCCGGAACTACCAAAGGTCGCGTCGATCCTGCGGAACGAAGGAAGTTTGTTCAGTGTAAATAATAAAAAAATTAAAGAGGACGAGACCTACTATGCTGCCCCGGCCTTTTTCGAAACCCTAGATTTTGGCTGGCTGGCAGGAGATCAGAAAACAGCCCTTAAGGAACCCAATACCGTTGCGCTGACGCGGAGCGAGGCTAATAAGTTCTTCGGCGACTGGCACCAGGCCATCGGTAAAACCATCCGTTACAAAAATAGCGCCAATTTAAAGGTCACCGGTATCCTGGCCGATATGCCGCCCAACACGGATTTCCCGCTAAAGATTGTTATTTCTTATGCCTCGATGCGCTCGAAGGGCAATGAAAATTTCGGCAACATGCAAAATTGGGGACTGGTTTTAGGAGAGAATTATTGTTTTGTCGTCTTGCCTGCCGATGCCAATGTCCGCACCTATGAAGAACAGTTTGACGCCTTCACCGAACGTCATAACCCAGCGGCCTATAAAATAGGCCTTCGTACAGAATTGCAACCACTGAGCGAGATGCATTTTGATAGTCGGTTTGATATTTTTACCGGTCATCATTTCAGTAAAGAACTCATTAACGCCATTAGCTTGATCGGGCTTTTCCTGCTGCTGATTGCATGTGTCAATTTTATCAATTTGGCCGCCGCACAAGCCGTTAACCGCTCCAAAGAAGTGGGTATCCGCAAAGTGCTGGGCAGCCGTCGCAAACAATTGGTGTTACAATTTATGAGTGAAACGGGTATCATTACCCTCTGCGCGGTTTTGCTCGCGATGGTCGTGAGCTGGTTGACATTGCCATCTGTCAATCGCCTGCTGGATACTCAATTGAATGCACTCTTCATCCTGGAGCCGGTTGTGTTGGTTTTTCTTGGTCTCCTGTGGCTTGCGGTCACTTTCCTATCCGGCTTTTACCCAGCCATGGTCTTATCCGGTTTTAACCCGATCTCGGCACTTAAAAACAAATTCAGCAACATCAGTTCCGGTGGTATTTCCTTACGCCGTGCATTGGTGGTTATGCAGTTCTGCATCGCCCAACTGCTGATCATCGGCATCCTGGTGATGATCTCGCAGCTCAATTATTTCAAAAACAAATCGCTGGGCTTTGATAAAACTGCCGTCATTACAATACCAATACCGGGCGATAGCTTAAGTAAAGCCAAAATGGCCACTTTACGGAATGAACTACAGCATCAGCCCGGCATCAAAGCGATCAGTTACAGCAGTTATAGTCCCGTAGACGAGAACGGATGGGGCAGCGGTATACACTTTGATCGTTCACCCAGGGAGACGGACTTTGCCGTAAACCTCAAATGGACAGATGCCGATAACTTTAAACTCTACCAATTTGCTTTTCTGGCCGGTAAACCTTACGCGGCAAGCGATACGATTCAGGGCTATGTGGTCAATGAAGCTTTGGTAAAAAAGCTGGGCCTAGCCAGTCCACAGGAAGCCATCGGTAAAACGATAGGCCTGTGGAACAACAGGCATTTCACTGCGCCGATCGTCGGCGTTGTCCAGGATTATAATGTCAGTTCTTTAAAAGATGCGGTGCCTCCGGTATTAATGGCCAGCCAAAAAGGCTTTTATGGCACCCTTAACATCAAGATGGGGCAGACTAACCTGAAGGAAACCCTCGACGGTATAGAAAGTAAATATAACGCAACCTTTCCGGATGCCTTATATGAATACCATTTTATCGACGAGCAGATCGCCGACTTTTATAAGACCGACACCCAGCTTTCCCATTTGTACCAGGTATTTGCCGGCCTTGCCATATTTATTTCCTGCTTGGGCCTGTTCGGCCTGGTTTCCTTTATGGCGGTGCAACGGACCAAAGAAGTGGGTATACGCAAAACCTTCGGCGCTTCGGTCGGCCATATCGTTTACCTGTTCTCCAAAGAATTTACCCTGCTTGTCTTGGTGGCTTTTGCCATCTCCGCACCAATAGGCTGGTACCTGATGAATAAATGGCTCGAAGCCTATACCTTCCGCATCAAGCTCGGGCCGGGAATCTTCCTGTTGGCTATTTTACTCTCGGTAGTCATCGCCTGGTTAACTGTGGGGTATAAAGCGTTAAAAGCTGCGCTGGCAAATCCGGTGAGAAGTTTGCGAAGTGAGTGAACAGTTTGCATTATCAGTCTGCCAAAAAGAACTTAGATCCTTCAACGTGCGATCTGAGGTTTAGTTGAACACGAAAATGGTGCGTTCCGGGGTGAGATACGGAACGCATTTTAATGTTTGGACCAGTGCCATGCAAAACCGTACGGCCTTATGTCCGTTTTTATTACAATACACATTTCAAATATTCGCTAATTTTATATCTATCAGTAACTTAGTAAACTGGAACAGGCTTTGAGCCAATCAAAACACTTGAATACATATACTTCTCATATCAACCCCTATGACCTGGCCTTCCTTGGCGTGATATTTACCGGGCTGAATTTTGCCTTGTTGTTAGGCTTCACCAAAAGGATCAACCGCTCCGCAAACAGGTTCCTTGCCCTGGCCATGGTTGTGATGGTTTTATGGATGTTCCGTATTTCAGCCATTGATATCCGGCTTCCGCTGCAATTTTCGCTGGCACTGGGCCCCCTGATCTTTTTTTATGTACTAAAATTAACGCGGCCGGAATATAAATTCAGCCTAAAGGACATGCTGCATTTCATTCCGGCGCTACTGGAACAAGCCATCCTGCTGAACCCGGTATTGCAATTCCTGGCGCCCATTTCAATGATTACCTACCTGTATTTTTGCCACAGGCTGATCGAACGATATTACGGGCGGCAAAAATTTATGGGGGGAGATCGTTACCGGGCTGAATTACAATGGCTGCATAAGTTGCTGGCGGGCTTTGGCCTGCTATGGTTGCTATGGATACCCTATACTGCCATCGCTTATTTTTATTACCGTCATCAATTAAGCATACAAGTTTATTATCCTTTTTATCTCGCGGTAACGTTGATGCTGATCTGGATAGCCGCTACAGCTTATTTAAGGCCGGAAGTCAGCATACCCGTAAACCCGCATTCGTTTTTAAAACCACCGCTCCCTGCGGAAATGAAACAAATGGGTGCTTGGCTAAAAAAAGCCGTCCAAACCGGCCTGTATTACCAGGACCCGGAACTAAGTTTAGTATCACTTGCTGAAAAGCTTGAGCTGACGACCCATGAATTATCCCGGATCATTAATAAAGTACTTAAAAAAAGCTTCAATGATTTTATTAACGAATTCCGGGTTGCAGAGGCAGCCCGTAAAATGCAGGACCTTGCTTATGACCATATCACCCTCCTGGGCATTGCATTTGAATCCGGATTTAATTCCAAATCTACTTTTAACCGGGCATTTCGGCAAATGACCGGCAAAAGCGCGGCAGAATATAAAATCGAACTGAAAAAAGAGCGCCCATCTTATAATTTGACGCGTGATACCCAGTTTGCAGCGATAATTTCGAACCAGCAAACCACCCCAAAGTGGTCGGACGAAAAATTAAATCGCAACTTTATGTTTAAAAATTATTTTAAAACCGCCTGGCGCACTTTATGGAAACAGAAAGTGTTTTCTGCTATAAACGTATCAGGACTGGCTATCGGCATCAGCGCTTCACTCGTGATTTACCTGATTGTAAGCTACGACCTGAGCTTTGACAAGTTTGAGCGGGACAATAACCGCATTTACAGGGTGGTATCGGCCTATGTTTTTTCGGGTGATCCGGCCTATAACTCCGGTGTTGCGGCGCCCACGGCAGCTGCCATAAAAACGGAGCTGACCGGGTTTGATGCCGTTGTTCCGTTTTTCACCTTTGATAACAATCCAAAGGTTTCCATCCCAGCAGCAAACCCGGCGCAGCCCGCTGTTTTTAAAAACCAAACCGGTTTTGTTTATGCTGATGAAAATTATTTCGACCTGATAGGTTATGATTGGCTGGCCGGTTCCGCAAAGACATCCCTGCAGCAACCTTATCAAACCGTACTGACGCAATCGGCAGCTGCCCTGTATTTTCCAAAATTGCAGCCCCGGGAAATTGTAGGGAAGCGTTTCAATTTGAACGACACGGTAGCGGTTACCGTCACCGGCGTTGTACAGGATATACAGGCCAATACCGACTTTATATTCAAGGTGTTTATTTCAAAATCCACGTTTGAAACCGCTAAGCTGCGCCCTCCCTATTATAATGATTGGTCGGGCACCAGTACGGCATCGCAGCTGCTTGTAAAGTTAAAAGAGGGTACATCGCCCCAAAAAATTCAAAAGGCAATGACGGCGCTTTATTTTCGCCATTGGCCTAAAAAACCGGGGGACAACTACGAGTTCAATTATGTATTGCAGCCATTGGGCGATATTCATTTTACGGGCAATTATGGCAATTACTCTATGCTGCAGGCCAGCTCTTCGGTGTTGTGGGGTTTGCTGGCAGTCGCCGGGTTTTTACTATTGCTGGGCTGCATTAATTTTATCAACCTCACCACGGCCCAGGCTGCGCAGCGCGCGAAGGAAATCGGTATCCGCAAAACAATCGGGGGTTCAAAAAAGCAACTGATCACCCAGTTTTTAAGCGAATCGTTCCTGCTTACTTTTATAGCAACCGCACTTTCCGTCGGCCTTACACCGCTTATACTAAAAGCTTTTGCGGGCTTTGTACCTGCCGGCGTTACCTTTAATGTGCTGCAACAACCGGGTATCCTTTTGTTTTTGCTCGTCCTGGTGGTAATTGTAACCCTGTTATCGGGTTTTTATCCTGCCCTGATCTTATCATCATACAAACCGGTGGCGGTTTTAAAAAATCAGATCAGCGCTGCAGGAGCAGGCACCCGCAAAGCCTTATTGCGAAAAACACTGACGGTATCGCAGTTTGTTATCGCCCAGTTCTTCATCATGGCAACTATTTTGGTAGGTAAGCAGATCAACTATTCCCTGCATAAGGACATGGGCTTTAAAAAAGACGCCATTGTTTATTTCGGGCTCGATAACCCGGATACATCGAAAAGCCGGCAGGCAACGCTGCTGAATACGCTTCGCAGCATTCCCGAAATAGCTATGGTGAGCTTAAGTAATAATCCGCCTTCATCGGGCGGCGCACAAGGGGGCGAAATGAGCTATAAGGACGGCAAAAAGGAAATAAAAACAGGGATAGTTATCAGGGACGCCGATACCAATTATATTAAATTATATGGCATCAAATTATTGGCCGGCAACAACCTTTCGTCAACAAATACAAATCCTGCGGCCGGCATCCTCATTAACGAAACCGCTCTTCATGTACTGGGCTTCCAAAACCCGCAGGACGCTATTGGTAAAAACGTTAGCTGGAACGATAAACCGGTACCGGTGCGGGGTGTGGTGAAGGATTTCAACCAAAAATCGTTACATGAACCTATAAAGCCATTAATAATTGCAAGCGAGCCCGCGAACCAGGGGCTGGTGAACCTGTTGCTTCGGCCGAAAAATGCAAATGGAAGCACCTGGGAAACCGCGCTGGCAAAAACAAAGAAAGCATTTAAAGACATCTATCCCGACAATGATGCCTGGTACGGTTTCTTTGATGAGGACATTGCCAAATATTACCAGCAGGAACAAAATACTTCCAGTCTGTTGAATTGGGCAACCGCTCTTTCGGTGTTTATAAGCTGTCTTGGATTATTGGGCCTTGTTATTTTCACCACAACGCAGCGTACCAAGGAAATTGGGGTAAGAAAAGTATTGGGCGCAACGGTTTCACAAATCATTGCACTGATATCAAAAGACTTTTTGCGGCTGGTATTGATCGCATTTATAATTACAGTGCCACTGGCATGGATCGGTATGAACCAATGGCTTCAAAATTTTGCATTCCGCACCACTATTAGCTGGTGGATTTTCGCAGCGGCCGCTTTACTAATGCTGATAGTTGCGTTTATTACTTTGAGTTTTCAGTCCGTGAGGGCAGCATTAACTAATCCGGTTAAAAGTTTACGTACAGAGTGATCATAGCCTCAATCAAAAGCATATGATATAGAAAAAGCCTGGTTACCGGGCTTTATTGTTATTAAACATCATTGAATTACCCGGCAAAAATGGGTGAAATTACCAAAAACTACCAAATTTTTAGTGTATCGAAAAGTGGAACACGCTGATTATCAGCAGCTCTATGGGCATTTATCAAAAACAGCATTTATATTGGTGTTGATTATCAATTACTTACAGAATTTTAAATATCGAATAAAATTCAAATAATTGATAATCAATATGTTCCACTTTGTTCCAGGCGTTCCGCGTAAAAAAATGGAACGCTTTGCCGGGCTAAAATCTCCATCCGAAACCGAACAGCCCGATGTTCGATTTTGTTACAACATCCATTTCAAATATTGCATAATTTTCTATCTATCAATATGTTATCCATTTGGAACAGCGATTGTGGAAGTTAATTGCTTGAATGCATATACTTTCCATATCACCCCTTATGACCTGGCTTTCCTCGGCACGATATTTATCGGGCTAACTTTTACTCTGCAGTTATGGTTTACCAAAAGAATTAACCTGGCTGCAAACCGATTTCTCGCCCTGGCTCTGGCGATTGTTGTTTTGCGGATGGTGTGGTTATTGGGCATTGACCTCCGGCTGACAGCCTACTTCCCGCACTGGAGCCGGTTTCCACTGCAATTTTCGTTAGCGCTTGGGCCGCTTATCTATTTCTATGTGCTTAAAATTACCCAGCCGGAATATAAATTCCGGCGTAAGGATCTGCTGCATTTTAGTCCCTTGCTGCTTGAATTGGGTGTACAGGCACTGGAAGTTAGGGATAGTATAAAAACCGGAGTAGCTACTTATGAAACGCCGACCTTTCGACAGCTGAACCCGGTATTACATTTACTGACGTTTGCTTCGGTCATCATTTATCTATACCTGTCGCACAGGCTGATACAGGATTTTTATAGACGCCTGCGGCCGGTACTGATGGACAGGCCTCGTTTTGCTTTCAGGCGGCTGGAGGGGGCGTTGCTACTGCTCGGCTTGCTTTGCATGTTATCGCTGTTTAGTTATACTTTCAGTTTGACTGTTGCTTTTGTATTGATTGGAATGGCCGCGGAAGTAATCTTAAAATTAGATAGCGGTAACCAGCTGTCAATGCCATTAACTGATAGATCAGATACAAAGGAGAAAGGCCGGAGACTGAAAGAAGCCGTGGCGGCAAACCGTCTCTACGAGGATGCCGAGCTTACATTGACTACACTGGCGGTGAAACTGATGATCCATCCCCATGACTTATCCCGGATCATGAACGTAGGGCTGGAAAAGAACTTCAGCGATTTTATTAATGAATTCCGGGTTCGTGAAATTGCCCGGAAAATGCAAGACCCGGCTTACGACCGGCTTACATTGGTGGGTATAGCATATGAGTCGGGGTTTAATTCCAAACGAACTTTCAACCGCGTTTTCAAAGAGATGACCGGCAAAACCCCTGTTGAATACAAGAATAGCCTGAGAAAAGAGGGGCCAATTGATAAGTTGGCACCCCTGTCACGAATGCGACCGGTAATATTGCGTTCGGAAAGCCTGCCAAACTGGGCTCATGAAAAATTAAACGGCAATTATATGTTTAAAAATTATTTAAAAATCGCTTGGCGCAACCTTGTTAAAAACAAGTCACAGTCCTTTATTAATATCACCGGCTTATCAGTTGGCATGGCAGTGGCTATACTTATCGGCTTGTGGATCTACGACGAACTGTCGTTTAATAAATATCATCAGAACTATGACCGCATCGGCCAGGTGATGATCCATAACGGGGACGGCACCTATGCGGCATTGCCTATTCCGCTAAGCCAGGAACTGCGCGGCTCATTTGGGCATGATTTTAAATATGTGGTACTTTCAACCGACGAAGAATCACATATTATCTCGGCCCGCGATAAGCGCTTTATGCAACTGGGCCGGTATATGCAGCCGGAAGCGCCCGAAATGCTGACCCTTAAAATGGTCAATGGCAGCCGAAATGGCTTACAAACTCCTAACTCCATTCTATTGAAACAATCGCTGGCCACCACATTGTTCGGGAAGGCTGACCCGATCAACAAGGTGCTCATGATTGATAATAAAGTTAATGTGACGGTTACAGGGGTTTATGAGGATTTACCCGATAACTCCGATTTTAAAGATGTTGCCTTCATTGCACCCTGGGATTTGTATGTTTCTTAGTCAGCCCCGTATGTTAAGGATGCGGTAAATGACTGGAAAGATAACTCTTTTTATATCTATGTGCTACTCAACCCAAATGGAGATTTTAGCAATTTGTCAGCAAAAATAAAGGATTTGAAGCTTGAGCATACGAGTAAGGAGAAGGCCACTCTTTACAAGCCTGAACTTTTTATTCACCCTATGCGTAAATGGCATTTATTTTCAAAGTTCGTTAACCGGGCGAACGCCAGCAGTGAAGAGTTAAAGTTCGTCTGGTTTTATGGGATTATCGGCGCTTTTGTGTTACTGCTGGCCTGTATCAATTTCATGAACCTGAGTACCGCGCGTTCTGAAAAAAGGGCAAAAGAAGTGGGTATCCGGAAAACCATGGGCTCGGCGCGAAGCCAACTGATTGCACAGTTTTTTAGCGAATCAGTTTTAATGGCCGCGTTTGCATATCTGTTATCTATTGGATTAGTTGCGCTTGCCTTACCCTGGTTTAATGGGGTGGCCGGTAAAACGATCAGTATCCCTTTTGAAAATGCATGGTTTTGGCTAACGGGTGCCGGCTTCATTATGATTACCGGCTTGCTTGCCGGTTGCTACCCCGCACTATACTTATCTTCCTTTAATGCGGTAAATGCATTAAAAGGCACTTTCCGCGCGGGCCGTTTTGCGGCGGCGCCGCGCAAAGCACTGGTCGTGATGCAGTTCACTGCATCCACTATCTTAATTATTGGGACTATCGTGGTGTACCGGCAAATACAGTTTGCCAAAAATAGGCCCGTGGGCTATTCACGCGACGGCTTGCTGACCGTTCAAATGAATATGCCGGATTTCCAGGGAAAATATGACCTGATCAGGAACGAATTGAAAAGCACAGGTATGGTATCCGAAGTGGCGGAAACCGGAGGATCACTAACCGGGCTTTCGTCGGAGACAGGCGGTATCGACTGGCCGGGCAGAAACCCGGCAGCAGAGAGCAGCTTTGGAACAGTTCCGGTTACCTATGAGTTTGGAAAAACCGTAGGCTGGCAATTCATGGACGGGCGGGATTTTTCGAGAACATTTATTACCGACTCCTCGGGTTTTGTGATCAATGAGGCTGCGGTAAAATACATGGGTTTGAAAAACCCTGTGGGAAAAACGATAACCTTTGCTGCAAACGGTGGCAAAGCGCAACAATATAAAATTGTAGGTATAATAAAGGATATGGTCATGAACTCACCTTTTGAGCCGGCATATCCTACGGTTTTCTTTCTCAACGGCGGGATGGGTGCTATTCTGATTAAGATTAACCAGAATAAAAGTGCCGCTGAAGCACTGCCAAAAATCCAGGCGGTTTTTAAAAACCTCGTTCCCGCTGCGCCCTTTGATTATTCCTTTGTTAATGAAGAGTATGGTAAAAAATTTGCAGCAGAAGAACGTATAGGTCAACTCGCAGGCGCCTTCGCCTCGCTTGCGATCTTAATAAGCTGCCTGGGTTTATTTGGCCTGGCTTCGTTTGTTGCAGAACAACGGACCAAAGAAATTGGCATCCGCAAAGTGCTTGGTGCTTCTGTTTATACAGTTTGGCAATTATTATCCAAAGAGTTTATATTCCTTATTGTCATTTCCATGGTTATCGCTACGCCGATAGCATACTATTTCATGCATAACTGGCTGCAGAATTACCAGTACCGGACCGAATTGTCCTGGTGGATTTTTGCGGCAGCAGGTGCGGGTGCGTTGCTCATCACACTATTAACGGTAAGTTTTCAAAGTATCAAAGCGGCCCTGATGAACCCTGTCAAAAGTTTGAAAAGTGACTAAACTTGTAGGCTACCGCTAACAAAAAACTTGGGGTGATTAATCGGAAATCTGGGATTTAGTTGAAACACTATATGGTGCGTTCCGGGGTGAAATACGGAACGCATTTTTATGTCAGGATAGGTATGACTGATATAATCAAAAAGACAAAATCTTCAATACAGGTTTTTATGAAATACAATATATTTTAGTCAAACTGAAATATTGGCAAAGCGCTTCAAACTTTAAAAAAAGTAGTTTGGCTTTAGTCCTGTTGAGGCCGCCCGGAAAGAAGTCAAAACCAACCCCACCAAGTTTATTTAAACAACCCCGGATAATATTTTGCGATCATATCTTTTTCATCATTTTTAAGTTCACTCAACAAAACAGGGGTATCTTGCGGTCGTAATCCTTTTTGATTGATCCTGTTCATCAAACTCCAATCTTTTACAGGTTTTTCCGGCGATGGGTCGGCAGGTTCTTTGGCCGGCAGGTCATATCTTGTAAAATCGACAACCATTTCAGGCGTGTTTTTATGCCAGTTTCGTAAGGTAGCCAGGCGAAATTCACGGTTCATATACCACTTAATTTCCTCATTACCCCATGAATTTCCAATCCCGAGCCCTTTTTCTTCAAAACGGTAGTTCCACTGGCTATTGTCGCGGTAATGGGCCCTCCATATCTCACCATATTCCCCAAAAGTGATAAACTTTACATCGGGCCAGCGTTTGGCGGTGGCGCTTATCCATTTTTCTAAGGCCCTTAATGCAAATGTTTCATCCCAATTATTACGTTCAGGTATTTTAACCAATGCTGCCTCCCATATATTAGGAATCCAGCCAAAGCCGTTAAGTTCAAATCCCCTGTCAAAATGTATTGCTTGTGTGTGCATAACGGAATAATGGCCAATGTCAAGTCCCCAATCGCCATAGCTTTCTATCGGCCCAACCCCACGCCGGCTCGCTGCGCCGTTAAAAGGTGTTGTTCCCCATATATTGCCGCTCTGCAATGCACACAGAAAATCCACGCTCCAGCCATCCAGGTTAACGCAATCGATAAAATCGCTTTTACCTTGTGCAGGTTTGCAAAAATGCTGCTTTGAGGGATAAAAAGGATACGAAGGCGATCCATCGGCCCCGCCCCCATCAGTTTCATGCTGGCTCCATATCACTGCATGGGCCACGTGGATATTCTCCTTTTCTGCCAGGTAAGCCAAATTATCGGCAGATAAAAAACCACCCATAATGCCTTTAGGACGGTAACCATTACCAACCATGGAGGTGATCCGCTGCAACGCCTCGGTCATCTCGGTGTTTATACGTGCCCTGGGAAGATACATAGCCGGGAAGTAGCCGGGAAAATAAGAGACTTCGTCGCCGTATCGTTGCTGGCATTCGGCTACATATTTTCGAATATCTATATAATTCTGCCTTTGGTCTTCCAATGCATTTAACGTAAAGCCCCAGGTCAGCCTCCCTCCCGGCGCATTTTTTGCAAACGTTTCCCTTAAGCTTTGCACTACCGCTAACGTGTGTGCAAACGCTTCGTCACTTTTTATCAGCTTTACATCGCGTGATACTTCCCACGGAGAAGTGCGGATCATGATGCAAAAGGTTAAAAAACGATTGCCCATTAATGGCGTGGCGTTATTTCCTGTCAAAAAATTGAGTGCATTGGTTTTCCTGATCAGTGGACCGCCAACCACAGCGGCGCCGCCTAAAACTGAGTCTTTACAAAAAGTCCTTCTATCCATTAATTAAAATTTAAAGCTTCAATATACCACGATGGCCGGGTAATTTGCTCACTGCCCCGGCCTCCGCATTATGGCAGGAAGATATAAACTTTCTTCTGGTCTTTGCTCCAATCTGAATAACAAAGATTACTTATTTATGAGAGTTGGGTGACTATGTGAATATAGATTTTCCTAAATTTGGCCCGTAGCCAATCCTATTAAAAATATATAAAAATATAATAAACTAATGGAAAACACTAAAGATCACACTACCAAATCAACCGACCCTAATAACCCGGGCAGTGCAGCTAAATGTCCCTTCTTAAATGGCGCTTTAAACCAAAGCGCAGGCGGCGGCACCAGGAACCGCGACTGGTGGCCAAACCAGTTAAAATTGAATATCCTGCGGCAAAATTCTTACCTGTCCGATCCGATGGGCGGGACATTCAATTATGCCGAAGAATTTAAAAGCCTGGACCTCGGTGCTTTAAAAACTGACCTGCACGCCCTGATGACTGACTCACAGGACTGGTGGCCTGCAGATTTTGGGCATTATGGCGGCTTGTTTATACGCATGGCATGGCATAGTGCGGGCACCTACCGGGTAGGCGACGGCCGGGGCGGCGCCGGGGCAGGCCTGCAACGTTTTGCACCGCTGAACAGCTGGCCTGATAACGTGAGCCTGGATAAAGCCCGGAGATTGCTTTGGCCCATTAAACAAAAATATGGCCGCAAAATTTCATCGGCCGACCTGATGATATTAACAGGCAACATAGCGCTGGAATCAATGGGTTTTAAAACCTTTGGTTTTGCTGGTGGGCGCCCTGATGTATGGGAAGCAGATGAATCAGTTTATTGGGGATCAGAAACCACCTGGCTGGGCGGCGACTTACGTTATGCGCATGGTTCACCTGGTGTAGAAGGCCATGGTGTGTTGGTTACTGATGATGACGCTGATGGCGGTATTCATGCCCGTAATCTCCAAAAACCACTTGCTGCTGTGCAGATGGGGCTTATTTATGTAAACCCCGAAGGGCCGGATGGCAACCCCGACCCTATTATGGCCGCTAAAGACATCCGTGATACATTTGGCCGCATGGCCATGAATGATGAAGAAACCGTTGCACTGATTGCAGGCGGTCACAGCTTTGGCAAAACCCACGGCGCAGCCACTGCCGATCATGTTGGCAAAGAGCCTGAAGCTGCCGATATAGCTATGCAGGGCTTTGGCTGGAGCAATAGCCATGGCGCCGGTAAAGGTGCTGATGCAATTACCAGCGGCCTGGAAGTTACCTGGACAAAAACGCCAACGCAGTGGAGCAATAACTTTTTTGAAAACCTGTTTGGTTTTGAGTGGGAACTGACTAAAAGCCCCGGTGGCGCCCAGCAATGGGTGGCAAAAAATGCAGATGCTATTATCCCAGATGCGTATGATAGTTCAAAAAAGCACCTGCCAATGATGCTGACCACCGATCTTGCCTTAAGGTTCGATCCGGCTTACGAAAAAATATCCAGGGGCTTCCTGGCAAATCCTGACGCGTTTGCAGATGCATTCGCCCGTGCATGGTTTAAATTAACGCATCGTGATATGGGCCCGCGCGCACGCTACCTTGGTGCTGATGTACCGGCAGAAGAATTGCTTTGGCAGGATGTTATTCCGGCAGTTAACCATCCGCTGATTAATGAAAATGACGTAGCGGGTTTAAAAGCAAAAATACTGGCGTCAGGCTTAAGTGTGGCTGAACTGGTTTCAACCGCATGGGCCTCGGCATCAACTTTCCGTGGTTCTGATAAACGCGGTGGTGCAAATGGCGCCCGTATCCGCCTGGCGCCACAAAAGTACTGGCAGGCTAACAACCCGGCACAGCTGCAAAAAGTATTAAACGTGCTTGAGAGTATCCAAACCGGCTTTAACAGCACAACTGCCGGCGGTAAAAAACTTTCGCTGGCTGACACTATCGTTTTGGCAGGCGGCGCAGGTATCGAAAAAGCGGCTAAAGATGCCGGGCATACCATTACAGTGCCGTTTAAACCCGGCCGTATGGATGCTTCGCAGGAACAAACCGATGTGGAATCATTCGGTTACCTTGAGCCGCTTGCTGACGGTTTCCGCAATTACCGCAGATCAAAAGCCCCTGTAGCTACCGAAGAACTACTGATAGATAAAGCACAGTTGCTTACACTTACCGCACCCGAATTAACTGTACTGGTAGGCGGTTTGCGCGTGCTGAATACAAACTTTGATGGATCAAAACATGGTGTATTCACATCGCAACCGGGCGTACTCTCCAACGATTTCTTTGTAAACCTGCTCGATATGGGCACACAATGGAAAGCAGCTGCTGCCGACAAGGAACTTTATGAAGGCAGCAACCGTGCTACCGGCGAAGTAAAATGGACCGGTACCCGTGCCGACCTTGTATTTGGCTCAAACTCTGAACTGAGGGCTGTTGCCGAAGTGTATGCCGCCGCCGATGCCAAAGAAAAGTTTGTGCATGATTTTGTAGCCGCATGGACCAAAGTGATGAACCTTGACCGTTTCGACCTGGTTTAATCTCAGCGCTATATTGTTTAATATTTAAAGGTGGCCCGTATGGGCTGCCTTTTTTTGTACTGCTAAAAAATTAGTTGCGGACTTAGAGTTGAAGGTCTAAACCAGTGTGTAACTACCTCGCCGCCCCGCCATCAATGGTCAAACAAATCCCGCTTACAAACGATGCTTCATCCGAAGCGAGGTACAGGTAGCCATTTGCGATATCTTCAGGATATCCCCATTTGCCAAGCGGGATAAACGGGAGGCTTTGCTTGCGTATTTCTTCGGGTATCATATCTGTCATGGCGGTGTGGATAAAGCCGGGGGCAATGCAGTTGGCGGTGATGCCATAACGGCCAAGTTCCATCGCCCATACCTTCGTCATACCAATAATGGCGGATTTTGTGGCCACATAATTTGTTTGTCCATAATTTCCGCGGATAGCAACATTGGACGATGCCGAAACGATACGGCCATAGTTTTGCGCCTTCATAATTGGCGCTACCGCCTGCGTACAATTGAAAACGCCGGTTAAGTTTACCCCTATAACATCGTCCCATTCCTGTTTCGACATTTTAAGCAAAGTACGGTCTTTGGTAATGCCGGCGTTGTTTATCAGTATATCTATGCGGCCAAAATACTTATGTACTTCCGCCACCGCTTTTTGTACTGCCCCTTCATCGGTAACCGATACTTTTTGAAAGATGACATCATGCCCTTCATTTTTCAGGCTCTCCGCCACATCGTTTCCCTTGTCGGATACATCCCACAAAATAATTTTTGCGCCTTCTTTGGCAAAACGTTCGGTAGTGGCAAGGCCTATGCCGTTGGCGCCGCCAGTGATCAGCGCAACTTTGTCTTTTAATCTCATTGTTTATAATATTGGAGAATGGAACGGCAATATACGACAAAATCAAACTCGTTTTTCGTCATGCAGAACTGGTTTCGGCACTCCATTAGAAAGGTATGCAACAGAAAAGTCGGCGAGATGCATTTTAGCAGACCAAGCAGGCGTGAATGTCCTGCGGGGTGCCGAAACAAGTTCGGCATGACGGATGGGGTTGCTTGCCCTATTCAAATTAACTTGCACCACTCAACTAATTTACTATTTTTGATAAACCAATTATAAACCTCATGAACCGTTACATCATCGCCCTGCTTATGCTGTTTGCGTTTATTGTTTATGCAAACCCCGCTAATTCGCAACCGAAAGTACTTATTGAAGTCACGCCTGCCGCAGGTGGATTTTCTGCTGCCCGCCTCGCCCGCCTGGATTCAGGCATGAACGCCTGGGTAAAACAGAAATGGGTAAACGGCTCGGCGGTACTGATAGCCCGGCATGGTAAAATTGTTTTTTATAAAGCGCATGGGTATAATGATATGGTTACCAAAGCCCCGCTTGATAAAACCGGTATCTTCCGCATAGCATCGCAAACCAAAGCAATTACTGTTACTGCCGTGATGATGCTTTGGGAAGAAGGCAAATTCTCATTAGATGACCCGGTTTCCAAATTCATACCAACTTACGCCAATGAAAAAGTACTGGCCGACTACAACTCTAAGGACACAACTTATACCACCGTTTCGGCCAGGAGGCCCATCACCATCCGCGATCTGCTTACCCATACCTCTGGCATTGGGTACCCTGGCATTGGCACACCGGCCGAAAACGCCATTTATGCAAAGGCAAACGTTACCGGCGGCCTGGGCACCAAAGGCCAAACACTTGCCGACGCCATGACACGCCTGGGCAGCATACCATTGTTTTTTCAGCCGGGTACATCCTGGAAATATGGGCTGAATATGGATCTGTTAGGCTATTTGGTTGAGAAGTGGTCGGGTATGACGCTGGAGGAGTTTTTTACCAAACGCATTTTTAAGCCCCTTGGCATGAACGACACCTATTTTAATGTGCCAGCCTCGAAAAGCTCAAGGCTGGTAAACTTCTTTATGGGCGACTCAACCGGAACGATAAAAAAGACGGCATCGATTTTCGGCGGGGCGCTTGATATGAATTACCCGCTGCAAAAATCCAGTTATTTTTCGGGCGGCGGCGGCTTATGTTCCACCCTTCGTGATTATGCCATTTTATTGCAAATGTTTTTAAACCACGGCGAATATAACGGCGTGCGGCTGCTGGCTGCCAATACCGTGCGCATGATAACCGAGAACCAGATCGGCGACCTGCACCCGGCCATCGGCGATGATGCTTCCCACAATAAATTCGGGTTCGGCTTTTATATTATCACCGAAGAGGGAAGCCATTATACGCCCAGCCAGGCAGGTACCTACTCGTGGGGCGGCCTATTCTCTACTTCGTATTGGGTTGATCCTAAAGAAGATATGATTGTATTGGCCTACGAGCAAATGTGGGGCCCGTATGTGGCCAATACCGCCAAAGCGTTTAAGGCTTTAGTGTACGGGGCCTTGAATGATTGAAGGGGGACTAAGTCGAAAGTCTTGATTCGAAGACAATATTAACTACAAACTGTCAGCGGGGCATGGATACGCGGCCACAAATTTCTGCGTTGCATACCCCGGCCAAAGCTTGTGAAAGGGCAGGAAAATAAACGTATATTTAAAGAAAAATACATTTCCATGCAATCAACCAACCCTCCTGCACAATCAGTCGACAGTATTCAACCTTCATCACGCTCCAGTTTATTTAATATATTCAAACGGGATTATGAACGTTACGATGGCGTTCCGCCAATAAATATTTACCTGCTGCGGTTACTTTTCACCCTGATGTTCCTTTTCCTTGGCTATGATTCATGGTCGCATATCCTGCGTCATACCGGCCCCTGGGACCCTGCCAATTCCGCAGCCTGGTTTATGTGGGGCGGGTGTGCTATCGTAGCCTTTATCGGGATACTGCGCCCACTCAAAATGCTGCCAATAGTGCTGTTTGAGATCGTCTATAAAGTCGCCTGGCTCATCGTTGTAGCCTTGCCGCTGTACCGGCAAAACCAATTGACCGGAACGCCGGCTGAAGGTATGGCCGACAATTTTATGTTGGTTATATTACCCATAGTGGCCATGCCCTGGCGATACTTTTTCAGGACGTATATTTGGAGTAAACGTACAGCCTGACCCCGGCAGTGCAATGCATTTACGAGCGCTGGGTTTGGGCAGAAATTTTGTTGTCCACTTGTCCAAATTGTGTTCGCCCTCCAAACCGGACGGACACAACCTTCATCAGTTTTGCTCCTTTTCATACCTATCTCTAAGCGCTGATTTCAAAAACTTACCTACCGAAGTCCCCGGTATTGACAGATTGAAAAGACAGGGGAAAAAATAAAAAGGCAAATCTGTTTTATAGTGCTTTGCCGTAATTAATAAGATGCCGGCAGATTTCAAAAACCTTTTTTATTGCGGAACGCCGGCATGTTCAGTTAGCAGTTTAAATAAACTTCCTTTGAAATGTTTGTTCCAACCTGCTTCGCAAGCGCCGAAACATTCAACCTCCGGTACCAGGCCGATATGCGTCATCGTCACCTGTGTCTCATCGCCTACCGGGGAAATTCCGAACATAACGGTAGTTCCGTTCCATTCCGTTTTGTCTTTTAGCCATGGCAGATAGCAGTCTGTTACTTGCCATGCGACCTTTTCACCGGGCACGCTTTCGGCAACGCTGAAGGTTACGAATGTTTCGCCGAAGCGGACGGTAAAAACGTCGTTTAATTTTTCGGCGCTGCCTTCAAAATTCTTTGCCCACCATTCATTAACCCGGCCGATACCTTCGAACGCCTCACTGGGCGTAAAATCTGCAGCTATGCTGCTCTGATAATTTTGCTGATCCATTTCGATTGATTATTTAGTGTGTTTGTAATAAATTTTTTAGTTTGGTAATTTGTTATTTAATAAATTTTCGAGGTTCTTCAGTTTTGATGTCCAGAACTGATCGAAGTAATTGAGCCACTCGTGCAAGGCGTTGAACCCATCCTGTTTCAGCGTACAATGCCGTTCACGACCAATGTCCTGTATAGTTATAAAGCCCGCGCCATACAATATTTTAATGTGCTTAGAAACCGCAGGGCGGCTCATATCGAAATTTTCGGCCAGGTTGTTAATGGTCCGGCTTTCTTTTGAAAGCAACATTAACATTTGCCTCCTGCTTGGGTCGGCAATTACCTGGAATGCGTCAAGCGTTGGTTGTGCCATGATCTTTATTTAAGTTTTGAGCGATCTTGTGCATATTTTCAAGCCAGCCTTTAGTCATAGCATTGAATATGCCGGCGTTTTCTAATATCTTGAAATCGCCATGATCCAATAAAAGTTCCGTGCCATTATCTTTCTGTTGTAATTCCCACCTAACTATCGAATCAACATTGACGGTGCCATCGCCGGGACCAAGTTTCCATGAATACGAAAGCTTTTTGAAAGGGACGATCTCCAATACCTTGCAGTACACTATCCCGTCGAAATCGAGACTTGGCACCGGGTTGCTCCTGAAAGTGAATTCGTGTCCCATAATCGGCTGAAAATCGCTTTTCATGAGCCATAGCTCCATCAACGCTGCGTTGGTGAGGTATTCCCAAACCGCCTTTGGCGGATGCTGGAAAAATAATTGGTGTTTAATTTTTGCTGCCATAATACGTAACTTTTAAGTTACCCAAATGTATAGGTAACTTTTGAGTTACGCAAATTTATTTGAAAAAAAAAATTTTTCGGGGTTGTAAATAGTAAGTTTT
>Ga0207038_10152_pt1 | contig 20052 bp, 16 predicted proteins | sample Alteio_BWMinCont_76_FD_153285 | JGI IMG/M metagenome (GOLD analysis project Ga0207038, IMG submission 153285) | Enriched cells from forest soil in Barre Woods Harvard Forest LTER site, Petersham, Massachusetts, United States -... | ecosystem: Environmental > Terrestrial > Soil > Temperate forest >...
GGGTTGGTTCTTGGTTCTTGGTTCTTGGTCCTTGGTCCTTGGTGCTTGGTTTTGAACTAGCGCAGGCAGGCCCTTTGCGCCTTGGCGCGAGAAAAACTTTCGTGTTATTCGTGGATGAAAGAAGGCTAGGCGGGTCAATCCGGCAGCTGCCGGACGCCCTACTTTCAAGCCAGCAGCCGCTTCAGGCTGCCGCGGTACCTCTACAGGCGCAGGCGGCCTACCCCATTTAAGAAGGCTAGGCGGGTCGAGGACGCCCCGCCCTACCCCAAGGCAAATTCCTGCTACTGCGGAAGGCCTTTGCCTTCGGACAAATTTCGATACCAGGTTAAGGCCAAGAGGGGCCAAGCCCACTGGTAGCTGGTGTACTTCAAATAGAAAATCCGCGGGAAGCCGGTGCCGGTGAACCAGGGATAATGCCAGGAGCCGTCCGCTTGCTGTTGATCGAGCAGGTATTTGACGCCGCGCGACACGCTTTCGCGGTCAAGCAGGGAGCAGGGAGCGGAGAGCGGGGAGGAAGAAGAAGGAGCGGCACAGGCCAAGAGGCCCAGCAATGCCCACGCGGTTTGCGAAGAGGTTGAGGGCGCCTCCCCCTTCGCTGAAGCTTCGGGGGACAAGGCGGCCGATTCCCCATACGCGGGCAGTTCGCCGTTTGGGCCTCGGGAACCAACTGCAAAAAACGGCGCGCCGCCGCCGCGGGCTTGGTCGTCGTGGTAAGTCCAGCAGGATTCGCCCCAGCCGCCGTCGGCGTTCTGATGCTGCTCCAACCAGTCGCGCGCAGCGAGCACGCGGGGTTGCGTCATGTCCTCGCCAATCAGCGCCAGCCCGCGCAACACATGCGAAGTGCCGTAAATATAATTCACGCCCCAGCGGCCAAACCACGAGCCGTCGGCCTCCTGGGTGCGCCAGACGAAATCCAGCGCGCGGCGCACAACCGGGTCGTCGCGGGTGTAGCCCGACTTGGCCAGGGTCTCAAGCGCGCGGCCGGTGATGTCGCTGCACGGGGGGTCGAGGATGGCGTTGTGGTCGGCAAAGGGCACCTGGTCGAGGCAGGCCATGGTGATGTCGCGGTCGAATGCGGCAAAGCCGCCTTCCTTGCACTGGAAGGTGCGGCACCACTCCATGGCGCGCTTGGTGGCGGCATGGCGCCGTGCTTCGTCGCTCGCGCTGAGCACGCGGAGCGCGAGCACGACCTGGAAGGTGTCGTCCACGTCGGGGTAATAATCATTGTTGAACTCGAAGGCCCAGCCGGTGGCCTCGGGGAAGGAAACGGTCTCGGCCCAGTCGCCCTTGATTTTGATTTCGCGGTCGAGCAGCCAGTCGGCGACTTTTTGCAGGCGCGGGTCGGAGGCGGGCACGCCGGAATCGGCGAGGCATTGCGCGATGATGGCGGTGTCCCACACGGGCGAATAACACGGCGCAACGCGGAGGTCGTCGGCCTCGCCGCGCACGAGGCCGTCGAAATCCTTGACCTCTTTAATGAAGAGCGGGTGGTCTTTGAGGCCGAGAAGCTCGAGCGCGCTGAGGGTGTTCAACATGCCCGGGAAGATGGCGCCCATGCCGTCGGAACCGGGGCCGACACGGGCGAGCATCCAGTCCCGCGCGGCGTTGAGGCCCCGCTGGCGGATGAGGTCCACCGGCAGGTGGTTGAGCACGCGGCCAAGTTTGTCGAGGGCGAGGAAAAGATTGCGCCAGGTGAAGGTGTCCTCCGAGCGCGGCAGCGACCAGTCGCCATCCTGCGTGCCGCCGGGGTAGAGTTCGTCGAGCGACGGGCAGGCGGGCAGGACGCGGACGGGCTTGTAGTGGTTGATGACGGTGAGCGGGACGACGAGGTTGCGCGTCCACGAACTCATTTTATAAATGTGAAACGGCGCGGAAGTGGGCAGAAGCATCATCTCCGCCGGGATGAGCGGGCAGTATTCCCAGGGGAAAAGCCCGCACATGGCGAGGTAGAGCTTGCCGAAGGTGTGGAGCTTGGGGATGCCGCCGAGGGCGAGGGCGCGTTCGCGGGCGCGGACGAGTTCGGGCGCGGATTGCGGCAGGCCAGTGAGGCGCAGGGCGTGGTAGCCCTTGATGGTGGCGGCGATTTCGGACGGGCCACCGGGGAATTGCGGCCAGCCGCCGTCAGCCAACTGGCGGGAAAGGATGTGGGCGCGGCAGCGGTCGTTCTGCGCTTTTTCCGGCTGGCCCACCCAGTGGTAATAGAGGACGTAGTCGCAGACGACGGTGCTGTCCACAATGAGTTCGCATTCCCAAAAGCCGCGCGGGTCGAGGCGGGAGAAGAGGAACTGCTGGGCGCGGCTAATCGCGTCGGCGACATTGGGGCTGGCGGAAGCGGGCATGGGAAAGGGAGTTTTTGCCTGAAATGGGCGGCCCGTTCAACATCCAACATCGAACTTCCAACGCTCAACGCCCAAGGGAAGTTCAATGTTCAAAGTTGGATGTTGGGAGTTATTTGATATAGTTGCAGGACTGCCATGATTGTAATTTTAATCCCCAGCCAGTTTGAGGCGAAGACGTTTATCGCCGGGCTGGATGACACCCGCGAGTCGCACATTGGCGGCGCAGACATTATTAGAGGGCACACGGGAAAAGTTGAGCTTACGGTGGGGCTCATTGGCATGGGGCAACCGCATGCGCCGTTGCGCGCGGAGACGGTGATAAAGGAAGCTGGGAGCAGGGAGCGGGGAGCGGGGAGCAAAGTCAGGGGAGTTATCCTGGCGGGTTTTGCTGGGGCGCTCGACCCGGCGTTGAAGCGCGGGGATATTTTTGTGACGGCGGGAGCGGAATATTTGCTGCCGCTGTTGCCCGAAGCGGAGCGACCACCCAAAGCGAAGCTGGCGACGGTGGAAAAAATTGCGGGAACGGCAGCGGCGAAAAAGGAATTGTTCGAACGCACCGGCGCACAATTGTGCGACATGGAGCAGACGCATGTCGCGGCAGTGGCGAAAAGACTGGGCGTGCCATTGATCGGCATCCGCATCGTGAGCGACGAGGCGCAGGAGGATTTACCGACGGACACGCTGAGCCAATCCTATGACCAGGAAACGGGCACGTACACGCCGTGGAAACTGGCCGGGCACCTGACGCGGAACCCGTTTAGGACCGTGACGCTGGCGTCGTTTGTTCGGTCTTTGCCTCCGGTGCGCAACCGCATGAGTGACTGCCTCCACAGGTGGCTGCGCCAGACTGGGCTTCGGCTGTTTGGGTAGCCGTCTTGGGCGCAATCGCGCGGGCCGTGGCAGGAATCGGGTCGCCCGCGGCATCGGCGTTCAGCATGTACTTGATGGTGCGGCCGAGACCGCCGAGGGAACTGAAAGTGTCGTTGACCGCGCTGGCTTCGTAGCCGCAGTGAACCATGCAGTCCTTGCAGCGTTCGTCCCAGCCTTTTTGGCCGTAGCGGGACCACTCGGTGGAATCAATGAGTTCCTTGAAAGAGGAGGCGTAGCCGTCGCCGAGGAGATAGCAGGGCTTCTGCCAGCCGAAGACGTTGTAAGTCGGATTGCCCCAGGGAGTGCAGTCGTAATCCACTTTGCCCTTGAGGAAGGCGATGAAGGTCGGCGAATGGTTGAAGCGCCAGGACTTCTTGGCTTTGCCAAGGATTTGGGTGAAGAGGGTCTTGGTGCGGTTGCGCTCGAGGAAAATTTCCTGCTCGGGGGCCTTGGCGTACGGATAGCCGGGGGAGATCATCATGCTCTCAACGCCGAGTTCCATCATCTCGTCAAAGAAACGGCGGACGCGCTCGGGGTTGGCGTTGTTGAAAAGAGTAGTGTTGGTGGTGACGCGGAAACCACGGGCCACGGCCTTCTTGACGGCGGCGACGGCGATTTCGTAGGTGCCATCGCGGCAAACGGATTTGTCGTGCTCTTCCTTCAGGCCGTCCATGTGGATGGAGAAAGTGAGTTGCTTGTGGGGCGTGAAGGAGTCGAGTTTGCGCTCGAGGAGCAGCGCGTTGGTGCAAAGGTAGATGTAGCGGCCCTGCTTGATGAGGCCGTCCACAATGGCGTTGATTTCCGGATGGATAAGGGGCTCGCCACCGGCGATGCTGACGATGGGGGCGCCACATTCTTCGGCGGCGGCGAGGGCCTGCTCGGCGGTCACGCGCTTTTTGAGGATGTGCTCCGGGTACTGGATTTTGCCACAGCCCTCGCACTCCAGATTGCAACGGAAGAGGGGCTCGAGCATGAGCACGAGCGGGTAGCGCTTAACGCCTTTGAGCTTTTGCCCAATGACGTAAGTGCAAACTTTGAAAGCTTGGGAGATAGGAACGGCCATGTTACGGGAGAATAGATCGGTCACCGGATCGCAAACAATCACGGCGTCAATCCCGGCGGCGTCGGCTGAGCGAAGGAGCGCGCCCAGGTTGCCGGGCTTTTCAACGCGCTCGACGATTAACAAGAGCGGAGTGGGCGAGAGCTTCAGGCCGGCCAAAGCGGTGGTCCAGGCACGGCCCACCCCGAGCAGGCCGTCCGGCCCGTCGCGCAGAGAGACCTTGTCAAACGCGCTCTCGGCGAGCTGGCATAAAGCCAGACCGGCCTGGGTGGCCCGTTGAATGAGATCATCACCTCCATTATTGCGGAACAGCTCGGGACAGAAATAAATTTCCTCCACGATGCCACGGGCCAGGGCGCGTTCCAACTCGCGCCGGCCTTCAACCAGGAAGCGTTGTTGCTGGTCACGGTGGGTGCGCTCATGCAGCCGCGCGAGGTTTTGGACGCGCGGGTTTTGGCGGCTTTGGATGAATTCTGGAGGCACGACAGGAAAGGAGGGCAGTTTAAACAAGATTGGCTGAAAGGACAGAATGGAAATCAGCCGCAAAAATTTATCGGAAAACAGCAAAATGCCGTCCATGCTAATCGTTTCGGCCCATACTCGAGTCCACGCCATGCGTCCACCGCCCAAGTTTAACGACCAGCCCTTTGCCTATCATCAGGAAATTGTCCTGGAGATAGCGACCCTGACCAATCTGGGTACGGGCTTGGGCCGGGTGGACGGCTGGGTGGTGATGGTGCCTTTTGCGCTGCCGGGCGAGACGGTGCGGGCCCGGATTTTCCGCAACCGGGCAAATTTTTCGGAGGCAGATTTAATGGAGGTACTCCAGCCATCACCTTCGCGCAAAACGCCGGAATGTCCGTTGTTTGGCACCTGCGGCGGTTGCCAATACCAGCACTTGGCTTACGAAGAGCAACTGGCGTGGAAACAGCGGCAGGTGGCGGAAGCGCTGGAGCGAATCGGCGGCCTGACCGCTGCGGAAGTTCGCCCGACGCATCCATCGCCCAAGCAATACCACTATCGCACCAAGCTGACACCGCATTACGAGCCGCCGCATCAGGGCAATTTCCCGATTGGCTTTTTGCGCACAGGCAGCCGCCGCGCGCTGGTGGATGTGCCGCAATGTCCGATTGCCACCGAAGCAATCAATACGGCGCTGCCGGCCGTGCGGGCCGAACTGACCGCGCGCGCAGACAAGTTAAAGCGCGGCGGCACGCTTCTGCTGCGGGAGGCGGGAGAAGGAGTGGTTACCGACCCTTCGCGAGAAATCAACACCGCCATCGGTGACACCAAGTTTCGCTTTACGGCGGGGGATTTTTTTCAAAACAATCCGTTTATCCTGCCCGAGCTGGTGGATTACGCCTTGGGCGAGGCGGCGGCCGGTGGGGCGCGTTTTCTGCTCGATATTTATTGCGGGGTGGGGGTGTTTGCCCTGTGCGGACGGCGCAAATTTGAACGCTGCCTGGGGGTGGAGGTGAATGCCTATGCGGTGCATCGCGCAAAACAAAACGCCGAATTGAACCAAGCCGCCAATTGTGAATTTGCGGTGGGCGAAGCGGAGGCAATTTTTGCCAGCACAAAATTTCCGCCCAACGAAGTCGCGGCCATCATTGACCCGCCGCGGGCCGGCTGTAGCGAAACATTTCTACGGCAATTGATTGCATACGGCCCGGCGCGGCTGGTGTATGTTTCCTGTGACCCGGCGACGCAGGCGCGGGACATTAAAATTCTTGGTGCCGGCGGCTACCGTTTGCTCCACGCCCAGCCATTTGATTTTTTTCCGCAGACGCGTCATATCGAAAACGTGGCGACAATGGAGCGGTGAGCCGGGTGCGGCCTTGAGGATGCTTGACTCAGTGAAGGGTCAAAATTAGTAACGGGTGGATGCGTAATGGCAAATGTTCGCCGCTGTGTTTGACCGGTTTGGTTTTGCTGATGGCCCTTGCGGGCCTGGCGTCCTGGTGGGCGACGAGGAACGGGCCGGGTTTTGAGGGCAATTCCATCCCCTATGTAAGTGCCGCAAGGACGTTCGCGCAATCGGGGGTGATGATGGTGCCGAATACCAATGGCGAGATGGAGCCTTTGCTGCTGTGGCCGCCATTGTATCCGGCGGCCATGGGCTTCGGGTCAAAAATAACGGGCGACGTGCTGACGGCGGGCCGATGGTTGAATATATTTTTGCTGCCATTGAACATTTTATTGCTGGCGTGGCTGGGAGGGCAAATGGGCCTGGCCCCGATTGCCCGCGCCGCCATCTGCATCCTTTTCGCCTTCGCGCCGGAAACTCTCTATGCGCATGTGAGCTTGATGTCGGAATCCATCACGCTGTTCTGGTGGCTGGCGACATTGAATCTCCTTTTGCTGTATTCCAGCAAGCAGACCTGGGCCGTTTTGACCGGAGCAGCCATCGCCGCGGCGATGACGTGGATGGCGCGGTTTGCCGGCATCGCGGCGATTGTCTCGGGGGTGCTGTTTATTGCGGTGGTCACATCGGGCTCGCGGGGCCGGCGGCTGGGCCGGGCGGCAGTCTTCGGCTTGGTGGCGGTCGCGCCCCTACAGATCTGGGTTCATGTATTGGCCCATGTCAGTACGCTGGGCACGCGGCATCCTGGCCTGTATGGTTTTGCGCCGCACCAAATATCGAGTTTTCTGCGCGCGCTGTTGCGCTGGCTGGTTCCCTTTGATGAGATGACAGCACTGAAATTTGCGGTGCTGGCTGTGTTTGTAGCCTGGCTGGCTTTGACAGTGCCGGCGGTCTGGCGGCGGCGGGCGGCGTGGTTTGCAAACGAACCGGAAGGGACGGGCTTGGACAAATTTGGCCCGGCGTTGGTGGTGCTAAATTTGCTGGCGGTCGAGGGCTTGATTTTTTTCACCGGCATATTTCTTGACCCGACTTTGGACATGGGTGACCGCATGCACTATTTCGGCTTCGTATTTACGCTGGTGCTGATGGGTGCGATGGGCACGGTGCTGTTGCGCGGAGCCCTGGCTGGAAGCCAACCCTGGGTGCGCCTGCTGGCCGCGGGTTTGCCGGTGGGCATAGTTTTACTTTATCTGGCTGGCGGCAGCCAGTGGATTTGGCAGGCGGATGAGGATCACCTGACTTTTAATTGCCGAAGCTGGCGCGAATCGCCTACCTTGGCTGCGGTTGATTCGCGTTATTCCCATGCACTTATTTACACCAACCAGCCTGCAGCCATCTATCTACGCACCGGGCGCACCGATATTCGTTTGGTGCCCTATGCATATGATAAGACCAGGCCCACGCCCCTGGCCGATTTTCAAAGTAACTTCGCCAACATGCTCCACGAAACCGCTGCGCACCAAGGGGTGATCATCTATTTTTATTTGGACAATTTCCGCGCGCCGCTGGCGGATGTGGAAAAAGATCCCCGGCTCAAAGTCGTGCAGACTTTCCCTGACGCGATTATTTTTGCTCCGTCCGGCTCGTAGCCTCGAGCGTGTGCAAATACAACTCTTCGACTTTTGTCCGCGCCCAGGGGGTGCGCCGGAGAAATTGCAGGCTGGATTTGATGCTGGGGTTGAACTGAAAGCAGCGGATGTCCACCGCGCGCCCCATTTCCGGCCAGCCCAGGCGCTCCACGAGCCGGTTTAGAATCATCTCCAGCGTGACGCCGTGCAGGGGGTCTTTGGGCTTTGGGTCGGGCATGGGGCCGGACTATTTCTTTGCAAATTTCTTTTTCAGCGCCTTGAGCACATTGGGTGGCACGAATTGGGTCAAGCGCGATGAATCCACGAGGCATACCTGCTTCACCATGTGCGAGCTGGTGTAGAAAAATTTGTGGCTGGGCATCAAAAAAATGGTCTCGATGGAGTCGTCCAGGTGCCGGTTCATCTGCGCCATCTGAAATTCATATTCAAAGTCAGATACCGCGCGCAGCCCGCGGATGAGGGCGACGGCGCCGCACTTTTTGGCAAAGTCCACGGTGAGGCCTTCCAGCCGGGCGACTTTGGCATTGGGAATGGCCTTGAGGTGTGGTTCGAGCAGCGTCAAGCGCTCCTCGACGGAGAACAGCGGCTCCTTTGATTTATTGGCCGCAACGGCGACCAAGACCTCATCGAACAGGCGACCGGCGCGCTGAAGGATATCGAGGTGCCCGTAGGTGACGGGGTCAAAGGTGCCGGGGTAGATGGCAAGTTTCATGTGGGCGGAGGGTCGTCCCGAAAGGGCTGGCCTTGGGCGAAGCGGCTTGATTAAATTCCTCCGTCTAGGCGGGAGACGCAAGCCGATTCGCGGCGGCCTTCGCTTGGAATCTCCACCTGTGAACTGGCCCAATCTCATCACGCTTTCGCGGGTGCCGGCGTTGTTCGTGGTCGTGGTTCTGCTCTTTGTGGCGCTGCCTTGGGCGGCCACGGCGGCATTTGTGGTGTTTGTCCTGGGCGGCATCACCGACTGGCTGGATGGTTACCTGGCGCGGCGGTTCAAGCTGGTCTCAAACTTTGGCAAGCTCATGGATGCGTTGACGGACAAAGTGCTGGTGGTCGGCCTGATGATTGCGATGCTTGTGCCCATGCCCGGGGCGCGGGCGCCATTGCTGCCGGACTGGGCGTTATTTTTGGTGCTGCTGATTTTTGGGCGGGAATTTTTGGTGACGGGCTTGCGGTTGGTGGCAGCGAGCCAGGGGCGGGTTTTGGCCGCAGAGAAAACCGGCAAGATCAAGACCGTGCTGCAGCTGGTGAGCGTCGCCGTATTGCTACTGGCCCATGCCCTGGCGGTGGACTTTCGCTGCGACGGTGCAGCCCACGACGTTGAATTAGTCGGCCTCTGGCTATTTATCGGCGCTGCGGCCCTGACGGTATTTTCCGGGGTTGGCTACCTCGTCAAATATTGGGACATATTTATGGGCCATCCCAGCGGCGATGCGGGCCCATCGTAAACTTGGCTTTATTTCTTTAATCCGGCCAGAAAGCGCAAGGCGGCAAAATAGCCTTCAATGCCCAATCCGGAAACCACGCCGAGGCAGACGCCGGCGGTGAATGATTTGTGGCGGAATTCTTCGCGCTTGTAGATGTTGGAAATATGCACCTCGACGCAGGGCAGGTTGCACCCGGCAACGGCATCCCGCAGGGCCACGCTGGTGTGGGTGAGCGCGCCGGCGTTGATGATGATGCCCGACAATCCGGCATCGGCCCATTTGGCAATTTGCTCAATGAGGGCGCCTTCGTGGTTGGACTGAAAGTGCTCGATTTTCACGCCCAAATCTTTGCCTTCGGCCAGCACGCGCGCCTCGAGGTCGGCCAAGGTCATGCGACCGTAAATTTCGGTTTCACGTTTGCCGAGGCGGTCGAGGTTGGGGCCATGGAGCAGGCCAAAGGTTTTCATGCGTTTTTAGGCAATCAGAGGGGGCAGCCGGTGTCGAGAAATTCCCAGGGCACGTGGAAGCGGGCGGCGCATTCCTTGGCCAAGGCGCAGACGCCGAAAACCTCAGTCGCGTAATGGCCGCAGATGAAAAGATTCAGGCCTGCTTCTTGCGCGGCGTTGAAGGCGGATTGCTTCAACTCGCCCGTGATCAAGGTGTCAATGCCGGCGGGAACGAGTTGGGCGATGCAGGAACTGGCGCTGCCGCTGATGATGGCGATTTTGTGCGGCTGCGCCGGGCCGAATTCAATAGCGGTGATGCCGCGTGGGAATAGTTGGGCGAGTTGGGATTTTAGTTTTGCGCGGGTGGGAGATTTGCCCACCACGGCGGCGATGGGCGTTCCCTGGTAGGGTATGGCCCAGTCGGAAGCTTTTAAGCCGAGCGCTTTGGCGATGAGCGCATTGTTGCCGATTTGCGGATGGGCGTCGAGCGGCAGATGGGAGGAATAGACGGCGCAATCGGCGCCGAGGAGAGTTTTCAGCCGCGTTCGCTGACTGCCGGTGATAGGCTGCACGCCGTCCCAAAACATGCCGTGATGCACGATGAGGAAGTCCACCCCTGCGGCAGCGGCCAGTGCGAATGAACCAACCCCGGCGTCCACCGCGGCGCCGATTTTTGTCACTTTGCCGGAATTTGCGGCCTGGAGGCCATTGTGGGAGCCGGGGAAATCAGCGATGTCGTGCACGCGCACGCGGCGGTCGCAATAGGCCACAATTTGGGCGAGCAGGGGCATCAAAAAATCCAACCGTAAAGGCACCCAGAACGCAAAGGTTTTTAAGACGAGGATTCGCTTTGTGTGCGAGGGGTGTTTGCGGTAGAAATCACACTTTTATGGACTTTCTCCACGACTGTGCGGCGTTTGTGTTTGATATGGATGGGTTGCTGTTTGACACGGAGCGGCTGTCGCGCCGGGCGTTGTATGCCGCCGCCGAGGAGCTGAATGTGCCGCTGGCGGAGGATGCGTTTTTGGAACTAATTGGCCGGCGCATGGGCGATATTACCCAGCGGCTGGCCGCGCGCATCGGCGACGAAATTTTGGCCGCAAGCTTGGTGGAATGTTCGGAGAAACATTATCAGGCATTGCTGGCCGAAGGCGTGCCGGTGAAAGAAGGCGTGGCGGATTTGCTGGAGTGGTGCGCTGAACAAAAACGGCCGTGTGCGGTGGCCACATCCACGCGCACGGCCAAGGCAGAATACAAATTGGCGTCGGCCAAATTGCGCCAATATTTTGGCGCGGTGATCGGTGGAGACCAGGTGGCCAATGGCAAACCCGCACCGGACATTTACCTGCGCGCGGCGGCGGCGCTCGGTGTGGCGGCGGGAGAATGCGGGGTGTTTGAAGATTCCGAGCCGGGAGTGCGCGCGGCCCATGCTGCGGGGGCCCGGGTGGTGTGGGTGCCGGACTTGGCGCCGGTTGAGGTGGCGACGCAAAATTTAGCCGCAGCGCGTGTGGAGAGCTTGGCGGCGGTATTGCAATTTTTGCAACAACGCCGCGTTTAAATTACTTATCCGGCGGGCGTTCAACCAATTTGTAGATGACGCCGTCGGCAAACCCTACAGCATAGAGGTTGCCATCATCGTCCACGCCAAAGGCCACGGTTTCGGCGAGCGGAGACTGGCCGCCATCCACCCGGCGCGTTTGCCATTGGCCGTCGGCATTGCGCCGCATGGCCCAGACCTGGTTCGTCACCCAATCAGAAAAGAAATAAACGCCCTGCCAGTCGGGAAATTCCTTGCCGCGGTACACATAGCCGCCGATGAGGGCATGAAATTGTTGCGCGCCGAAATGGGAGAATTCCGCGACAGGAAAAGTGAATTGGGTTGTTCCGGGGGTCTGGGGTTTAAAATCGTGCGAGCCTTCGTAAATGCTCCAGCCGTAATTCACGCCACCCTTGCCGCCCGCCGGGGTGTAGTAAATGGATTCCCATTGTTCCTGTCCGACATTGCCGATGTAAAGGTCGCCATTGGCGTGGTCGAAGCAAAAGCGCCAGGGATTGCGCAGGCCCAGCGCCCAGATTTCCGGCAGGGCCTTGGGGTTTTTGACGAAAGGATTGTCCGGCGGGACGCGGTATTTTTTGCCGGTGTCAGCCGGGCCTTCCACGTCGAGGCGCAAAAGTTTGGCGAGATAGCTCTGGAGATTTTGACCATTATTGAAGGTGTCATTGGCGATGCCGCCGTCGCCCGTGCTCAAGTAGAGCATGCCATCGGGGCCGAATTTGATTTGTGCGCCATAGTGGTTGGAGTATTGCTCGTGATGGATCAGGAGCAGGATTTCGCCACTGGCGGCGAGAGCGTGATTGGAGTCTTTCGGGTCAGTCTGGTAGCGGGCGAGGATGAGGTTGCCTTCCAAATTGGTGTAGGTGATGTAAAAATGGCCTTTCTTGGCGTAGTCGGGCGGGAAGGCGATGGAGATGATGCCGTGTTCACCAACGATGTTCGTCAAGCTTCGAATGTCGAGGAATGGCGCGGGCAAAACTTTTCCCTTTTGGAAAATCCAGACCCTGCCGGTGCGCTCGAGGATAAATAACCGGCCCGAACCATCACCCGCATTACCGAGGTCCATGATGCAGTCGCCTTGCTCAACCCGGGTATGGCCGAGTTCGGGCATCGTGATACGGCAGTCGAGGGTTTTGACAAAGCCCACGCGCGGCCAGGGCTTTTCCACAACTGCGTCCTGCGCATGTTGGGCGCGAAGGAGGGGAGTGCCGGTGATGGCCCCAGCCAGCAACGCGAGCAGGAGGAATTTCGCGGGGCGGGGCATAAGAGCTTAAACCGCGGGATACACAAATGGTTTACACCAGCTGCACTATTTCTGCGGCGGCAACTCGATCAGCTTGTAAATTTTGCCGTCGGCAAAACTCATGGCATATAGATTGCCATCGTCATCGGTGCCGAAGGAGTGGCATTTGAGCAGGGGCGACAAATTATTGTCCACCTGGTGGGTTTGCCAGATGCCGTTTTCATCGCGGCGGAGGGCCCAGATTTGGCCCAAAACGGTGCCATGGCCGTTGCCCCAGTCGGAAAAGAAATAAATGCCCTGCCAGTCGGGAAATTCCTTGCCGCGGTAAACATAACCGCCGGTGATGGAAGTGAAAAGCGGCGGAATGTTGTGCGAAAATTCAGCCACCGGATAAGTGATTTTGGGATTGGGGCCGATGGCCTGGGCGGTGTTTTGCGGGTGGTTCAGCACAGGGTGTGAACCCTCGACGATGCTCCAGCCGTAGTTTTCGCCGCCTTTGTCTTTGCCGGGCTGGTAATAAATTTGCTCCCAAAGGTCCTGGCCGACGTTGCCGATGTACATATCGCCGTTGGCCGAGTCGAAGGAGAAGCGCCAGGGATTGCGCAGGCCGAAGGCCCAGATTTCCGGCGCAGCGCCGGGAGTTTTCAGAAAAGGATTGTCCGACGGGATATGGTAGGCCTTGCCTTCGTCGGGTTTGCCTTCGACATCAATGCGGAGCATTTTACCCAATAAAACTTTGATGTTTTGTCCGTTCAGTGGCGGATCATAGCCGCTGCCGCCGTCGCCGATGCCAAAGTACAACATGCCGTCGGTGCCAAATTGTAACTGGCCGCCGTTGTGGTTGGGCTGGGAGCGGTGGTTGACGCGCAGGATGGTTTCAGCACTCTCGGCGAGGGCGTGGTCGGGATTTTTGGGATCCACTTTGTAGCGTTCGATGATCACGTCGCCCGTATCGTAGTCGGTGCGATAAATATAGAAGTGGCCCTTTTTTTTGTAATCAGGCGGGAACGCGAGGCTCAGCAACCCGCGCTCCTGGTTGGTGCGCTGCGGGGTAATGTCGAGGAAGGGGTCGGGCAACAGCTTGCCGTCCTTCATGATCAGGATTTTGCCCAGGCGTTCGCTGAGGAAGATGCGATGGGAACCGTCTCCGGCGCCGCGCATGTCGGTGATGATGTCGCCGTTTTCGCCGTTGGTGCGGCCGAGGGTGGATATTTTAGCGCCGTCGAGAAATTCGACGAAGCCGACCTGGGGCCAGGGCTTTTCGCCCCCGGTGTTGTCCATTTGCGGGCGTTGGGCGCGGGCGGCAGACGCGAGCAGGACGGTAAAGGCGATTGAGGCAAAAAGACGGCGAAAGGCGGGGTTCATGGGGAAACCGCTAATAAAAGGCCAGCAGCGTATCCAAGGCAACCCCGAATGGAGGCCAGCGGCAGCTGATATTTCCCGGTAAACTCAACTGGCTGTGTCGGAGGCGCGGGGGGTAAAGCGGCGTTTGGCCTCTTCGAGGCTGCGCTTCATTTCCATTTCTTCAAGGAAGGCAAAGAGTGCGGCGGGATCTGCCGCAGGAGCTTCGAGCGCGCCGGGGTCGAGTTCCTTTTGGAGCGTGACCAATTCTAGATTGCGCTTCAGGAGCGGGCCGGCGTCGCGCAATTGAGGACGGAAGCGGTCGGGCTTCACCCAGTCCCAACGGCGCAACAACGTGTCGAGGTCGCCAAATTCGTCGAGCCATTTGGCGGCGGTTTTGTAGCCCACGCCGTCGAGGCCAGGGATGTTGTCCGACGTGTCGCCGGTAAGGGCCAGGAGGGCGGGGATGAGCGCGGGCTTGACGCCGAATTTTTCTTTCACGCCGGCGGCATCGAGACGCTTCCAGCCCAGCTTGGGGTTGGCGGTCGGCGGCGGCACGAGTTGCTTGAGGCCATCGTGCACCAACTGGCCAAAGTCCTTGTCCGCGCTGACAATGAATACTTCATGGCCTTTCGCCGCGAGTTGGGTGGCGGCGGAAGCGAGCAAGTCGTCGGCCTCGACGCCAGCGCGTTCGATGACGGGAAACCCCAAGGCGCGCGTGAGCCGTTTGATGGGCTCCAGTTGTTGGAAAAGCGGCGGCGGCATTTCCTTGCGCTGGGCCTTGTAGTCGGCGAGCAGGGCTTCGTGGCGGGTGGAGGCGCCCAGGTCAAAGAACACGACCAGGCGCGCGGGCTTTTCCTGGTCCTGCAGCATCCACAACGTGCGCAGCCAGCCATGGAGTGCGCCCGTGGGGAAGTGGTCGGAGCGCGCCAGATCCGGCATGCCGTAAAAGGCGCGGTAGGCGAGGTTGTTGCCGTCGAGAAGGAGCCAGAGGGACATGGGGCGATTAAGAACATCCAACATTCAACGTTCAACATCCAACATCGAAGGCGGAGTTTGGACGTGACGGGTGGAGTTAAGTGGGGCAGTGTAGTCAAACACACAAAAATTAATTTAAGACCGACACCGCTTCATATCATCGGATAATTATCATTGCGGCATGAAGGCGCACATAACTCCCAGCATATTCTGAGCTGTCATGCCGCGTCGTAAAAAGCAAAGGCATTGGATGGATTCTGCCCCCCTAGAGGGGTTGGCTGGTTTGCTGGCATTGGGATTGGCGTTTTCGCCGGCATTTCGTGCGCTATTATTGTGGGCTGCCATCCTTGCTGTTGTAACAGGCGTAATCGTGCTAGTTATTGTAATTGTTTTGAAGGCAAGGCGTGCCAAGCAAAACTATGAATCCGTCGTTTGCGGGCCCATCTCACAGTCAGAAACTAACTTTACAAAGCAGACGACTACAGCCCCAGAACACCAAACTGATCATGATGACACAAGATACCAGCCGCGTGATTCAGCCCCCTATTTGGATCCTGTGGCCGAGATCACGCCAACTGCTTTTACTCCTGAATTGTTGTCGGCGCTTGAATGGCGACGCTTCGAGATATTGGTGACATTGTTCTTTCAAAAAACTGGCTATCAGGCTCAAAGAAATCGCGTAGGCGCGGATGGAGGCGTAGATATAGTTATTTGCCATCCTGGGGAGTTGCAGCCCTCCGGCTATGTGCAATGCAAGGCATGGCATGTCTATACTGTGGGGGTGAAGCCAATCAGAGAACTCTTTGGGGTTATGGCCGCTGATAAAATCCCGCATGGCTTTTTCGTCACGGTGGGCAACTTTACCTCAGAGGCTGTGGAGTTTGCACGGGGTAAGTCACTTATCCTGGTCAATGGTACTGACCTATTAAAGGATCTGAATGGACTGCCTTTCGCAACTCGATGCGCTATTATTGACGAGATTACGACTGGCGACTACACCACGCCGACCTGTCCACGCTGTGACGTGAAAATGGCCAAAAAAACGGGAGCTAATGGGCCCTTTTGGGGATGTTCAAACTTTCCGCGCTGTCACCAGACACTAAATGTCCGAAGCGAGTAATTGTGGTTCAAGCGTCACTACGCGACGCGATCTTCCAATGTCCAAATACCGTGGACTAAAGTCCACGGCTAAATTCGTCTGGCCGCTACGCGGCCAGTTTGATCCAAGCTAGTTTTAAACCAAGACTACTACTTTACCGCATTCACCGTAATCTTCGTCGTTACGGTGGGCAGGCCGGGGGAGGTGGCGGTCAGGGTGATGGGGCCGGTTTGGCCGGCTTTGGCGCGGATGATGATTTGCGCGAGGCCGTTGAAGGCTTTGCTGTCCGGCGTACCCTGGATGGGGGCGAGGCTGGTTTCGTCGCCGTTGTCCACGGCGACAATTTCGCCGGGACCGGAGATTTCGTAGTGCAGGGCGTTCATCGCGTCGGGCACCGTGAGGCCGTCTTTGTCTTTCATCGTGACGGTGACGTAGGAAAGGTCCTGGCCGTCATTGGCGATGGCGGCGCGGTCGGGCGTGACTGTCATTTGGGAAGTGACATCGGTGGTTTTCACGGTGTCCACGGCCCAGGATTTGCCGTTTTTGTACGCGATGACATGAAGGGTGCCGGGGGCATATTTCACATCGTCCCAGCGGAGGCGGTAAGTAAGGGGATCCTTGGTTTTCTTGCCCAGCGATTTGCCGTTGAGGAAGAGCTCGGCGGAATCGCCGGAGGTGTAAACGAACACAGGGGTGGTCTCGCCCTCGAAACCTTTCCAGTTCCAGTTTTGGGGCACGAGGTGGGCCATCGGCAGGTCGGGCCGCCAGTGCGCCTGGTAGAGGTAGAAACGGTCTTTCTTGAAACCGTCGAGATCCAGGATGCCGAAGTAGGAACTGCGCGAGGTGTCGCCGGGGGCGTTGTTATTGTTCGTCGGTTCGCCGATGTAATCGAAGCCGGTCCAGACAAATTCGCCGGCGACGAAGCGGAAGGAATCCTGGCGCGCAAATTCGTCATCAGGTTTGTCGGCCCAAGACGGCGCATAGAGGTCGTAGGAACTCATCAAATGGTTGGCGAGCGCGCCGCCGTTTTTATTTTCCGTGACCGGGTACGCGTACACGCCGCGCGCGCTGATGTCGGAGGAGGTTTCGCTGCCCAGAATGCAGACGGTGGGGTTGGCGGCGTGGTAGGTGTCGTACTTGGGATTGCGGCCGGAGTGGGTGGGTTCGTAATTGAAACCGTACACATATTCCGCGGGATTGAAGCCGGTGAAGCCGTTGTTGTTGTTCGCGGTGACGGTCATGCGCGTCGGGTCTTCCTCGTGCACGTCCTTGGTCAGTTCATTCAAAAGCTCGTTGCCGCGGGCCGAACCTTGCTGGGGGATTTCGTTGCCCACGCTCCACAAAATAACCGAGGGGTGGTTGCGGTCGCGGCGCACCTCGGCGCGGATGTCCTTTTCATGCCAGTCGGGGAAGAGCAGATGATAATCACCCGCTACTTTTTGGCGCTCCCAGCAGTCGAACGACTCATCCATGACGAGCATCCCCAGGCGGTCGCAGAGGTCGAGCAACTCGGGTGAGGGCATGTTGTGGCTGGTGCGGATGGCGTTGCAGCCCATTTCCTGGAGGAGCTGAATCTGGCGTTCCAAGCCGCGCACGTTGACGATAGTGCCCAACGGGCCGAGGTCGGAATGGTCGCACACGCCGTCAATCTCGACGCGCTGGCCGTTGAGGAAAAAGCCGTTGTCGGGATCAAACTTAATGGTGCGGACGCCAAAGTTGACGGAGGCACTGTCCACGTCCTTGCCATTTTGCTGGATGGTGGTGACGGCGGCGTAAAGGTTGGGATGCTTCAAATCCCATAATTTGGGATGGGGCAATTGGAGGGCGAGGCCAACGGTTTTGAGGTCGTTGGCGGCAAGGGGCAGCGTGGCTGGGCTGGTGGAGGCCAGGGCCACGCTGTTGATTTTGCCATCCGGGCCCACGCCGAAAAGCTGGGTGCGCACAGACACGGTGGCCGGCGTGTCGGAATCATTTTGCAAATCCACCCGGACATTCACGGTGGCGGCGTCGGGGGTGATTTGCGGGGTGGTCACATACTCACCCCAATTGGCGACGTGGACAGGGCTTTCTTTGACGAGCCACAAGTTGCGGTAGAGGCCGCCGCCGGGATACCAGCGCGAGGAGCCATTGGGATTGTCCAGCCGGATGGCGATGACGTTGTCGCCGCCAAATTTCAGCGCTGAGGTCAAATCCACGCGGAATGAAGCGTAACCATACGGCCAGCCGCCGAGGTACTGGCCGTTGAGCCAAATCGAGGCGTAGGCCATGGCGCCGTCCACATCGAGGTAGATTTTTTTGCCCTGGTCGGTGGCGGGAACGGAGAAGGTTTTGCGATACCAAGCGGTACCGAAGTAGGGCAGGCGGCCGGTGGCGGCATTCAGGCTTTCGTCAAAGGGCCCTTCAATGCCCCAGTCGTGAGGCAGATTCAATTGCCGCCAGGAACTGTCGTTAAAGTCCGGCTTGGTGTAAGAAACGTCTTTGCCGAGGGTCAAATTGTCGGTGGTCGGTTTGACGATGAAATCGGCGGCATTCACGTTGGCCAGCAGGGTACCTTTGATGTTGGCATATGAGAGTGTTGTGCCAGCGTCTTCAGGGTCGCCTTTGATAAAGCGCCAGTTGGCATCGAAGGAAGTGCGTTCACGGGGCGACGCGGGCTGGGCGCGGGCGAGGGGCGCGAGGATAAGAATGGCGAGCAGCAATTTACTAGCCGATTTTTTGAACAAACCAATGGAGCGGAGGGCAGGAGCAAGTTTCATGGGAGAATTGGTTGAGAGAAGGTTGGTTATTTCCACTCGATGACGAAGAGCGACACGGCTTGGCGGGGGAGTTTGAATTCCAGTTTGGCGGCGCCGTGGGCCACCTGCATGCGCAGGGGTGAGCCATTGGTTTCGAGCTGGCCGGCTTTTTCCAATTGGGCGTATTGCGCGGGAGTGGGCTGTTCGGGCGAGCCCATGGCCTTCCACGCGGTGAAGGAGTTGCTGTGGGTTTCGTCAATCCGGTACTCCGTCACATCGGCAACAGCAACGCTGTCCGGCAGACCGGCCAAATTGAGCGACACGTCGGCATCGGGGCCGGGGACTAGGTCGTCGTGATAATGCCAGGCGAGCACGCACAGTTTATTTTTACCGAGGGTGGAGATGGCGGAGACATCGGGGTCGCCGCGGACGCCGCTGCGCAAAATGGAGTCGAGGCTTTGGGCGTGGTCGCTGGTGGTGGTGACGCGTTGGCCGTCGAGCTTGCTGAACATGCGAAAGACGTCGAGGATGGGCAGGTCAATGCCGTTGGTGGCGAGGACGCGCTGGCCCTTGAAGTAGGGTTCGTTTTCAAATTCGAAGGCCCAGGTCAAGGCGCCCTCAAAATTCACACCATGGCGGTCCATCAGCTCGAATTCGCGCGCGATGCAGTCGGCGGTATAGGTGGGGTAAACCGTGTCGGGGCGGTAGCCGCGCAGGGCTTCGGTGTTGCAGGCGGCGCAGCCGTCGGGGTCGGATTCACCGATGACGATGGGGATGTTTTTGGTTTGCGGGTAGGAGGCGGCGATGGCGAAGCCGCGGTTGATGGCGCTGAGTTGGCCGCCGATGCCCATGCGCACATGGGCGGGCATCGTGTCCGTGGCTCGCGTCATCGTGGGCGTGGTGCCCTTGGCGTGGAAGGAGAAAAAGTCCAGTGGTGCGCCCGTCTGGCCGGTGGCGGCGTTGGTGCCGCTAATGCAATGCTCGATGAAATCGCGCGACCATTGGCCGCCGTCACCCGCGGCATCGGCCCCGCCCACGCGGGCTTGGGGGATGGCTTTGCGCACGCCAGCGGCGGCGTAGTCGTAAAGCTTGCGATATTCTTCGGGCGTGGCGCTCCAATAGCCGATGCCGTTGCGATCCTGGGTGTTCGATTCATTCCAGACCTCCCAGTACCAAGTGTTCACTTCTGCGAGGCCGTAGCGCTCGACGCAATGCTTTGCCCATTGGTAAACCAGTTCCTCCCATTTATCATAATCTTTCGGTGGATAGGCCCAGCCGGTGTAGATGGCGTTGTAGTTTTGGGTGGGATCCCAGTGGTGTTCGTAGGGCTCGGGATGGATGGAGAGGGCTTCGGGCATGAAACCGATTTCGACGTAGGGCTTGATGCCGGCGGCGTGGTAGGTGTCGAAAATTTTGTCGAGGATGGTCCAGTTATAAACCGGCTTGCCGCTGGCATCTTCGGTGTAGGCGTTCGTGCTGCCCCATTTGTAGTGCGCGGTGCCGTCGCCG
>Ga0207038_10156_pt1 | contig 19813 bp, 18 predicted proteins | sample Alteio_BWMinCont_76_FD_153285 | JGI IMG/M metagenome (GOLD analysis project Ga0207038, IMG submission 153285) | Enriched cells from forest soil in Barre Woods Harvard Forest LTER site, Petersham, Massachusetts, United States -... | ecosystem: Environmental > Terrestrial > Soil > Temperate forest >...
TTGAGCCGAAATCAACTGGTCGAGCTCCGCAACACGCGCGTCGATAGTAGCCGACAAATTGTTCGATACAACCACCGTGCCGTCGAGCACCTGATTGACGAGCTCGCCGATCAGGTCCTTCGCACGCGCGTGTTCGGAGTGAGACTTAGCGACCTTGCTCTTCTCGACGATCTCGTCGAGCAGCGACGGAGCCGCTTCGGATTGTTGCGTGCCGACCTGTGCCGCAGCCGTTTGCTGATTCATTTCACACCCCGCTGGTTAGTCGCGCTGCTGGTCGTCGTGCGGCCGATTGCCGTGCTCCGGCGTGCTTGTCACGCTCGCGTCGTGCGCAAGCGATTGAAGTTGCTGCGTGTTGTGCAGCACTTCGCTCAGCAGATCTTCGAGCTTGTCGTTGCCGGCGAGCTTGTTGCGCAGATCGGCAAGCTTGGACCGCGCTTCGAGCAAACGACGAAGCGGTTCCACCTGCTGCACGATCGCGTCCGGATCGAAGTCCGCAATCGAATTGAAGCGCAGGTCGACGCCGAACTTGCCGCCCGCTTCGCTCAAGCGGTTCTCCACCTGGAACGTTGCGCGCGGCTCGATCCCCTTCATCACGTCGTCGAAGTTGTCGCGATCGATGTTGACGAATTTCCTGTCGCGCAACCTGGGTTGTTCCACTTCCGACTGTCCCGCGAGGTCGCCCATCACGCCGACCACGAAAGGAAGTTCCTTGATTTCGATTGCGTCGCCGCGCTCGACCTCGTAGGTCAACTGGACGCGTGGCGGTCGAATCTTTTGCAGGCGCTTCTGGATACTTTCTTTCTTGGCCATGGCTGGTCTCCGTGGGTCCGGCGTGAACGGGTATTCGATTTTGCTTATGTGCTCAACATATTTAACGCAGCGCGCTGAACGGGTCTGACGCGCCGCCGCCCTTGGCTGCTTTCTGCGGGGCGGGGGCGGGAGCAGGCGCTGGAGCCGTCACGGCAGGAGCCGCCGCTGCATCAGGCTTCGCGTCCGCATCCGTCGCGGCGGCAGTCGTCACCGGTTTCTTGCGCACGATGTGCCGCTTCTTCACGACCGGCTTCTGGACCTGCTGCTCGGGCGGGAACAACGCATCTTCGCCAAGCGTGTCGCGCAATTGTTTCGCGAGCGCTTGAGCATCGGATTTCGCGTCGCCGGCCAGCGCCGAATCCTGGCGCAACTCGCCGAGTGATTGCGTGGCAATTCGCAAGCCGCTTACTGCGAGAACGCTTTTAGCCTGGCGATCCGTTTGATCGCGCTGCAATGCTTCTTGCGCAGCCACGATTGCCTGGCCGTAATGCTGTTGCGTGAATTGGATTTGGGCGATTCGTGACCATGGCTCTTCGCGAGTCGGGTCCGATTTTGCGAGATCCTGATAGAGCCCGATTGCCTTGTCTTGATCACCCGCTTTCGAGACGGCGTCGGCATCTGCCAACTGCTTGTTAAATACGTCAGGGGTCGGAGGGACATTAGCCTGTTGAGTTGCGCAACCGGCCACGATGGCACACGCCACCACTACCCCGCTGATTTTTGTAAACAGCCGCTCTGTCATCATTTCTTCACTAAGGCTAATTTTTTATTCAAGAGCAAAATCGAATTTTGCCACGCTCGGAGTGCGCAGGTATAGTACAGGCCAAATTTTGTTAATTCAATCGCAACCTAAAACAAGCAAATTTTTATAGCCTGGCCCGGTAACTCGACACCACAGCCTGTGTTTTACTGCAAACATCTGATGATTCGGAATTTTTTTCCGAATTACGATGCATAATGGGTTCAGAACAGATTCGAGACGAGTTCGGAAACACCGCGATTCGAAACAAAACGTACTTATAAATCAAACGGTTGAGCGAAGACCAGACTGATTCGTCAATTACCGTCAAATGCTGATCATAATCGGGGAGCCCAAGCGCAATGCGCGAAAGGCAAAGCATGAATACAAGCCATCTTAAGTGCAGCGTTATATTCGCTCTCACCCTTCTCATGGGGGGATGCGCAGCAGGGGTTTCGGTGCTCGGCGCCGCGGCCAGCGCGGGTTTGCAGGCAGTCGGAATTGGCAAACCCGATGTGCCGGACGCTCAAAAACCGCCACGCGAAGTGCCGCTGACGCTGTATGCCGCGCCGAATCTAAATGCGGCCACAGATAAACGGCCGCTGGCGTTGGTAGTCCGTCTTTATACACTGAAAGACGCCACCTCCTTCCAGCAGGCCCCATTTGATACATTCACAGACCCAAGTCGCGAAAAAGCGACTCTGGGCGAAGATTTGATCCGCGTGAGAGAAGTGACGCTGATCCCGGGACAGCGTTATACAGTAAAGGAAAAGGTGACGCGTGAAGCTGGCGCACTGGGTATCGTCGCTTTATTCCGCGATCCGGCGCAACAACGCTGGAAGTTCGCATTCGATCCTGCCAAGTCAGAGAAATCCGGCATAATGATCGGCCTGCATAATTGCGCGATGACCGTGACCGGCGGAACGGTGATACCCGCAGACCAGGGATTACCGGCGCAGCAACTGAATCTGCTGTCATCGGTGAGCTGCGGCTAGGTCTTGTTAAATGATGAACTTACAAAGAATATTATTGAACCGGCCATGCGTGGCGCCAGTGTGGGCAATTTGAAGTGGATACCCGTCGCAGAATCCCGGTGAGCGGTTGGTTTTAAGACCCGAGCGAAAGCGAGTGCGCAGCGGGGGAATTTTCATAATGCGCAATCGCAGCAGCGAAACCTATACAGGTCGAATATGAGTTATTCCGCCAAAGTGCTGTGGGGAGAAGGCCTCTTTTTGCGGCCGCAGCATTTTCAGCGTCAGGACGCTTATCACGAGGCACGTCTTTTCGAGTCCGTTCGAGCCATTCAGCCCTACAACTGGGGCGTGCGCTCAGTCCGTTTCGACCGCGACGCACTCGCGAGCAATGTGCTGCGTCTGAGTGACCTGGCGCTGGTATTTCCCGACGGCGAACTGTATTCGGCGCCGCAAGCGAACGACCTGCCGCCAGCCATCGCGCTCGAGACATTGCCTGATGGCGTCAACGAGTTCACCTTCTACCTCGCCATGCATCCGTTGCGCGAAGCAGGAGCGAACTACGTTCAGGATCCGGCGGCCGGTTTTGTCTCGCGATATGTGAGCGAGCAGAACTCCGTAGGCGATCATTTCACTGATGCTGCCCAGGCCGACATCACCTTCCTCAAGGCGAGCGTCAAGCTAGTGGCGAACAGCGAGCCGCGCGACCAGTACATGTCGGTCCCGCTCGTCCGCATCCGGCGCACGGCAACGTCAGGCTTCGAGATCGACGAATCGTTCGTGCCGCCGAGCCTCGCTATCGAAGCGTCGCCGCTGCTGCATCAGCGCCTTCGCCAGCTCATCGAGGCATTGCAGGCCAAGGTCAGCGCGCTCTATGGTTTTCATCGCGAGCCGACGAAGAACATCATCGAGTTCCGCTCCGGCGATGTCGCTTCGTTCTGGCTGCTGCATACGGCAAGCGCTGCCTTCGCCGCGCTCACGCATCTTTACCAGCATCCGGCATTGCATCCTGAACGCCTGTTCCAGGAGTTGCTACGGCTTGCGGGCCAGTTGATGACGTTCTCGAAGGGTTACGCCCTCGCGGACCTGCCGGTCTATCGCCATGATGATCCCGGCCCTGCGTTCGACCAGCTCGACGGCATCTTGCGCGACCTGCTCGATACCGTGATCTCCACCCGCTACTTCGCAATCGCGCTGGACGAGGTGCGTCCGTCGTTCCATCTCGGGCGGATCGACTCCGGCAAGATCGACGACAAGACCACGTTCTTCCTCTCGGTCACGGCCAGCATGCCGACGGTGGAACTTGTCGAAGCGGTGCCTGCGAGGTTCAAGGTCGGGGCTCCCGAAGATGTCGACAAACTCGTGCTCTCGGCCATGCCAGGCGTGCGGCTCACGTACACGCCCCAGGTGCCGCCGGCCATTCCCGTGCGGCCCGGCGCCTGCTACTTCGCCCTTGAGACGCGTGGCGCCCTGTATGACCGCATGCTGCAGGCGCAATCGGCCATGATCTATGCCCCATCCGGTATCGACGACCTCAAACTCGACTTGATCGCGGTGACTTCATGAGCTACGCGCCCTCTCTTTTCGGCGATGCCCCTGCCCAGCAAAGCAATCGAAACAACGGCCCTGCTACTGCGTCGACGTATCAGATTCGTTCGTTGCTCGATCTGCTGTACGACGGTTTCTTCATGCTGTTCCTGCTCAAGAACGGCCGCGAGCCAGCCGATTCTGCGAGCTTCCTCGCGCGCATCCAGGATTTCCTGGGCGACTTCGACCGCGGCGCGAAAAAGTTGAACGTATCGGCCGACGACATGTTCGCCGCCAAGTTTGCGTTTTGTGCGGCCGTCGATGAGTCCGTGCTTGCGTCGGCTTTCAAGATCCGCTCGGAGTGGGAACGCAAACCGCTGCAGCTAACGTTGTTCGGCGAACAACTGGCAGGCGAGAAGTTTTTTCAGCATCTCGAGGAAGCGCGTGCACAAGGGGCGTCACGTCTGCAGTCTTTAGAGGTGTTCCATATGTGCCTGCTGCTGGGTTTCCAGGGCAAGTACATGATGGAAGGACCGGAAAAACTCGCGTACCTTTCCGCGCGGGTCGGCGATGAAATCGCGCAGATGAAGGGCAAGCGCGCGCCGTTCGCGCCGCATTGGCCGTTGCCGGATCAGATCGCTCACCGGTTAAAAAGCGAAGTGCCGTTGTGGGTCATCGCATCGGTGTTTGCATTGATCGGCGTGCTGGCGTTTGTCGGGTTGAACTCGTACCTGAAGGACTCGACGCTGAAGGCCGTCGCGCCCTATTCCGAGATCGTGAAGGTAGGGCCGAAGTCGGCAAACTTGACGATCTCGTTGCCTTAGAGTTTGCCGAGTGATGAGTGCGGCATGGACGACTCGCCGATCGTGAAGCCTGCCGAGGCAAACGCGACCCCACTGTTTTAGAGTCGCCCAGGCCAAACTCACATAACAAGTGAGGCGTCGGCTTGAAGGGTGAGATTGAGGCGACCGTCGATGTTGTCAACATGGCCGAGTTCGCCTGGTGGGAGAAATCACAAGTCGCGTATGCCGGTGACAAAAACTTGCAGCATTTCTCCAAAGGGCGTTGTCAGGTTGCGTGACTCGTCGGATAAGACGGCGCGATGAAGAAATCGAAATCGCTCTGCCACGGTCACCGTTTCCCGGCTGGTGTCATCAGCTGCGCTGTTCGATGGTATTTCCGCTTCCAGTTGAGCCTGCGCGACATCGAGGAGCTGCTTTTCGAGCGCGGCGTGATCGTGACATACGAGATGATCCGTTGCTGGTGTGACAAGTTTGGTAAGTGCTTTGCTCATCGAGTGAAAGCGGTGCCGCGCAAGCCGGGCAGCACGTGGCACCTCGACGAGATGTTCGTCACGCTTCGTGGTGAACCGTACCTGCTGTGGCGTGCGGTCGACAAGCATGGCGCCCATCCGGCGGCAAAAGCCGAGATCCCGGAACTTGCGAACGTGAAGCACGTGTTTGTCAAAGCGGCAGCTCGGCTGAACAACCGCGCGGAGAATAGCCACCAACCGACACGTGAGCGCAAGCGTCTCATGCGCGGTTTTCGCGACCCGAAATGGACGCAGAAATTTCTCTCGTGCTTCGGGCAGATCCGGCAACATTTCGCGCTTAAGCGCCACCTACTGCGCGCTTCACTCTATCGCAAACAACTCGCCGCCCGGTTCGTTGCATGGCGAGAATTCGCCGAACTCACCCAAAATCCGTTGGCCACTCTCTGATAGTCGTCGCACCTGCCGTCGTACCGTCTCACTCCCGGTAACTTGACAATGCCCTCCGCAGTGGACTCCTGGTCGACCCCGGTGATGTACGTCACATTGACGACCGCTTCATTCGTGTTCGCGCACGGTGCCAAGGCCAACATGGGGGAAGGCAAGAACCCTTCGTTATACCAACGGTCGCGGACCGAGACCCAGTCGAAGCCCTTCAACTTCTCGAAGTCGACGTTGCCCAATTTGAAAATGAGGGCTGCAGGGAACCGTTCTCCGACCGGAGGTATGGTGGTTTCATGCCCCGGCAGATTGGCTACGGAAGCATTGCCCGTGGAGTCGATGATCAATCAAGCTCTTCTCAGTCACTGAACACTTCCGCCTCGCTCCGATACGTTCGATTCCCCGCTCAGCCCCGCCCGCTCTAGCGTGACGGACTATATTCTCCCGGATCACTGGTTTGATCTGAAAGAATAAGGCCAGGCACGGCGCGCTTCACAATGTGGACTGCAATGAGCCGGTACGCGTCTGAGTCATTTGTGGGCGGCGAGGGCCCACTCTTGACACCATCGGCAAAACGATACCCATCGTCGCGAATATCTACACGTTGGCAGCATCTTCCAACGGTAAGCAGGGTGTTGTGTCGAAGACTCCCATACGAGCAATACGAGCATGAACCTCATGCCGGCGTGGCTTGCTCAATGCCATTCGTGGGCGAGCCGAGCGAATGCCTTGCCGCGATGAACGCACGCGTGAAACCGGGTTGCCCCTCCTCTTTGGGGACTGGTTGATGCAGTCTGGTTTCGTTAAGCGACTTATTTAAAGCGGGACAGTACGTCGTATATGCAAGAATTACGTCGATTTAGGACTCCGAAATATCGAAACAACGTAGGTTAATCGGGATTGTTCCGGCCATGCCCTTTCTATCGCCACCAGATGGAATGACGCACAAATTCTTCGATACCAGTCATATTTATTTAATCTTTCAAGGTTTGGCTATGACAAAAATCATCTTGATAGTCGTAAACTTTCGTGACAATCGTTCACAAATGGCTTCTTATTTAATCATATGATGAATAAATGAACGGTGATTGCTCATCCTATGCACTGTCATACCGAACTAGTTCGTTTATAGACAAGTCGTCCCAGGCAGCGTCAGCACAAAATTGGCTGTCGCAATAGCACTGGTTCAACGCGGTGACGAACACGGGCGTATAAGTACGTTAAATCCTTGCTTGCAATGGTGAATCGATGCGTGTTTTGATTGTGGAGGATGATCCCACTCAAGCCCAGGCGGCGGCAAAGGCGCTGCAGCCTTTCGGACATGAAATCACGCAAATCGATGACGGCGAGAAAGCATTGCGGTTCTTGAAAGCGCAGGCGGTCGATATCGTGATACTCGATTGGCTTCTCCCAAAAATGAGCGGGTTTGAGATATTGCATTGGGCTCGCACACACATCGGGACCGACCTACCGATAGTTTTCTTGACGAGCAAGGTGCTTGAAGTCGATGTCGTGCTGGCACTGGAGGCAGGCGCCGATGATTACGTTGTCAAGCCGTTCCGTATGGCGGAGTTTGCAGCTCGGGTCAATGTCTTGCTTCGTCGGCTGAAGAGAAACATTGATCCAGATAACATTGTTCGCGCCGGTGAGTACGTGCTGCATCCTGGCCTGCGAAATGTCCATCTCCGCGGTAGGAAGATCGATTTGACCGCTAAGGAATTCGACCTCGTCACGGTGCTATTCAACAATCTCGGCCAACTCCTTTCGCGTGAGGTGATGGCGGCGACCGCTTGGGGACGAGAGCTTGATATAGCGTCACGGACGCTAGACACCCATATTTACCGACTTCGACAGAAACTCTTATTCACTCCGGAAAATGGATTGAGGTTAAGCGCGATCTATACACACGGTTATCGCTTGGACGAGGTCAAGAAAAACGTCGCAGCCCCGAATATTCAGAAATAATGGTGAACGGCACCAATGCCGATTCTATGCAATTTTTCTTCCATTTTGCAACGCAAGTTTGGTTCGGTTCTCGCATGATCCCAATGACCACGTCTTACTCGCTCTGAGCAAACTCAGCGCGCGCGAAGTCGCGGGAAAGCATGGGGCTGTGCCATCACAGAAACTCCGGGGTGTAACTGGCACACCGGATCATGCAGAGACGTTTGTGCAAAGATCCTGTTAGAGTTTTATTCTATTTATCTAAACACGGACACGTGAAGCTGGGCTGGTTTGTTCCTTCCAGGCTCATTCGAGGGGCCCAAAAATGCCGCAAAATTTTGGGGAAAAACCTCCCAAATTGCTAAGTGAGTGGATCGGTCTATGTGGAGCGCTTATCCTGTTGTGCGGCACGCTTATGTACTCCGAAGCTTTGTTTCGTGCCGATCTATACTTTTTCGACGTGTCGTCACGCCTGCTAGCCGGAAGAGCCACTCAGAAGATCGCTGTCGTGGCTATCGACGATGCGTCAATCAACACCCTCGGTGGTTGGCCACTGAAACGCGGCATTCATGCAGCTCTTATTGATCGTCTCACTCGCAGCGGCGTTGCGGCAATTGGCCTCGATTTGAACATGACGCATAAGTCCGAGGGCGGTTCGTCAGACGACGAAGAACTTGCCACCGCGATGAGGCGCAACGGCAAGGTCATCACTCGGTTGGTGACGGGGCGTATCGGTGGTGTGGCAAGTGCCCTCTACCCAACTGATGCGATCGCTAATGCTAGCTTTGCGAGCGGATACGTTGACTTTCGTGCTGATCGAGACGGTGTGGTGCGAAGCTTTCATCTCACAGAAAATAACGTATTCGCCGTGTACGACCATATGGCTTACCTCCTTCTGCGCGCCATTGGCACGTCCCCGACCCAGTGCACTGAACCGCCCAGCGTTCGGACGTACTTGTGGCAAGCAAGTTGTCCGCGTTATGTTCCCCTCGGCCGGCATCGGTCATATGAGTACTTTTCATATATTGACGTGTTGGGTGGACATGTTTCGCCCTCGTCTCTACGCGGACGGATCGTGATCATTGGCGTAACCGCAAACGGAATCGGCGCGAGACTTGCCACGGGACTCGTCGATGGACAGTCGCTGGACAGCGTAGAGTTCCTCGCTGAAGAGACGAATGCGTTGGCAAACGGTTCGCTCGTACAACCCGCGAGCCGCACCTATCAGTTCATATTCAATATGATGGTGCTGCCTTTCCTGTGTGCTGGTTTGTTCCTTTTCGGTCCTCGTGCAAGCCTTGTTGCATCGGTCTCGCTCACTGCCATTACTCTTCTCGTGGCGGCGGCAGTCCTTTATCTGCAACATGTGTTCTTGTTTCCGAGCGCCGCAGTTACAACCTGTCTCGCGGCATATCCCCTCTGGTCCTGGCGCCGACAAGAGGCCTTGATGAACTACTTATCTGATGAAGTCGAGCGTGTGATGAAGGAGCCGTCGCTACCGGACGAATCACATGCATCCTTGACGATCAGGGATCCCGTACAACGTCGTTTGACGGCCATGTCCAATATGGTGGCTCGAGTACGCCGGTACCGGGAATTTGTGTCGAAGTGGGTTGAAGGGTTACCTGAGGCTACGCTCATAGCCTCATCGTCAGGCGTTGTACTACTGGCAAACAAACGAGTAACCACCCTCGTTGCGACTGGCGCGCACTCTGCCGGAAAATTCTCAGATCCAACGGGACGTCAGGCCGCTGACGTCCTTTTTGAAATGACGTCGTCACATCGAGTCACCGCATTTGTAGCGCACGCTCTAGAGTCTTTCCAGCCAGGTCCCACTGACGACATGACATCCGGTTTGGGAGAAACTACGCTAGCGCAGGGAATAGAGATCGTCGACGCACGCGCTCGATCATTGCTGATCAAGTGCGCCGTCATCAGGCCCGCGGGCGAGCGTGACGGCGCGTTAATTTTTCACGTTGCCGATCTGTCCTCAATCCGTAAAACCGAGCGCCAACGGGACCTGACGCTAAGATTTTTATCGCACGATATTCGGTCACCACAGGCCGCAATGCTTGCTTTAGTGGAGCAAATGCGTCAGTCGCCACCGGGCCTTTCCGAAAGCAGGTTCACGGAGCTCGTCTCCCACTACGCTACATCGGCATTGAACCTCGCCGACGACTTCTTGTTCCTTGCCCGCGCAGAAAGTCACCCGCCCGCTCTTGTCAATTTAGATCTGGCGCCGTTGCTTGGGGACGCGGTAGATGACCTGTGGCCACAGGCACACACTAGAAGCACAACTGTACAACTCCTCGCGGAACCGGGTTGTATTGTGGTCGCAGACATACATCTGTTGCGGAGGGCCTTCGCGAATCTGATTGACAACGCGATCAAATTCAGCCCGCCCAACGCTACGGTAATAGTCGAACTCGGAGACCTTGCGGACAATTGGAAGGTGTCGATAATCGACAATGGCATCGGAATCTCCGAACGCGAGGGTCATCAACTCTTCCGTGAATTCGAGCGTTTGGATTTGAACTCAAATCGTGACGGGGGCCATGGTTTGGGCTTGGCATTCGTCAAAACGGTTATCGACATGCTGGGCGGACAGGTTTCGGTCAAAAGCACGCCCAATATCGGGTCCACTTTCTCCGTGCTATTACCCAAAGTGTTTGAGGCATGACACATGCCTATGGAAGCATTGCCTACACGCTCGGCAAGCGTCCCTAGCTGATATTCTCGCCGCCGTGAAGGACGGAGATTGCCAGGGCGCTACACGTTGAGATATCTCTCAGTGCCCTGGGTTAGAGATTCGCTTTGGTAAAAAGCGAATCTCAGATTTGACCGTGCAAGGCAATGAGGTGATCGATTCGATACTCCGGAATTGGAGCAGAGATATAGAAGCCTTGGCAGTCGATGAAAGGCAAGGTTCGCGCCCAGGTCAATTGGGCCTCGGTTTCTATTCCTTTAAGCACGATTTGCTTGCCCAGACGCTGTCCTAGTCGAATTAACGTTTCCACAATAAATCTGGCTTCAGTATTGTTGGGAACCCCATCAATAAATGAGCGGCCAATTTTGATAATATCTACAGGAAGCTGATGCAGAAGCGTAAGAGACGTCAAACCAGCCCCAAAGTCGTCCAACGCTACACAGACCCCGGTCCCTCTCACCACGTCGATCGCGGCGGCGAAAGAATCGAGTTCCGCAGGCTCTGCGGCCTCCGTGAGTTCAATCTGAAGCCGACTCGCATCGAGATCACGGCAGGCAAGACCAGCAATTAGCTTGTTCGGAAGGTCTTCTCGCACGATTTCGATCGCCGGAAGATTAATCGCCAATGACAAGTTCGTATAACCGCGGGCCGTCCAGTTTGCTAACGTATCCATTGCGTGTGCAAGGAGAAAATCCGTAAAACGAATGGTGAGTTCGGAGTCAGCCACAACACTGATGAATGCCGAAGGTTCCAGCACGCCGTCCACTGGGTGCTGCCATCTCATCAAACACTCGAAACCCGAAATTCTCCCCTCCTCCGATCTCAGTTTTGGCTGAAAAAGGAAGAAAAACTCCTCCTGAGCAAGGCCACGTTCTGCGTCAATAATGAGCCTGGAGGAATTGTATCCTGTAAGATCTGTAGTCATCATTTTTACAGTTTCTTTACCTCGGTTCCATCCGGATCTTCCCATCGGTATCGCGGGAAAATTTTCGAGCGGAGAACTCGGGGTAATTTTTTGTCGGACGATTTTTCTCGTTTTCAATACAGAGCCACAGTTGCTTCTTCGCTACCGAGGAAAATGCGACAAAAAATAAATAGGTGTGCTGCCCGTGCTTATTGCTCTGCGCGAACAAATCCTTTTCAGCCCGGATGCATAATTGCACATCAATATCAGTAATCCAATCGGGTTAATAACTAGTTTTTTCCTTATTCATAGTCTTTCTCCTCCAATTGATTTATGCGTTTCAAAAAACGCAACAGTTTTCATCTGCTCCTGACCAGTCCTACACTCGAGGCAGGACCATCGAGCGGATCTTCATACACCAATTGATCTAAAGCGGGACCGCTTGCTACGGTCAGCCATTTCACTACAACCGAAACCAGACGCCATCGAACCGCTTTAATTCGTCAAAAAAATACACCAAAATTTGTCGCCCAGGAGTGCTCGTTGAGGACCCTATATGAGCGGAAAAACTCTGATCCCGCCATTGACCAGCAAATTCCGATCCCGCCGGACTTACCGCAAACCAAGCTTAAAGTGCAGCTACCGAAGGTCATTGTGAAACCACGCGACATTAGCTCGCTAAGGTTTTCATTCACTCCACAGGTGCAGTATGACACTTGAGATGCGTAAGCCTCGTAAGGAAAATTAATTGCCGGTGCGCAATAGTAATGTTTCAGGAAGAGGGGAAAGTGAACTATTGCAAACGCACACTAAGAGCGATCTCCTGCCTTGACTCTCGCGAAGACACTCCCGCAACAGTCCGGGCGCTAGCGCCGCGCGACCCGTCTCCAATCGCGTGGATCACGATCCTGACGGGGCAGTGGGCGGGCTGCGCGCACCGCGTGAAAGCTGCGTGTCGCAAGTCGAGCACCACATGGCATCCGGACGAAGCGTTTGTGATGCTCGCGCGGCGAGTCCTGTCTGCCGTGGCGAGCATCCGTTGATATTCTTGCCACCGTCAAGTCTGGATCGAAACGTACCCTTTCCTGCACGACCGGCTTACCGTGACATTGCGCACCACGCGCAGCGCGTCCCGACTGTTACGGTAACGCAGCCAGCCGAGCTGCGGCAGAAATATCCGTCAGTTGTCCCGATCGAGCTTGCTCTGTTTCGGGTCGGGCTAGCGGAAGCCATCGCTCCGGCCTTTCCTGTACGCGCGCTCCAGGTCTTTGAGCAGATGTTGCAGCGGATCCGTCGGAGCATCCTTAAGCCAGGGCATTTCTTTCCCGTTACGTTCTCTTTTCCTTAGAGAGGATTCGAAAGGGCTAGCCGACGAAGCAGCAAGGAAACGTGCGTTGGTCGCCCATTAGTGTCGGGGGGCGAACGGGAAATGGGGTGACCGGGCGAGAGATCCTCGCAGCGCAATGATTTCCGCGTCACGCGTCTCAAGATCGACAAACGATATCTACCCTCTCGCGGGCAGCATGCAAACCCGAGCAGCTTGATTTGCCGTCTACTGAACAGGCAGCAGTTCACTGGCTGCTGCCTTCACCTGATCCAACCTGTACCCAAGCGTATAGATAGAGGTAAGGCGCAGTCCATTCTCGGGGCTAAGTTTCAATTTCTGCCGGATCCTGTAGATATGAGTATCAAGCGAACGCGACTCTGCGCCTAGTTCCCTTCCCCAGGCGGTCATTGCCAGGAGCTCTCGTGACAAGATCTTGCCGAGATTATTGAAAAGAGGGGCAACCAACTGGAATTCCTTGGTCGTCAGATCGATCCGGCTTCCGCGCAGCGTGATGCTACGCTCCTGCGAATCGAGAACGTACTCTCCCGCACTGATCGGACCATCGGGGGTAGTTTTCCTGGCGATGCGGCGCAGCAGCGCATTTACCCTCGCAGCCAGTTCGTCGGCGCGAAACGGCTTGGCCATGTAGTCGTCGGCACCAGCCTCGAGTGCAAGTACGACATCGATCTCATCAATCCGGCTGGTCAAAAAAAGAACGCCGTACGTGACGTCGGGGCGTGTTCGAATCCAGTTCAACACTTCGATCCCACCCATCCTTGGCAGATGCCAGTCCAGAACTATGGCATCAACCACTTCCGACCTCAAAAACCGCACAGCCCGTTCGCCGTTATCGACAATGCTGATCATGTGGTTGAGAGGGGCCAATGCGCTTGATACGGCGTCCGCCTGAATTGGATCGTCTTCTACAATCAGTATGTGCATCTTGCACCTCGTACGAGATGAACAGGGTTCCGGTCGCCACACCTGCCGACGAACAAAAAGACGTCTCGTTCCGTCAATGTCTTCTTAAACTGCACACTCATGCCGACTACCGGATCTTCAAGGTCGGATTCACCTGCATCGTTCATTCTTAAATCCTCTTCGTCGTTCTTGAGGCTTGGCTACTGTGAGTGAAAAACGTCTGAGCGGCGAAAAATGACGAGCAATCGCCATAGAGCAACCGTGAAGCAGGCGCCAAGTGAATTTCTACTATATGGAGAATGGCATGCTGACAGATACGTCTGAGTAGTCAAAAGCGGTCTCGCTTATGGCGTCTCTGCCCATAGGCGCCCTCAACAAGCCCGCGCCTGAAGCCCGGATCAAGGCGATCCAACGCTGAGCTAAGGTTGCTGAAGCCCTCGTCTCCGATCGCACGGATCACGGTCATCCCAATTTCATGCAGTGATCTGCCATGTTTGAGCATAGGTAGTTGGTCCGAAGTTGGTCCGACTGCGATCTTTGTCCGCAGCTTCCAGAGTCCAGGTTCGTATCGGTTGATGCTTAGAAATTTTTTGGAATCAAGGTATCAATGAAGCATGAATATAGCTTTGTCATCGCTTTGAAGTATTTGCGAAGCAGATACGCTTCTTCTCGACGTCGTCGCGGATACTGTATGCGTTTGACGGTCGAAGAAACTGAACCTTTGTTACGAACGCGGGCATGTATTTCCTGAGATGCATTCGAGCCCGCCGTCGTTCTTGATTATGAATTTTTGTGAACTTCGGCCGCCGCTCATATCCCGCCTTGTAGACTTCCTTCTCATAGATTGCTGACTTCGACCATGTGTCGGCCGACAATTGACCTACGAATTCTAGTCATCTTGCATAACTGGTTAAGTGAAGAACAACCTTGCGCGGGTTTTTAGCTTGCCTCGGTGGAATTCTTGAGGTAACAGCAAGGTAATTAGATTCCGAAGGCGTACGGTATTTGACATCCCCTATTAGCGAACCGCGTTGGCACCAATGCGACCAGGAGAGTACTTTGTTAAAGCTTCAAGAGCAGATCGCCCTCGTTGAGGGTGGAGGCTCAACAGAGATTTTGGTCGTCGCGGAAGTCTTCTGACGGGCACCGGCAACGTTTACATTAGCGCGCCGCAAATTTTCCTAACGAGGGAGCAACCGGTCAAGAACGTCTCTTAAGCATAACAGGGACATAGACAAGACATTTGTTCGCGAGTAGCCCTGCCCCAGTGTGCCATTTTTGAATTTTTATGTAACGCCGCTTTAATCGCGGATGGAAAGGCTGTCTTTCCCGACGATATTTTCCTTCCTAACCTGAACTTGTGGAGCCGACGCAATGAGTGACCAACTTCAAGCCGCATCCGTGAATGGTGTCAAGGTAACCGCGGAACAGATTCTTGCTTGGATCCAGGAGTGGGCCGAGGCGAACAATCTGAAAGTACCGTCCGATCTGAACCAAACATTCGCCGACGCAGGATTCGACTCGATGCATTCAGTCGAACTGGCCTTCTTCCTCGAGGAACGGCTCAAGATACAGATCGACGATACCGTCCTCTACGACTATCCGACCCTCGCATCGCTCGCCGAGCATCTTGCCTCGCGTAGCCAGCCTTCTGATGCGGGCAAGGCTTAAAACGCGGCGTGGTCGAGCAATTCGGCCGGCAACACCGGGCAATGGTAGTTGCAGCACGCGGCACTTTGACATATGTCGGCGGCCATCGACAGCAAGATTGATGGCTGCCGGGGCTGCCTTGGTGGTGGCACGACGCAATATCGATATTCACCGGAGTACAGAATGACGGAAGTGAACCGCCTTGATGGCCGGAGACCGTCCGACCATGCCACGACGGAATGGACCTCGCGGGTGGTCGGCTGCGGATCGGCGCTTCCGGAGCGCCGGATGACAAACCATGAAATCGCCGCAATGGTCGACTCGTCGGACGAGTGGATCGTACAACGTACGGGTATCAGGGAACGGCGGATTGCGGCAGATGGTGAGAACACGTCTGATCTCGCAATCGGTGCGGCGACATCTGCGCTAAAACAAGCCGGCATTCGCGGTTCAGACGTTGACCTGGTCGTCCTTGCTACGTGCACGCCGGATCGCACCATGCCGGCGACCGCCGTTCGCGTGCAGGCGGCCCTCGGCATGACTGGCGGCGTCGCATTCGACGTCCAGGCGGTCTGCTCCGGATTTGTCTTCGCGCTGTCTGTCGCCGACAACATGATTCGACTCGGTCAAGCGCGCACCGCCGTCGTGATAGGCGCAGAAACGATGTCGCGAATCATAGACTGGAAAGACCGCAATAGCTGCGTGCTTTTTGGCGATGGTGCCGGCGCTGTGGTCCTGCGTGCCGAGAGTCGGACTGGCGGACCACGGAAAGGCATCTTGTCCACTCATCTTCATTCAGATGGACGGCATCAGGACAAGATTTATACGGATGGCGGAACGTCGTCAACCCAAACCGCCGGAAAGGTGCATCTCGAAGGACGTGAGGTGTTTCTGCATGCGGTTGTCAATCTCGCAAGCGCATCGCAGGAAGCACTAACCGCTAATGGCTTGACGCTGGAAAATCTGGACTGGGTCGTTCCTCACCAGGCGAATCAACGCATCATTCAGACGTTGGGTGAGAAGCTGCATCTACCGCCGGAAAAGATCGTGCTGACCGTCGATCATCATGGAAACACCTCCGCAGCCTCTATTCCGCTAGCTCTTGCAGAAGCTGTAGCAGACGGACGCATAAAGGAGAACGATCTCGTCCTGACGCCGGCCATGGGATCTGGCTTCACTTGGGGAGCGGCATTGATTCGGTGGTAGCGATAGCAGACTGTCGACGCCTGCCTCCGTAGTTTGAAACTCTGTTCCGTCGTTTCCTGGTCATTCATCGGGCATCCTGCGATCAGAAATTCAGTCACGCTACTGGACCGCAAGACAGACCGCAAAAACCGGAAACATCTTGATTCACCATGAGGAGCGTATTGTGGCCACTACGCGGGGCTCCGGAAGTCCCGCCCTCTCCTTAACGATCGTCGCCCCATACCATCACGTCCGCATCGCCGCGAGCAGGCGAGCGCCTTGCCCGATGCCGTGCAAGCCGGTTGTACATGCGGTAAAGATGGAAAGATGCCCCGAGATCATATTCGCGATGGACACCGGCACGAAAAACGGTGAGAACGAGTCACCCTTGGACCGCGCCGTGCGCGACCACGTAATCGATCGCCTGTTGTACGGTAGTGATGTTTTCAGCGTCTTCGTCCGGAATATCCATGTCGAACTCAACTTCCAGTGCCATCACAAGTTCGACAGAATCGAGCGAATCGGCGCCGAGATCGTTGACGAGCGACGCGCTGTTTGTGATCTCTGCGGCGGAGACACCGAGTTGCTTTGCAATCACCGCCTTCACACTCTTTTCCCTATCTCCCATGAGCGTCCTCCATGAGTTACTGTCAAATAGCGCCGCCCTCTGTCCTTACCGCAAACCCTGAAACTTTCAGGCCCGGCAAATCATTATCCGACTTCCGGAATTCCTGGCAGTTCCCGCATGCGTTTCGCTAACGACGTCGGCATCACAACGGCGTCTCCGTCCAGCACTACACGACTGTTCACCTCGCATACGGTATACAGCACTGCCCGTCCCCGCTCCTCCAGCACCTCTTTGACCGTCACCGTCGCACACACCGTCTCACCCAGCATCACAGGGCGCCGAAAAGACAGGCTCTGCGATAGGTAGATCGACCCGGGACCCGGTAAGCGTCCCGCTATAGCTGCTGAAATGACCCCTGCGGTCAGCATGCCGTGAGCAATGCGCCCGCCGAACGGCGTGAGCTTTGCGTACTCCTCATCGAGATGCACGGGATTTTTGTCACCGGAGGCGCTGGCAAAGAGGAAAATATCCTGCTCGCTGAGTGTCTTCGTGAAGCGCGCACTCATGCCCACCATCAGATCTTCAATATCGTATCCGCCAGCCACGTTCATCCTCGCCTCTCCTTGGCTTTCTTACAGTTGCGCTTCTCTATCCCACGCGTATGTCACCGCAAATCGTTCAACGATCGTCCACGGCCACGGTCCCCTCTCTAACATTGATATCACTGAGAAAAGCAACGAGTCGTTCAACGGAAGGAAGCCGCACAATCGAGTCGTGATCGTCGTCGAATATTCCTACGCTGAACTGCCCGGTCGTCAGCCGGGCAAGATCCGCGGCTACACCCTCACGCGTGTGGTCGTTTCTGCCTCTTGCGGCGAGGGCGTAGAGGATCGGCGCATCGATCCTCGCCGGAGTATGCGAAATCATCGCAATGGTATTTGACGCGTACAGACGCGCGATCCGCGAAAACGCAGCAGGGTCTATCCGTTCGCGCATTTCATCAAGCCCCAGATCACCATTGAGAAGCTTCAGAAAACGCGCATCGAGATGCAATGCGTCGATCATGGCAAGCGAGGGTGCTTCGCCTACCTTCCCGGCGATGTGTTTCAGGCTTAGAGCGAACTCGCCGGTAGGCAGAGGACTGTCTATGATCATCAATGGCGGCGCCGATTGCCCAGCCTTTTCCCACTGTGCCGCCATTTCGTGCGCCACTATGCCGCCAAACGACCAACCTCCTAACCGGTCCGGCAATCTCCCTAGTACGTGCTCGATCTCGCTGCAATAGAGCTGGGCCAGATTCGCCAGCGGGCGATGCGTCGACAATACCTGCACATCCGAATCAGGATGCCTCAAGCCGATAACCATGGGATCGCCGGGCCATGCGGCTGCCAGTTCCTGATAACAGAGAACGTCTCCGCCAACCGGATGCACAAGTACAACGGTTTCTCCAGTTCCCTCGCGTAGCACGATGGCTATCGATTCCTCGTCTGCTTCGGCGTCTGGCGATGCGTTTTGCGCGTAGAAGAATTGGCCACCATGTCGATCCGACCGCGCACTCGACGCGATGTCAGGTTTGCCGTGCACCGCCTGTCCCGAGGTCGCCGCTGTACCTTGCGCTCCGCCGCCGAAGAAAGCAGCGAGACCCGCTATGGATACGCCTCGCGCCAGCAAAGACACTGGTAGCGCCCGTCCAAAGCATTCCTGCAAACGGACGCGCAGTTCCGTGAGTGCGAGGGAATCGAACCCACTCGCAGTCAACGGTGCGTCGTCGTCGGGCATTGCCGAACCCGAAGAGACCGAACTCACCATCTGGCGAACAAGCTCCAGTGCATTCGCACCTGCCGGCGGCGTGTAAGGCTGTTCGCGATTCACGCCATCGGTACTTCCGGCCTCTATCGTCGTCGTTGCTGGCCAGACGCGACCTCCCAACTGATCGGCCGCAAGACCGTCGTACCCAGCCGCTGTATTGCCGATTCGTTCCACAAGCGGCAGCTCAAAGTGCACACGTTCGAACGGGTAGGTCGGCACTTCCGCGGGTCGCGGAGGTTGCCGGTAAAGCGCGGACCAATGTTGCATGAAGCCCGCGCAGTACAACCTCGCGCACGCATGAGCAAAGCCCGTAGGCTCCGGACTCTCGTCTCCATCCGGACCGTCCGCCAACGAGGAAATTGCCTGATCCCATTTCTTCGTTGCTGCCCGCGCAAGATTCGACAATGCCGCTCCGGGTCCCACCTCCAGAAAGACGCAGTCCTCGTCCGCGAGCTCGCTTAATGCATCCGAGAACCGAACCGGCTGCTCGACCAGGTCCAGCCAGTGATCAACACCCGCGACATCGCCGGTAGCAGTCCTTCCGGTGAGCGTCGAGATAAACTGGATTTTCGGTGATTCGAGGCTTAGCTCGGACAACACCGCACGAAAGTCGTCTCGCATCGACCTGAGGAGCGGTGAGTGCCCCGGTGTGTTGTAGGTGTTCAGCATCGAAACGCGTCTGCCCATCGCGACGATTGTCGCGTACGCGGCGGAAACCGCCTCAGTCGTTCCGCTCACGACAGTCTGTTCGGGACCGTTGATGCCTGCAATGAATAGATCCTTGCCAAACTCGAACAGGTTGTGCAGTTCTTCAACACTGGCAGCGACCGCCAGCATCGCACCCGGGGGCGTGGCGGTATCGAACAACCGGCCGCGTGCCTCCACCGCCCTTAGACCATCCTCTAAAGACATCGCACCCGCGATCACGGCAGCAACGTGCTCGCCAAGTGAATGCCCGATCACAGCATCCGGGCCGCGGCCCAGTTCCATCCATGTTCTGGCGAGTGAATACAGGAACACGAAGTGCGCGAGTTGGCCAA
>Ga0207038_10157_pt1 | contig 19810 bp, 21 predicted proteins | sample Alteio_BWMinCont_76_FD_153285 | JGI IMG/M metagenome (GOLD analysis project Ga0207038, IMG submission 153285) | Enriched cells from forest soil in Barre Woods Harvard Forest LTER site, Petersham, Massachusetts, United States -... | ecosystem: Environmental > Terrestrial > Soil > Temperate forest >...
GCGACGGAGTTCCGTCGCGATGATCCGGGTGGGATCAGAGTCATAGCAGCGAATTCCGAAGTACACCGCCTTGCGAGTGTAGAGAATGCGCACTTCCGTCTTTTCGGTGGGCGACTCACCTTCATGCGGCTCTCGCTGCCGAAAATCCGCGATAGGTTTGGCTGATTGCCAGATCGGATCGTTGAGTGTGCCGTCCAGACGCGGCGCATGGTCCACCCCGATTGCTTCTGCCAAACGGGCTCCTTCCTGCGTGTGGGCCTGGGTTGGGAGATCACGAGCGCTAACACTTTGCGGCAACATAAACACACAAACAAGAAGAGCCCCAAGTCGAAGGTAACTGAAACAATGAAAGGGTTCATTTCTCACGTGGCCTGCATCCACCCTCTTGTCAGCCTGCATGTTTCTCTTCAACCGTTGCCGCAAAAAGAAGCGTCCCAACAATTCCGATTATTCCCGCCACAATGAAAGGGGTCTGCGGACGAACCTTCCACAGTAGCCCTCCGATTGCCGACGCCGGTGTTATCGAGAAACTCCGGACAAGGTAGTAGAGACCCACAGTGCGCGCACGCGTCTGGGGGTTTGCGAGGTCTACGATCATGGCTTTGCGGGATGGTTCGCCGATTTCTCGCAAGCCTCCAATTACGAATGCGCCCACAAGCGATGCGAAGTTCGTTGCGAGCACGACGGCCACCGGAAAGAGGGCAAAACAAATGAAGGTGGCGATGACGAACGGTTTGCGTCCGAGGCGATCCGCGATCTTGGCACTAGGGATGTAAACCAGAATCGCTGTCGCGAGCTGCACAGCGACAAGGATCCCGTACTCAGGGATAGTAATACCGGTGACGTTGGTCACATACAAGACCGTAAATATGTCCGCCATCCCTTCACAGGTACGGATGGCGATATCGGACACGAGCAGTCGCTTGAGCGTTACGTGGAAGGCATTCCAAATACCACGCATCTTCACGCTGTCTTTGGGAGCGGCTCGAAGGTTTATGAGGAAGAGTAAGGGCACAGCGATCCCGACGAACACAAGTGTGATAACGAGTCCCACTTTGATCCCAGTGCGGAGGCCCAGGCCAGCTATCATCGCGCCGCCGACAAGGGGCGAAATGACCATCGGGATTCGCTTCAGCATGGATTGAACAGTGAAACCCATAGCGCGTCGTTCCTTCGGAAGCGCGTCACCGATCGTGGCGAAGATTGCGGGCGATGCCATCGATTGCCATGCCATCACGAAAGCTAGCCCGACAAAGAGAAATGGCCAGGAAGGGCTAAAGAGGTAGATTACATATCCGACAATCAGCACACGCATGCGCCTGCCCCTGAGAAATGATGAACCGCTCACCTGAAAGATAGCTGAAATTTCGAATGATGGCGCCGAAACCTTGGTGGAGTGGCATGGTGTGTACGAAATGGCGAAAATTCATGGGATGGCGGGGTTTGAGACTCCGCCGTTCCTCGGCACAGTCTTCGTGAAGCCAGAAAGCGAGATTGAAAAGGACCTCAATGATCTTGATCCATTCCTAGACAGAGTGTCCTTGCTACGCACACACCTGCCTACGGAAGTTTGGACCGTTCCTATTCCGCCGAGCATGTGGACAGCCGTTCGGTTGCGAATTTACTTAGCCGCAGGCCCATCTTGGCGCGCGAATGGGACCGGGAAGCAATACTTTACGGCGCCTGCGGCACGGAGCTAACCATCCGTCAGTACATGCAGTGCGAGTCTTGTTGCCCAGCTTGCCGTGGGCGAGTCAATCCTGGGTGCCGAAACCATAATCATTTCTACTTCCGTATCCGGCAGTCTGCAGAGGCGCCGTGACGACGACCGCGGTCGGGCTAGCTCCCATGATTCTAAAAGCTGAGCGTTTGCTCTCTGAGAAAAGACGGTCATTAGCGGAAATGCACTCTCTGTTTAATCCATTGACCTCCCCATGGTTCGGCAGCGCCCCTGCTCACGAGCAGGTGCGTCCCGCGGTGACACCTGGGGCCCGGCCTGTGGACCCTTTGCTCAGCGAGCAGAGGGTCATGGGTGAAGACGAATTCTCCTTAGTCTTTCCAATTCCATGCGATGGCGCGCCCTAGAGGACGATCTTAGAACTTTTTTCACCTGTCAGAGCGGGGTAGATCTTACGCGATTCAACCTATCATCAGCTCCCTGAGCACAGCTCCGGTAAGCGTGCCGAAAAGCCTCTGCGGGGTTTCAACAGGGGCTAACGACTATGCCAGGCAACAGTTCCTGGTCTCGGGATTCCCAGATTGGAAAGGCAACGGTTTTGGTCCGGGCAGCAACGTCCCATTTTGAGATAGGTGGTGCGAGGGGGATTTCGCAACAGATAGCAACGCTCAGGGCGCCTCGTTCGGGGATGTGGTAGCTTGGGCCACCGGCCGACCTCTACCGCCTAATAGCTGCAGATTTCTCCGCGGCAACTGGATGCGTCTAAGTAGGTATGTTTACGCCACTGAGAAATCCGCCGAGATATCCCGTGAACACGACAATCAACACCGCGAGCGCTTCGACTGGCAGGCGGTAGTTTGGCAAGGATTCCTCCGGATGCCGCCGCGCGCGCCAGTGGATCCAAAACACCAGCCAGATCAATACACTCGATATGCATCCCAGAACCAGGTGCATCAAGAGAGTCCCTTTTAGTTTTTGCCCCTCGAGCGCCCACTGCCACGCCGCAAGCCCGGTCGCCACCACCGGCACCGTCGAGATCGCTGCCAGCAGCAAATTGAAATACGCAGCGGCGGCCAGCATCCGGTTCTTCGTCCATTGCGCGACATAGTCGAACGTCACGGCCGCGAGAAACAGCGCAATCGGGAAGTGAATCAGCACCACGTGCTGCGCGTGCTTGGCTAGAAGAGCGGTTTTGATGTCGAAGGGATCTACTCTCATCTGCCGCTCACTTCACCACAACCGTACCAGTCATTTTCGGATGAATCGAGCAGAAGTAGGGGTAGTTCCCGGCTTTGGTAAACGTGTAAGAAAATTTCTCGCCGGTGTCCAGCACCTTGGACTTGAATACGTCGTCGGTGCTAACAACCTTATGGGGATCATCATCTTGGTTTATCCAGGCAACCTTTGTTCCGACACCCACCGTGACCGTCTGCGGCCCAAAGCTGAAATTGTCGATCTTCACTTCCGCGGTTGGCGACGAAGGCTGCTGAGTATTTGCCGTGACGTTCGGTGATCCTGCCAACAGCAGCACCATCGCGAGCATCACCGCCGCCAAACCTGCAATGCACACACATCGCCTCATCATTTTCTAGCTCCTTTCCTAACCGGCGGCGCGGAATGGATGGGACTCCCTCGCGCCACCGTTGGACGTGCTTTCATTCATCTAGACTGGCGAGGCGTCTGTCTTATTCCAGGTTCAATTCTCTAGTTTAACGAGGGAGGCCGATACGGCGCACAAGGTCTTTAAATCGCGGCTCCGAGCGAAGAGGATCGAAGCCCGGCCGCAGCAGGACGCCCGGGTTAAATCGCTCTTCGCAGCCTTTTTCGAGCCAATTCATGGCTCGATCCGTATCCCCGAGAGATGCATAGATCATGGCAATCTCCGAGGCATACGAATGGGTAGGGTTCGAGCGCTTCTCCAGATCGCCCAGTAGCTTTACCGCTTCGCTCCTCTTGCCGGATACGACGTAGGCTCGAGCAAGATTGGCTATGCAGGTCGGGCTATCCCCGGAAAGCTGGACCGCTTGTTGCAGTTCTGCGACCGCTTCAGCGAGCATGTGTTCTTGGAGGTATGCCTGGCCGAGTTGGTTATGTGCGAGAGCAAAATTAGGATCCATTTCGATCGTCTTGCGGCTCTGTCTTATCGATTCGTCGTAAGAATGCGCAAGGACAAAGAGTTCTGCCAAATCGGTGTTAATGATAAGAGATAGAGGATCGAGGTTTTCCGCTTTTCTCATTTCCGCGATAGCTTCGTCATACCGACCCAATAAACCCAAATGCCAGGCATACCAATGGTGAGCGGTTGCGTAGCCCGGGTTCAGTTCAATGGCCCGCTGGAATTCCTTCCCGGCAGAATCAATATCCCAGTCGAAGCCATCCAGGCAGAATGCAAGCGAGTTGTGGGCTTCGGCGAGCGTGCTGTCCAATTCCAGAGCTTTGATCGCCGCGGCCTTTGCTTTGGGGAGTGCCTCTTTGGAGGTCATCACTGCATACTGCCAATCTCCCAACAAAGCATAAGTGTCGGCTAAGCCAGAATAAGCTTGGGGGTATTTCGGGTCCTCATCGATTGCCTGGTTGAAATAAGCCAGAGCAACTTTCAAACCATCCGCCGTTCGCTTATTCCAGAAGTAGCGCCCTTTGAGATAGGACTCGTACGCTTCCGGATTAACAACCCTTACCTTTTTCAGCGCAGCCTGTTCCTGTGGATTCAAATTGATCCGAATTTGATCTGCAATGGCTTTAGCCACCTTGTCCTGGAGCGCCAAGGTATCCCGCAACTCACCCTCATAGCTCTGAGACCATAAGTGTTTGTCCGTAGCGGCTTCGATCAACTGCGCCGTGATGCGGACCTGGTCGCCGGAACGGAGCACCGTGCCTTCCACCACGGCGTCAACGTTCAGCTCACGAGCGATCTGTGGCAGAGGCTTGCGCGCGTGTTTATAAGCCATCACGGAAGTACGCGAGATCACACGCAACGCGCTGATCTGGCCGAGGTCCGAAATCAACTCGTCGGTCATCCCATCAGCAAAGTAATCCTGAGACGCATCGCTCGAGAGACTCTCCAACGGAAGGACAGCCAAAGAGCGAATGACAGGGGACGGGCGGTTCCAGGAATGAAGCTTCCAGCTGGCGAAAGAGGCCATCAGTACGAGCATCACGAACACTGATATCTTCCACGCAAGTGAAGGTCGAAGATGTTTGAGCATCGCGCGTCCGGCATCGAGATTCGAGCGATCACGAGGCTCTGTCGCGGGATGAGGCTCGGTTGCGATTTCCGGACTGCGAACAGGGGCTGCATCGGCAACTTTGACCTCTGCGAGGAAGCGGTAGCCGCGCCGAGCAACGGTTTCGACAAAGCGGGGACTCTCGGCGGAGTCGCCGAGGGCCTCACGGATTTTGCTGATCGCTTTGTTGAGCCCGTGGTCGAAATCCACAAAAGTGTCAGCGGGCCAGAGTTTTCTCTGAAGATCTTCGCGAGTTACGACCTCGCCGGGGTGCTCAAGGAGCATCGCCAGGACTTGGAAGGGCTGTTCCTGAAGCCGGAGTCGAAGGCCGTGCTTGCGCAATTCGCCAGCTCGAAGGTCCAGTTCGAAAACTCCAAAGCGGAGCCGCCCGTGAAGCAGATGGTCTTCTTGCATGGAGAAGTGAAACGAGCTGACAGGCAGTGTACCACCCGGCGGAGTTCTCTGGAACACGACGTGGGGACAGTTTTGTGTAAGCCTTCTACTGAGTGGCAGTTACCAGGGGACCCCTATTCCGCCGGGAAAGAACTGCCCGTCCATTGCACCGATCTCAAGTGCGAACCATAGTGGTGCCATCAAACGCACGGGCAGGACGTCCTACCGTTCGCTGGGAGGTTTCAATGCTCGAGAACAATCCTCATCCGAATTTTGAGGAGGCTGTCTTACCGCATCTTGACGCCACGTACAACCTCGCTCGCTGGCTTACGCGCAATGAGCAGGACGCGCAGGACGCTGTCCAGGAAGCCTACTTACGCGCTTTGCGATTCTTTCCTGGCTTCCGCGGCGGCGATGCGCGTGCATGGCTCATGAAAATCGTACGTAATACTTGCTATACCTGGTTGCATACAAATCGGCCACTGCAAGACGCCACGGAATTTGACGAAAACCTTTTTCCTCCTGATTCTTGCGCTCCCAACCCAGAAGAGGTTGTACTCCAAAACGACAGCGGCGCTCTAATGCGAAAAGCGCTGGAGAAACTCCCGCCGAATTTTCGTGAGGTCCTCATCCTGCGCGAACTCGAGGGGATGTCCTACAAAGAGATCGCAGAAATCACCGGCATGCCTGCGGGCACCGTGATGTCGAGCTTATCGCGTGCGCGGGGCCGCCTTCGTCAAGCTCTGACAGGTCTTATGAACGGAGATACGGTGCAAGGTCCACGGCGAATCGTAGCTCTCAGCGCATGAGTGAGTGGGCATGGATCATCAGTGATATGCGAATTCCAACTTATGGCAGGCCATCCCCTCGGGAATAAAAGCTCTCCTGTCCCGGTCATATTAATCGGAGCGGTCACGTGGCGCGCGGTTCGCTACATGGTAGCCCCGCGCATCTCTTGCACACCGGAATGAATCGGCAACTAGAAACCTATGCCACCCTACAAAGTAAGCTTGCGAGCCAATAAGACTCTTTGTGCCGGCACCACTGCGTTCTATTTTGAGAAGCCCAAAGATTTCGAATTCGAGGCGGGACAATTCGTCAATTTTACTCTCCTCAGCCCGGGCGACACGGATCTGGAAGGCAATACTCGCGCCCTCTCCATTGCCAGCGCGCCACATGAAGGTAATCTGATGGTGGCCACGCGCCTGCGCGCCAGTCCGTTCAAACGCTCTCTCAATTCGTTGCCACTCGGCAGCGAGCTTCTTCTCCAGGGCCCCTTCGGTTCGATGACTCTCCCGCGGAAAACCACGCGCCCCGCGGTGCTCCTGGCCGGCGGGATCGGCATCACGCCTTTTCGCAGCCTCATTTGGAACGCGACCCAATCGGAGTCCCCTCGCAGAATTTACCTTTTCTATTCGGTTCGGGTTCCAGAGGAAGCCGCCTTCCTGGAAGAGTTGCAGGAAATGGAGCAGTACAACGGACGCTACAAACTCATCTGCACGGTCACGCAACCCGAAAAAGTGAACAAGCCATGGCGGGGAGAGACAGGGCGAATTTCAATACAGATGCTGTCCGAATGGATTCCGGACCTGAGCGTTCCGACCTACTACATTGCTGGCCCTCCCGGGATGGTTGCTGGCGTGCGCCAGATGCTCATTGGCTCAGGCATTGCTGAAGAGGACATCCGCGCTGAGGAATTCTACGGATACGAATAAGCTTTGGCGTATTGCGGGTGCTTTGGCAGAGAAAGTCCTCGCATTAAGAAATGTTCCCGCGATAGTTCCTAGCTGTAAAGGCAAGTGGGATGTCGGGTAGTTCGTGAAGGTTTCAGGAGTGGGGTAAGGATGCGATGAAAGTTGATGCGGAAATACTTGACCCGTGGTCAGAATTGGCCTTCCAAGACGTGCTAATCGACGTTGCGGCGGCCGTAGCTGCCACCGAACCCGATCGAGCCAGCAACGGGAACGATCCTGAGCGAGTCCAATGTTGCGTCTCCAGGAAATTTCCGCCCGAATGGCAGACGTGGTCAGCGGCGGGAATAATCTGAGGAGACCGGCGGTTTTAAGAGATGAAGGAATTGGAGGTCGCAAAATGAGAGCGAACGTCATCTTTGGAACGGCAGGAGAAACAATTCTCCAGCAGAGATTTGAACAGAAAATTGCCGAGCCCCGCCATGCTGGCCCGACACTTTACGTGGCTCTGACAATGCGAAGCGAAATCGAGGCAATTTCGCCCCTTCTGGACAAGCTCATGCCTTTGGTTAAGCTATCTCATTGTGGTCCCGGGCACGAACAGGATGTTGAGATCGCGCTCCGCGAAGCCCTAGCGAATGCAGTACTCCACGGAAATAAACAGGACGCTCAGAAAAAAGTGCACATTTCGGCCCGCGTTCGTCCAGGCAAGGGAGTTTCCATTGTCATCAAGGATGAAGGGTGTGGTTTTGACCCGACGCACGTTCCGGACCCAACCACGGTTGAGAACATCAATTCTCAAAAAGGCCGAGGCATATGCATGATGAATGCCTGTATGGACGAAGTGCGTTTCGACCAGGGCGGCACGCAGGTTCGATTGCAGAAGGCTTTCAAATGAACGCCCGGCTGGTTGTTCGAGAGTGAGGACGGCGCACTTTCAATGGTGAGCCCGCCTTTTGACACCCGAGACGGCACGAAGCAATCGAACACAAGTCATTTATGCATGCGTCGAGCGTGGAAACACCAGCATGACCGAGACGTTCTTGTAGAGGTTGCAATTTCAGAGGATTGAAATGATCGCAAATGCATTGTTTGGAGTGATGGCAATTTTGACTGTTCTCAGCATTTCGTGCTCATTGATTCATATATTAAGAAACCTCGGCCGCTGATCCCGATTGCCGCCTGAGAAGAAATGAGTCTTCAGATTTGGCCTCCAGAGTCGAGGTGTGAGTAGGCACACAAGAAACAGCGACGATGCCCAACGTTCCGCGAACACAGCAGAAAACCAATCGAAGCGTGCCGATCCATTCACGGGACACCACCGACGCTCGACGATCGGCAGCAATCCCGTTCCTTCCCCCACCTGAGATCGCGCGCTCAGCCTGAAAGTTCATCCTTAGAACGACAGTCACTGTGGAACGGCCCGGGTGGCAGACTTGGTCAGCAGCGGGAATAATCTGAGGAAACCGGTGGTCTTACAAGATGAACGAACTTTAGCATCGAAGGAGAAAGACATGAGAGCAATTCACACAGCAATTGCAAGACAGAACATCTGCTATGCGCTGGTGCTTCTTGGATTTTTTGCGGCAACGGTGCCGGGCGCTAACGCGAAACATATAGCCACCAAACCCTCCGAGCAGCCTGCGACAGTAGTCGCGCACGTCGCGCTGTCGGGAGCTCCAGCAAGCGAAATGCTCCTGGACGAAAACGGCGGCAAGCAATACTTGTACATCGGTGCGAACTCGAAGGAAGGTCTTACCGTCGTTGACGTCACGAAACCGGACCAACCGAACGTCATCAAGCGCTTGGCCTGGCCGAATGAGACGTCCACCGGTAGATTGCAAATGGTCCGTGGCGGACTCGCTCTCGCTGAAGAGCCGGACAGCGGCTCGGCGGCAGACGTCCCCCCGCCGTCAACGAGGACTGTGAAGGTAATCGACTGGAGTGATCCAGCAAATCCTCGGACCGTTCTAAGTTTCTCCGGGGTCACAACCACTCTCGCGGATGAGGCGCACAACCTGGTTTACATCACGAACGGCGAGGGACTCTGGATCCTGCGGAATAATCAGGCGCTGGCGGCGGCTGCAAAACGGCACGCATGCAACTCAGATGATGCATTCAACGACGTTGCGAGCTGTCAGTAATAAAGCAAATAGGCAGAGCTAACCCGAAATCGAGCCGTGTGCAAGGAGCGGGTCACTCGAAAATCGGGCACGGGCTTCGAATTTCAAGGAGGAAAGGGCAATGAAAGAAAATGCAAACAGCAAGTTTTCGAAAGGTCTTTGCCGGGCGGCCATTGCGATTGTTGCACTCGGAATCGCCGCGGCCCCAGGCGTTCACGCCAAACCAAAGTCAAACAAGATGACAGACAAGTCCGCCAACGTAGCTGCCCATGTCCAGCTTTCCGGCGGTCCCGTAACTCGGATGCTGTTGGTTAAGAAAAACGGGAAGGAATATCTTTTGCTCGGGCTCGAGGCCTCCACAAACGTTGCCATCCTGGACGTCAGTGAACCAGGTCAGCCGCGTAGCATCGACATGGCTCCCGGAGCCGCTGGACCGCCTTCCGTCGAAGTGAAGGTCGTTGCCGACACCCTCACCCTCTTCGGGACCTCGGACGCAGAAACAGCTTCTTCGTCCAATCCTAAGGAAATCCGCAGCCTCTCCGGTGTGACGGCTTTCATGAAAGACAAGGCCCGCGGCCTTGTCTACGCCACAAATAGGGATGGCTTGTGGATCGTGAAGTCAAAGCACAAAGCCGACGCCGATGTAGTCCCTGACTATTACGGAGGCGGAGGCTAGGCGTTGTCTCACGTGCCCTAACAAAGGGGTCGCGAAAAATTCCCGTCCGACTGTGATGTCAATGCTGGTCCAGCGCGCGGGACTGGCACCGACAATATCTGGTCACTTCTTGGGATAAGGACCCCTGGAGAGCCCAGCGCATACATCCCGATTTCAGGAGTGCCAACCTCGCAGCGTCATTGTTTCTCCGTTTTTAATGAGGAATTTTGAATCGTCCTGGAATTTTTCTTGCAATTTCGAGGTCTAGATACCAGCGAGAGTGAATGAAAGGGAAGCTTCGTGCGTCCATTTCTTTCGCTTTCGACTAGGCGGATGAAGCAAAAGGTTGAGTAAACTCAATTTTCAAAAAAGGGGACAAACGATGGACCAATCCAGAAGTGTCTTTAAGAAGCACTCGAATCGGCGTTCCTTTCTGAAAAATGGAGCGCTGGCTGCAGGTGCAGCGACGGTGGGTGCCGGGATATTGACCGGTGGGTTGTCTGCATTCGGCCAGGAGCGAGAAGGCGGTCGCCTCACAAAGGGAGATGTCGCGATATTGCAGCTCCTGCTGGCGGCCGAGATCATCGAAACTGATCTCTGGCAGCAATACAGGGAACTCGGAGGAGTAGAGGCAACCGGTAGTGTCAGTCAACCCTATATCACTTCGCTTCAACAGCTTGACGGCGACATGCCGCAGTATATCTCCGACAATACCGACGACGAGATCAGTCACGTAGCATTCCTGCGTGCGTTCTTAAAATCCAAGGGCCACGACCCGGTGGATCTGAAGGGATTCTTCAATTTGTTGCCGAGCAGAGTGCCCGGTGTGCCGCAAACCGGGCGTCTCACAAACCTCAAACAGCTCAGCGTGGACACCAGTTGGTGGGGCCGGTACCGCAGCAAAGAAAATCCCGATCTCGGCGCAAAAGACTTCGCGCAGGCTGTCCCCAGTTTGCTGGGTGGGCAGTTTACAGCGATCCCGCGAGATGTCGCTGATCTTTCTGACGCGAATCGTATCCAGGCAATTGCCGACACGGCGGGATTTCATTTCGGATTCATTGAGCAAGCGGGCACAAGCCTCTACGCTACCCTAACTCAAAAGGTGACCAGCGCCGAGGTTTTGAAAATCACCATCAGTATTGGCGGGTCCGAGATCATGCACTTTCAGGTCTGGCACGATAAGGCGGGTAATGCGAACGCGGGCAATCCGGTTCCGTTCACTGTGTTTGACCCCGTGAACAAATCAACGGTGACGTTTACGGACCTCACATCAAACCAGCCGGAGTCGTTGCAGGCCAACTTGATTATGCCGGAGCCGACAGACCTCATCAAGGGTCTGCCGGAGGTCGCAATCATTCGCCCCACGGGCCCGGGACAGATCGACGCAGTCGGCGCTATAAACGGCTTCATCGCAGATGGGCTCTTCATCGGCCAGCCGAAGGAGTTCAATGAACTACTGCTCGATTTGGCCGCAGATGCCGATCGGGCCGAACGCGAATCGTAGGCGACTGGAAGAATCGCCATATCCACGGGCTCTGGTTCGATGACGTGGCGCCAAGGAAGCAGTGGATAGGACCCACCCCAGAGACGGATAATCCCGCGCTCGCTCGCAGGTTCAAGCGAGTCCGCCACCTTCTTGAAAAGTGGCAGCCATTGCTCGTTCGGTGCACGGGCGGCGCGGGAGTATCTACCAGTGTGCTCGGACTAGCACCGCGGATACTAAAGGCCAATACAAGAGCCATGAAAAAGGAGCCGAGCATCCCGGATATCTTGGCCTTTCATCCATCTGGCGGCGGAATATCCTCGGGTAAATGATTGGAGAGGGATGGGACCATTTTAGATGGAAGTCATCGTATTTTCCATGTCCCCCGGAGCCGACCACGTTATCCAATCAACTAATCGGGACTTGGCCGGATTCTTCAATTGGCCGCACACCGGCAGGACTTTCGGAAAACAAAAGCCGTTCCGCCATTACAGATGTCACTTCGGTCAAAGGTGCCAGGATGACGGGCACGCTGCCGGGCCCACAATATTCGGAGTTACATCGTGAGGACGGCCCGGAATCTGGCCTTACCTTCCACAACGCGCTGATATGCCTTCGGGGCTTCGGCTAATGGGTATGTCTCGACTATCGTTTTAACTTTTCCTTCCGCTACGTAATCAAGGGCTTCGTGGAGATATTCGGGGCCATTCTGCTGGCTTCCAATTATGCGAATTCGTCGCATGAGCAGATCCATGATCGAGATGGAGAGCGGCTCGGCGTCCGCGCCCATGATGACGAGGCGGCCGTCGGGACGCAGCCCTTGAATGCTGTCCACCATTGATTTGGTAGAATTGGAAGTGCTGAGGATGATGTCCGCGCCGCCCGCGCCAGCGAGGCTCTTGCCGTCGCGGACAATTTCATCCGCACCGAGCTCGCGGATCGTTTTATCTTTATCGGGTGAATGCGAAATCGCGATTGTCTCGAATCCGGCAGCCTTCGCATATTGCACCGCTAGGTGCCCGAGCCCGCCGATCCCTAGCACGGCCACGCGCTCATGTGGCTTGGGATCGGCCCAGCGGAGCCCGCTATAGACAGTGTAACCGGCGCAAAAGATCGGGGCCGCTTGCTCGTAGGAAACCTTGTCCGGAATCAAGTAAGTGGCGTCGGCATTCATCAACATGTACTCGGCGTGGCCGCCTTGTACATCGATCCCCGTGCCCTTCAGATAGGGACAGAACATCCTGCGACCGCGCTGGCACCATTCGCAGCGCCCGCATGTGGATTGAATCCATGCGGTGCCTACACGGTCACCTACCTTTCGTGTTGTGACGTCGGGAGCCACGGCGACGATCTCACCGACTGGCTCGTGGCCTAGGATTCGGGGAAATTGCCCTGGAATGTGTCCGAGGGTTTCATGCACGTCGGTATAGCAGATGCCGCTCGCGTGCATCTTCACAAGCACTTGATTGGGCCCTGGCTGAGGCTGGGGCACGTCTTTGATCTGCCACGAACTGCTCACAGCGGGTACGACTGCAGCTTGCATGATGTCTTCCTCCCAGCGTGATTCGATGCCGACACCTTCGGGCTTGGTGCATGATTCTTGAATGCGCGAACCCCTAGCCGGAATTTCCGATTTAGAGCCTTCGTTCGCGCATCGTAACCTTTCCCCAATCCACTCATGGTTGCCGCGCACTACCCATGGCTGGAAGTGTAAAACGAACTTACAGGCTAAGTCCCGATTAACGCGCTCACCGGAAATATAGAATCGTCCCAAAGCCACATGATTGCATAACAATGCCGGCCCCCTCGACCCGAGTAGACTTTGGTCGTTGACGACCAAGGCTCGGGAGAAAGGAGCTGGCATTGTTATGCAATCACTAGCGGCGAAAAGGACACACGGACATCTTTCCCACGGCGGGCCATTTTTTCGGAGTGGTAATGTGGAATTAGTCAGGGCCCGGGGAACCTTCCAAGGAGTGCAGAATATCCATGGGATTGATCAACTATATCGTGGGTAACCAATTTAGAAATGAGAAGGCCGGCCGGGTGATTGTATTCCCCGGGGACCGCCGTGGGCGAGGCTACCTGGTAAAGTCCGAGGCGGAGGAATCGAGAATCAGGGCCTTTCTGAAAATGTTTTACTTCGCGCACCTTTCGATACTCATGCTGGGCAATTTCCTGGCGATGGAGTGGTCCACAGGTCTCAACCACGAATTAGGCATCCGAACTTTGCATTTTTATAAAGCCATGGGCATTGCTGTGGGAATTTATTGCATCGTTGTGGGAGTTCCCTATTTGTTGCTATGGAGATCGTATAAGCAGGAATTTCCGATCTTTACTTCGGGCCTGGACGAGGTGGTGATATCGGGAAATAGTCCGGGGCAAAAAACTCTAATTTATATTGGGGCCGGGGTGGCCGCCTTGGCGATCTTGTTAGGAGTCGGAGTCTTTCTGCTCGTTCGGGCCAGGTAATTTAGTTTTGAACCTCCGCGGTTGCTCATACGGCATTGCCCATCCAATGTCGGTCACTTACCTGATAAACGCGCAAACCGGATATGCACGGTACGGGTATTCAAGATCTCCGGCTATCCGACTAATCGGGACTTAGCGCCAAGATACGGGCCTCTGCGCATGGGGACGTAGTAAACCCTAACAAACGGTGAAACCTCATGTGGCCCTGGAGAGCGCTCTCATCCCACTCTCACGCTCGATGAGTGTCCGCAGTACTGTATCCAGCGCCACATTTCCTTTTCGAGAGCCAGCCTCTTTGGCCTCAAACTCGATCCATCCTTCATTGAAACCATCGAGCATTTGAATGCGCGGCTCGGTGTTCTTCATGCCTTGTGATCTGAAGAGCGACTCCCAATTCTCACGCGGCACTGCTTCCACCTTCACAGGACTGCCCAATAGATTAGCGAAGCTCGCAGCGATTTCCTTAGGGGTCACACGATGCGGCCCTTCCAACTCGACGACCCGGGTGTCGTTCCACTTTTCTTGAAGCAGTTCGGCAGCTAAGCGCCCGATGTCGCCAGTGGCAACCATAGGTACAGGTTTATCCAAGGGCTGCAGGAAGCTTTGAATCACTCCGTTTTTCGCCGGGGCAACGTCCCAGCTAGAATTCTCCATGAACCATCCTGGCCGCAGAAAAGTGATTGGCACCGACAAATTTCGGAGCGCTTGCTCGATGATGGTATGTTGTGTGAGCAGGTTCGAGCGGGTTGCCTGCGCACCGATCGTGGACAGATATACAACTTTACTCGGGCGCGCAGCGTCAAGCGTCGAACTCAACGTGGAGGCCACTGTTCGTGCTTCGCGAAAGTCAGGCGACGGATCGAAGTTAGGTGGCACGAGTACGAACACACCATCGACACCTTTGAATGCAGCTGTCAGAGCCGCAGCATCATTGATATCTGCGCTCACCAGGTGGCAGCCACGCTCCGCCCAGGCTTTGCCTTTGCCAACGTCGCGGACCACCGCCCGGACAGTTTGGTGAGCGGCCAAAAGGTTGCGAGCAACCTCGCCACCTACCTGACCGGTGATTCCAGTGACTACAAACATTCGCTTATACTCTCCCTCGAACTTTGCATCCCATGAGACGAGAAAGAAAGAGAATGCGTTACAGCAAAGTGCCTGATTAACGTCAAACCGGACATGTTGAGTACTGGCAAGACAGATGTCCAATCATTTGGCTTCTCATGAGTTGACGACAAACGAAATGAAAATAGAGATGTCCGTCTACTTCGCTTAGCGCACCTATTCGTCATCGCTGCTGTGAAGCGTTGAGAATACACGGGACCGAGTGATTGGTGGCATTGCTGCAAGTTAAAGGAGAATCAGGAATATGGCTGACAAAATTGAAAGGAAAATTGCTCTTGGCTCAACGAAGTCACTAGGGACGTGGTCGGAAAAAGCCGGGCGAGTGTTACGAACTCGGTCTTACTCGGTCTGCCTGATATTGTTGCTGTTGACTTGCCGTGTCCTCTCGGCCCAGAACGAAGGGCATCGTGTTCGGAACATTGTTCTGGTTCACGGTGCATGGGCCGATGGTTCCGGCTGGAAAGGCGTTTATGACATTCTCGTCAAGGACGGCTACAACGTCAGCATCGTTCAAGAGCCCGAGACTTCGTTTAAGGAAGACGTGGCTGCCACCAAGCGAGTCCTTGCTCTGCAAGGTGGACCAGTCATACTGGTCGCTCACAGCTATGGCGGTTCAGTAATTACCGAAGCGGGAACCGACCCGGCCGTGGCTGGCTTGGTGTACATTGCCGCCCATATGCCAGATGCAGGAGAGAACGAGTCTGATGACGGAAAACGCTTCCCAAGTGACCTAAGCAAATCTGGGGCGATCAAAAAGACACCAGATGGTTTTACTTATCTTGACCCAGCGCAGTTTCACGAGTACTTCGCAGCCGACCTGTCTGCCGAGCAGGCCCTTTTTATGGCGCGTTCGCAGGTGCTCAACTTTGCGGAGAATTTCAAAGGTGTGATCACCACGCCAGCGTGGAGAAGCAAGCCTAGCTGGATGCTGGTGGCCGGAGCAGACCGCACCATCAACCCGGACCTTGAACGCTGGTACGCGACGCGAGCTAAGAGCCACACGGTGGAAGTGGCCGGCGCCAGCCACTGCGTTTATATCTCCCGGGCGAGGGAAGTGGCGGCGCTCATCGAAGAGGCTGCGTCCCATACTCCGTAGAAAACCTTGAGACAAGCGGGCCGCTAAAGAGTCAGCCGCAAGTAAACTCGGTTCTGTCCCAGATTGACGCCGCAGGCTCAACCGCACGTGTCCGGTTAACCGTCTGCAGCAAGAAAAGGCGGGGCACTTTCGCGCCCCGCCCGATCATCCTTTCGTTCTGCTCGGAAGGAAAATTTCAGTTCTTAGCGGCTGTTGCCTGTGAACCCACTGCCACTGTGGAATCCGCCTGCCGAGGACCCGCCACCATGGAAGCCTCCGCCTCCGTGGTATCCGCCACCAACGACTCTGCCGCCATTGCTTCCGGCGTGCGGTCCCGAATATCCGTGCCCGGCATGATATCCGCCGCCACGCATGTCCGGAGCGTGGTGACCATCACGATCCCCACCTCGGCGGTCAGGGTCGAAGTGGTGATGGTGGTGCTCCTCGAAAAAGAACGGAGCATCGAACGCAAAGAACGGCGAATAGAATCCCCAGCCGAACGGGCTGTAGAAGATCCCGTCGCCTGGAATGAACGTATAGCAGCTAAACCACGGATTCCAATACCAACCCCCGCCATACCATCCCGGTCCGTAGCCGCCGCCGGCAATGTAAGCAGGCGCGGCGTCAACGTTCGCTTCCGCAAGATACGCAGAGCGCAGACTGCTCCAGCGATACAGGTCTCCGGATTTGTACGTGTCCTTGTCGAAGCCCTGCGGTCTCATTGAATCTTGGTCGAGCGTAAATTCGTGCCCACCCTGCACTTTCACCTGCTTGCCGTTTTCGTCAACGATCGCTTCGCCGTCGAGAACGAGCAATAGATTGCGGGCCGCGTCAAAATCGTAGAACCCGTTTTTCACGAGTTGCGTGGTAACGCCGTCTGCATCAATGCGAATGTCGTTCTGCTTATGAATCTCGGTGACTTCGATCGTTGCTTCGCCTTCCTCGACCCCGATCTCGGTATTCGTAAGGCCCGGCGAAATCATCTTGACTGAGCTGTTGCTTCCAACTCGCAAGAAAACACCAGGCGTGAGTAAAAGTTCCGCTTTCCCGTTTTGAGTTGTAATCAACTGGCCTGCTTTCAGAGTCTCCGAACCAACAGATTTTGAATCGAGCGGTTGAGAACCCACTGAAACCTGGCCCTCAACATAATTCAAAGTACCAGGTACCGCACTTCCTTGTGGCTTAGTGTCGCCCCTGGCGGGAATGGCGAGCATAGCCGCCAGAAACAGACCCCCAACTAGACTTGAGTTTAGATGCCTCATCTTCTTCTACCTCTAGACGATTAGATGCGGCATGATTTTCTTCGATGCGGCGAGCGGATTCAGGTCGCCATCTGATTGAGGAGTCCTGCTTTGCCCCGCTCGGTTCGGGTCAGCCACTCGGAACTAATCTCGAACAGGATACCGACTAGAGCCTAAGTCCTGATTAACACGCAAACCGGACATGTAAAGTACAACTCTACCAGTCTGATAATCCAAATAACCAGGCCGTGACTGCGTGCTGGCCCTTCGAATCGTGAATTGGCTACAATCCAGGCCCAAATGCTGGACGGGGTGAACACAAGCGCGCTTGTCTTGGCTCAAAGTGTGCACTCTCTTTCGCGCTCAGACCTGCGCTGGGAGTTCGCCAATTTCGCGGCCGCTGTCACTCTCCTGACTGTCGCTCTCGCCGCAATCGCACTTTTCTGGTTTGGCCGCCGGACGCGCGACCTCACGCTGATTTACTTGAGCGTGTTCTGCATTCTCTATGCGGTCAGGCTACTAGCTCGTCTACCGTCATTCCGCTCTCTGTTCGACCAGTCGCCGACGTTTTGGGACTATCTCGGTTGGCTCATCTCTTCCATAATTTTCTTTCCGGGTGCCCTATACCTTTACCAAATCGTCGGAGAGCAACTCAAAAGGTTCCTTCGCTGGCTTATCACCGCGCGAGCGCTGTACGCGGTTCTTGAGATCCTCGCCGCCTCGCTTGGAGTCAGTCTGGCCAAACTCGGCTTCGCGAACAACATCAAGGTGCTGGCCACACTCGGTGCCACCGCGGTGTTCCTGGCCGCAAGCAGATTACGCGCGGGCTCACGCACACGCTTGCCCGCCGAAATTCGCGTTCTCGTTTTTGGTTTTTTCGCCTGGCTTCTGTTCATCCTGCACGCAAATCTCTTGGGTCTTCAGGTCTTACGTGGGCACAACATGGAGTTTCTTGGTTGCCTTGTTTTTGTCGCGTGTTTGGGATACGTGTCCGCGTACCGTATCTTCGCGAACGAAGAACGACTCCTGGCCATCAATAACGAGCTGGAAATCGCCCGCCGGATTCAGTCCGCCACGCTTCCGCACAGCGTTCCGACACTGACGGGGCTCGAAATTGCCGCGCGGTATGTCCCCATGAGTGCCGTCGCTGGTGATTTCTACGATTTCCTTTGTATCGATGAAAAGCACGTTGGCATTCTGGTGGCCGACGTAACTGGACACGGAGTTCCCGCCGCGTTGATCGCCTCTCTGTTGAAGGTGGCTTTCGCAGGGCAGTCGGCTCACGCCCACGATCCCGCACGCGTACTCACCGGCTTGAACCGCTCTCTCTACGGCAGGTTTGAAGCGCACTTCGTCACCGCCGCTTATCTCTTTGTGGATCTAGAAAAGAGCTTGCTGCGCTACTCGGCTGCAGCGCACCCACCCCTCATGCTGGGTTCGGCCGCCCCTGGTGATGTCCGGGAAATCGAAGAGAACGGCCTGATGTTGGGCATGTTTCCCGAATCAGTCTACTCTTCTGTGGAAATTCTCTTTGGCCCCGGAGATCGCTGTCTGCTCTACACGGACGGCATCCTCGAAGCCAAGAACGCTGCTCAAGAACACTTCGGCAAGTCACGATGCAAACAATTGCTGGAAACACACCACGAACTCCCCGCCGCGCGATTCGCCGACATCCTCCTCGACTGACCGGCCCGATTCGTTAGTCCAGGAGAAGTGAGAGTTTTTATATCACAGCCATGGGCTGTGAAGATGGATTTACTCCCCAGGGGCTACAGGCCGCCGGGGCAGGCGGCCGGTAGCCGAGTGCCGAGTGCGGCCGCTTCGTGTTGTACACCACCCGCCACTTTTCGATTACCACCTGGGCCTCCTTCAACGAGTAGAAAATTTCTCCGTTCAAGCATTCATCCCGCAACTTTCCGTTGAAGCTCTCGCAGTAGCCGTTCTCCCAAGGACTTCCCGGTTCGATGTACAGCGTCCCAGTGCCCACTTTGGCCAGCCACTGCCCCAGCTCTTTCGCCACGAACTCCGGACCATTGTCTGAGCGAATGTTTTCCGGTATTCCTCGGAACAGCATCACGTCCGCAAGTGCTTCGATCACTTCATACCGCCCAAGCCTTCTTGCTACACGGATCGCCAGGCACTCCCGAGTGTATTCGTCGATCAGCGTCAGCATCCGCAGCATTCTGCCGTCGTGCGTCATCGCGCTCACGAAGTCGTAACTCCACACATGGTTCGCCCGCTCTGGTCGCAGCCGCACGCACGATCCATCGTTCAGCCACAACCTTCGGCGGGGCCGCTGTTTCTGCGGTGCTTTCAGCCCCTCACGACGCCAGATGCGCTGCACCCGATCCTTGCCTACCAGCCAGCCAGCACTTTGCAACAGCGCCGTGATCCGCCGGTAGCCGTAGCGGCCATACTCACTGGCCAGTGCAACGATCGCATCGGTCAGCGCATCTTCATCGATCCGCGGGATCGCGGCATAGCGTTGTGTCCTTCGCCACTGCCCCAGCAGCCGGCAGGCATGGCGCTCGCTCACTTCGTACTTTTCGCGCGCAAGCTCCACCGCACAACGCCGCCGCTCAGGGCTCAGAAGTTTCCCGAGGCCACGTCCTTCAGGATCTGCTTCTCCAGAGACAGCTCCGCTACTAAA
>Ga0207038_10161_pt1 | contig 19314 bp, 14 predicted proteins | sample Alteio_BWMinCont_76_FD_153285 | JGI IMG/M metagenome (GOLD analysis project Ga0207038, IMG submission 153285) | Enriched cells from forest soil in Barre Woods Harvard Forest LTER site, Petersham, Massachusetts, United States -... | ecosystem: Environmental > Terrestrial > Soil > Temperate forest >...
GATAGATATTAAGCTGAAAGGGATTATTAGTGAAATTAGCATTAGTAAATTGAGTTGCTACATAAATACCGAAAAACATCTCACCGGTGCTCTTTGTGTAATATACATAATTTTGATCAATTCCAATGGTTGGGGTCTGTGCACCAGGGTATGTACCCACTAGGCTAATACCATAAGTATTATCTCCAATGGTGTTACTATCCACCTGGATTTGGGGGCTAGGGCCTTCGTCCAGCATATTTACACCAACAGCGCCAATGGACATAATATTGTTATATACGTCTGTTGTTACGATATTTTGTGAATATACGCCTTCGGCGCAATTCGTTATGGTGTTGTATTCGTAAGGCGCGGGGGGAGTAATACCTCCACCGGCTCCCACCACTACACTACCTGGAAAAGGTGTTGTTCCTGTTCCTTGCTCATACACAGCAATGCCGTATGGCCCCGAACAGTTAGAGCAATAGGGGGATGACCCACTCATGTTTGTAAAATTATTATTATAAACCGCAACAGATGCATTGGTGGCATATACCCCGTAATTCAAATCATTAAACGTATTTGTATTAGAGGTAGAGCCAGGTACCCCAATCTGTTCAGTATATGAGAATGTTTGATTGATAACATTAACCCCTATATAACTTGCTAATCTTCCCGAATATGGAGATTTTAATACTCCGGGTGAATAGGTCCCGTCTGACTGGCAGGTTAGCGTACTGCTGGTTATAGATTGTATTGGTTGGACTGTTGATTGGTCTATTTGACAATTTATATAATTATCATTCAGTAACGCACCCGTAATAGTAGCTTTTGCTTGAGGATATGCCCCATTCAACTCAATTCCAATGAGTGCATCTTCAATAATAGGTACGGTTCCGCTGGTATTTGAGACATTAACAGTCCCTCCCGGTTCTACTACTATGCCCTGCCACATAACAGGACATCCCCATAATCGTGAACTTTGTATATTGAGAATCCCACTAGGTCCAACAATTATTTTTGCATTGCTTGCCATTGCCATGCTTGTAACATTTGTAATATTTATTGGGGTATTAATAAGTAGATTTCCAACAACTACGTAAGTGGGCCAAGTCAAGTTAGTGGCTATTGTAGTTGTTTTGGAGGGGTTACCAAGATAAATAGGTTGACTTGTTCCTATTACTGTTCCCTGGCAACAATTAGGGTCAGCAGTGAGTGTTACTGTTTGCGTACCCGTGCAACCATTTTGACCTTGTACACTCACCGTATAGGTAGTTGTAGCCGAAACTGTGACTGTAACGGTAGCGCAGGTGCTGCAACTAAGGTTTGTCGATGCGGGAGACCAACTATAGGTGTAGGGTGAGCCGCCCCCCCCAGTTGCCGAGGCCGTTAATGTAGTCGTGCTGCCACTGGTTCCACCGCCGGTGCAAACAATTGCAGATGGAGTGGTAATGGTAACCACAGGCAAAGGAAGTGCCGTAACCGTCTCCGTTGTGCTTGCACTGCACCCGTGGTTATCAACCACGGTAACCGTGTATATTGCTGCCGAGAGTCCTGTTTGAGAAGAGGTAGTAATCCCGTTAGACCAGTGATACGTATATGGTGGTGTTCCAGTCCCGACAGTTGGAGTTACTGACACACTACCGCCTCTTACTCCTGAACAAGTAGTTCCTCCCGTCCCGGTTATAGCTAAGGCCGAGGCAGGTTGGGTAATGGTAACAGTGGCAGTTGCCGAGCAACCGTGCGCATCACCTACTGTTACAGTATAGCTGTTGGGGCTTAGTCCGTTTACAATGGCGGTGGTATACCCTCCGGGGTTCCATAAATAGTTAAATGTTGGAGTACCCCCGCTCACACACACCTGTGCATGGCCATTGTTGTTGCCATTACAATTTATATCATTATGGACGCAGATAGTGGATGTAAATGTAGGAACTGCAAGAGTTATAGAGCCTGTTTTAGTACAACCGTTATTATCGGTTACTGTTATGGTATACGGCGTACCTGCACTTAATCCGGTTATATTTGAAGTGCTTGTTCCGTTAAACCAATGATAGGTATAAGGGGATATACCGCTTGTAACATGGGCCGTGGCACTACCGTTACTGCCACCCGGGCATGTTACAGCGGTAGTAGTAAATGATAGGCCCATAGGAGGATCCACAGTTTTTACAACAGAAGTTGTGGCTGTACACCCATCAGCATCTTTGACTGTAACAGTAATTGTCCTGGTAGCGACTGCAGTGTAAGTTATGGATGCAGTAGTACCGGATGGCGGATACCAGGAATATGTATAGGTGCCGGGACCAGTTCCACCTGTAGGGGTTTCAGTTAGTGTAATCGGAGTTCCGTAACATACAGTTGTTGGAGTAAATGTACTGGGGATTATTTGCGGGTCAACAGTAATTGTAACAGTACTTGTTGCAGTGCACAAATGATTATCGGTTGCTGTTACAGTGTAAATTTGGCTTGAAGTTGAACACTCCTTCGCGAAATACTTTGTACCGCCCGAGGGTGACCAGACATACCCATAAGGACCTGTCCCCCCAGAAGCAGAGGCACTTATAGTTGCACAAGCTCCATAACAAATCCTTTGGTTTGGGGAAGCCTTAACTACTAAAGGATTAGGCTGTGTTAGTTTTACAGAACTTGTTGAGGTGCATCCATTATTATCAGTTACAGTAACAGTATAATATATATTGGTTAATAATCCGGTACCTGTTTGCCCTGATCCTCCACTAGGAGACCAATTATATAAATAAGGTGGGGTTCCGCCCTTGGGGTTAGCTTTTGCAGTTCCTGTCCCCCCATAACACGCCGGGTTTGTTGGCGTAATAGTGGCAGTTAAAAGGGCCGGCTGCGTTATAGCAGCTGATGCGGTAGACGAACATCCATGGGCATCTGTCACCCGTACGGTATAGGTACCTGCAAGCAATCCGGTGACACTTGCATTGGTTGAATTGGGATAAAACCAACGGTAGGTATAAGGTGAGAATCCGGTGGCACCTGCAACAGTTATACTTCCTGTTCCACCGTGACACGCAGGTTGGGTTATTGAGAAATTGGCAGTTACCGCAGGTGGTTGAGTTATTGTAACGGAAGCTGTGGCGGTACAGTTATTCTTATCGGTTACCGTAACGACGTATGTTCCGGCGCATAATCCGGTGCCTGTTATTCCAGTTCCTCCATGCGGTGCCCATGAATAACGATATGGAGGAGTCATATTGGTTATAGTACCAACTGTTGCTGTTCCGTTACAGCTTGAATTACAGGTAACATTGGTGGAGGAAGCTATTGTAACCGTTGGCCCGCAGTTGCTCGGTTGCTGAACATAATTGCCTAATGCTACCATGTCATAACAATCTTGTCCTGGTTCTGTTATGGTATAATTAATACTATTCGAACCTACAGTCAGATTCGGATTTGCTAAAAGGTTAGCCCAATAGGCTGGACCAGGATAAGGTGTTGGACCATTGTTGCCAATTCCATAAGTCTCAACGGGACAGTTTTCTAAATCTTCAACTACCATAAAAGCACTTTCATTTTGGGACGTGGCTGTTATGGCGCAAGGAAAATTCAGTGTATACGTGTTCGTAAAGTTGGACCAAAGAAGCCCATCATCAATTTGCAAGCATCCTGTATAATCTGCGCATGGATCAGTATAAATCACTATTAAGGTAACTCCGTCAGCATCATCATAATTGGTTCCTGTTTTGCATGGCGGATCAGGAGGAAGATGAGGATTATAATGAGGTAACCCTGTAATTGTGTAAGTTCCACTATAGTTCGACCTGCCTACAGGAAAACTTGCTGACACATTTTCACGAAAGCCAGTAACATTATTGTAAATAGAAAATATGCTTTTGTAGTTTGGATTATCCGAGGTGCAAGGCGGATGCTTAGTCACATCATAAAAATAAGGACTGGCGGGTTGGTCCCAACCTGGTTCACAAGTAACTGTACTTCCTAATTTGAAAGCACCAGTATAATTAGTAGTATTACCCAAAGGATTTATAAGGGTAAATGCGTTAGGAAGATTAGCAGGGTTAGCATTTAAAACAGTGTATAGAATAAATGCGTCTACAATAGTAGCATTAGCTGGCACTGTTATAGTTATATTCGCTGGAGGTGTTCCAAATTGTGTAGCGCAAGGACCTGCTGCATTAAAGGCTCCATTCATATTTACTGAACCGGTAGTATAATTTAAGCCGCAAATACCATTACCGGCATACATAACATCAGTGAAAGTTGGGATAGGGGGAGGAGGTAGAGCCTTTCCGGGGAATACACTAAATGAATAATAGGTAGCTCCGCTCAAATAACTTGAAGTGTCTTTTAGAAAAAGATAGTAAGTATGCCCTATTAGTAAAGTAGTGTCAGTTAACGTTAGGGTATCCTGGTTAGTGCGCATGGTAGAAACTGTTGCAATTGCACCGCCACTGCATGAACTATATATTGACATATGTTTAATATATCCTACACTGGCAATGGCAGAATCATAGAGTACTATCGATAAAATGCTATCGCTTGCAATAAAGGAATACCACTTAGAATGGTTTACAAAAACACTATCTCTCTTTACTATCGTATCGGTATTCGGTAAAATGAAAGCGCTGCTGCAAGAAGTACCACAATCTGTTTGAACTGTATATTGAGCTGTATCATGACAGCTTCTCGCACCAACTCCATAAACACTGTATGTGGTGGTGGAAGATGGGGAGACAATAATACTGCTGGTAGTGGCTCCATTACTCCATACATAGGAAGCTGCCCCGCTGGCTCTTAAGGTATCCGGACTTCCTGCACAAACAGGCCCCGCAGGAGATGAAGTAATCGTTATGCCAGGGAATACATATAGGGTAAATGTTGAAGATGCAAAACATCCGTGCGTGGAATATCCCGCAACAGTATACGTAGTTGTAGTTTTTGGGTGAACAGTAATTGCGCTGGTAGTTTCACCCGTGCTCCACAGATAAGTTGAGGCGCCGGAAACGAAAAGTACATCACTGGTACTTTGGCAAATGCTGTCCGTAGATGTTGTTACCGTTAAAGTAGGAGTTGAATACACCGTTATCGTATCTGATGCATTTGCTGTACATCCGTTAGACGTTCCAGTTACTGAATAAATAGTTGTAGCTGCAGGAGAAACAGTGATTGTACTGGTTGTAGCGGAATTACTCCATAAATAAGTGCTCGCTCCATTAGCAGTAAGTGTTAAAGAGTTTCCTGTACAAAGAATTTGTGAAGGGGATATAGTAACTGTGGGAAGAGGGTTTACTGTGAGCGTATATACTGCTGTATCATTACACGATCCAGCTCCAACCCCATAAACGCTATAGGTGGTTGTGGAACCGGGGGCTACAGTAATACTGCTTGTAGTGGCTCCCGTACTCCATGTATAATGGCTGCTTCCTGTGGCTGAAAGGACTGCTGAACCTCCCACACAAATAGCTGTTGGAGATGAAGCAACTGAAAGACCTGGATATACATTCACGGTGAATGTAGAAGATGAATCACATCCATATGTAGAAAATCCTGTGACTGAATATGTGGTTGTAGTTAGGGGCCGTACAACAATTGAACTAGTGGTAGCACCGGTACTCCATGAATAGGTACTTGCTCCACTAGCCTTTAGAGTATCCCTGGAATTTGAACATATTGTACTGGCTGAGGCTGAAACCACCAGTGGCGGGATAGGAACCACCGTTATTGTATCTGATGTTGTAGCCTTGCAGCCCCTGGCAATAGTTCCCGTTACACTATATATGGTAGTTGTGGCTGGTGAAACGGTTATTGAGCTCGTTGTCGCACTGTTGCTCCATAAATAGGAGTTTGCTGTATACGCGCTAAGTAGTACTGGTGTTCTGATACAAATAATTTGCGAAGGCGGGTATATGTAAAACGCCGGAAGTGCTTCTACATTGAGCGTGTATGATACTGTATCCCGACATCCCCCGGTTCCGGCCCCATAAACGCTATAGATAGTTGTGGATGCCGGTGAGACTATTATACTGCTCGTTGTAGCTCCAGTACTCCAAATATAACTTAGAGCTCCTGTTGCTGTTAATGTGTCACTATTACCTGTACATATGGTTGTATCGGGAGAAGCTATGGAAACACTCGGTATAGCATATACATTAATTGTAACACTATCATTTGCCGAACATCCATTGCTGTTTGTTACAGTTACGTTATATTGAGTAATATAAACAGGCCTCACTACAATTCTGGTTACCGTGTCGCCGGTACTCCATATGTATTTTGTTCCTCCCGAGACTTTCAGCGTATCGGGGCTACCAGGGCATATATTAACAGCTGAGGCTGTGAGGGAGATACTTATGGCTGCAGGTTGAGTAATGGTTACAGAGGCAGTAGTGGTACAGGAGTTACTGTCGGTTACTGTAACAGTATAACTTCTTGCACTTAATGAATTGGGATAAGCCGTAGTTTGGCTATTTGCATCATTCCATAAATAAGCATAAGGTTGTGTGCCTCCACTTACACTAACGGAAGCAGAGCCATTATTTCCCCCATTGCAAGTTACATTAGCCGTTACGGAGGTCGAAGCACTTAAAACAGCAGGTTGGGTAATTGTGATTGTGTAAGGTATACTGCATCCGTTATTATCTGTTGCGGTAAGGGTATATGTTCTTGCGCTCAGGCCTGTTGCAGTAGCTGTAGTCTGCCCGCCCGGGCTCCACGAGTAGGTATATGGCGATGTTCCTCCCGATGGTGTTGCCAGCGCGCTGCCATTAGTTCCCCCATTGCAACTTACATTATTTGTTACACTGGTGGAAACACTAAAAGCAGTATTAGGCTCGGTAATATTTGCACTATTTGTTGCAACACAATTGTTATTATCTGTTATAATAACGGAATATGTTCCGGCTGAAAGTCCTGTAACAGTTGCGGTGGTTTGTCCGCCCGGAAGCCATGAATAGGTATAGGGAGATGTTCCTCCGGAAGGTGTCGCCGAAACAGTGCCATTACTTCCTCCATTGCAGCTTACATTAGCTGTTACATTGGCAGAAACACTTAAGGCAGCCGGCTGAGTGATAATTGCTGTATTACTTTTTGTGCATCCGTTACTATCAGTTACGGTAATGGTATATGTTCCTGCGGTCAGGCCGGTTGCACTCGCGGTGGTTTGTCCGCCCGGCATCCATGAATAACTATATGGAGATACTCCTCCTGAAAGTGTCGCCAATGTGCTGCCATTATTTTCTCCGTTACAACTCACATTACTTAATATAGTAATAGCATCCGTTAAAGCGGCAGGTTGAGTAATGATTGCCGTGTCTGTTGTAATACAACCTCTGCTATCTGTTACAGTAATGACATATGTTCCGGCTGTCAAATTGCTTGCTGTTAAGTTAGTCCCTCCACTTGGCGCCCAACTATATAGATACGGCGGTGCTGTCCCTCCCACGGCAGCAGCGGCAGTTGCGCTTCCAGTGCCCCCGTAGCAAAGCGGATTGGTTTGTGATGATATATATGTTTCAAGTGGAAAGACGGGCTGGGTAATGGTTACAGTAGCAGTCGCGGTACCGCCAATATTATCTGTTAATAAAATGGTGTATGTTCCTGCTATAAGATTGGATGCTGTTTGAAGAGTGTCTCCAACTGGTGCCCAAAAATATGTATATGGCGATGTTCCTCCTGATGGTGTTGAAGTGGCGATGCCATTATTTCCTCCGAAGCAATTTATGTTACTAATTACACTGGCGGAAACGGATTGAGCATTTATGGAATTGTCAAATAAAAGTTGACAATTTATAACCAGTAGTAGAACAAGTATTTTTTTCATAATGATAAAATCAAAAGGTTATTAGCAAGTATTTAAGAAAGGTACAGTTGATTCATTACAATATTTTTATTTAAACAAAACTAGAACTCTTGCATATTGTGTCAAGTTAGAATTATTAAACGGCGGGATTGAGTTATTGTATGGCAGGATTGAAGGGTTAAATAGCAAATCAATGTTGCGACAATTATTCAACGTACCAACTGAAGAGTTCCTATGTTTTGTTTTCATTCAACCTTACTTTACACCTTCTAAACAACATAGAAGATGTGATTAATAACTATCCCTAAAAAGCGTGGCGTTACACTTAGGTAACAGGTCGAATGTGAAATGAAAAAAACCTATGAAATAATGCCTCCGATCTTATTAACGAAAGCGAATATATATACGAAGTGTAAAATTTCCAAGAAAAAAATGATATATTTTTGTTAAATAAACATTTTCATCTATAAATCAGATAAATATAATTTTGATATAATGACAAAAATATCTCAATTTGAATGTTTTAGATATTTATAGATGTAAACTATTCCAATTCAGTATCTATGTTTTTTAATATATGAATCAGGTGGGGTTCAGGTTCAAAAAGTGTGAGTAATCCGGCTACATCCTCTCCGACCCAATCATTGTGTTTTAAACTGTATTTCCATGTAATAAAATGGCTTACTTCTGTACTCTTTGGCTCCCTTTTACCTGCACCGGGAGGCAGATTAAACCCAAAGCGTTCAAAAATCCTATGCCCTCTCATAGCAACATAAATGTTATAAAATGCCTTAACGTATATTTTATGTCCCTTAATGGTTGTAAACTTCCTATCCTTGTCAGGGTCCGTGAATACTTTTGTGCAATACTTTATAACTTCCAGTAATATTTTTTCACGATTACGTACTGCCTCACAATATTGTCCTTTACGGTTAACATATTCAGGTCCCCATAGCTTTATCCATTCCATTAGTAAAAGTTCCGCAACCTCTTTATTCGGGACCAATATATTGAAATGAGGGTTATTACGATTATTGGGGCCTTTTTTGTTATCCCGATAAGGTTTTTTGCCTTTTTTCAATAGAGTTAATTGAGATTCTAAAAAACTCAAATGATACGCATCATTCCTGCCTTTTATATATTCTTCCGCTATTTTTTTGAAATCTTCGGCGCGTAAGGTCAGATAGGAATTTTCATTTCTTACAATGCTTTGATACCCGCAATAATATCCCCATAGTATAATATTGTTTTTTCCTTCCTGTAATGTTTTCTGCCTGTTTTTTTCACATTGATAGTAGCGATTTCCTGTTCCGTATATTCAATAGGACGGGGATTATTTTCAATAGTATTGAAATAGCGTTCTTTAAGATATTCCAAACTCAATGTTTTGTATTCACTATCCGTATTGATATGGTCAAAGAGCCATTGGTTATGTATTTTAACTTCATCTGCATTCTTTGGGAAAATAGAAATAGTGTATTCTAAATTTTTCGCATCTCTATCAAAATCTCTACCCATAGGAAGACCAATTGCAGAAAATATATATTGAGTATCATTATATATATTCTTATCCCAAAATATAAGTTTTTCCGGGTAGTTCAGTTTTTCAAAATCGGATTTGAGAATGGAAAACTGTTTGAACGTCAATCTTACCCATTTAGGTGCATTCCCAAAATATATGTCCTTTTCAGGGGTATTGCTCTTATATGACTTAAATTCATTTTCAATCAGTCTGTTGAGACCATCCGCCGGGTCCTCCAAACCATTTTATAATGAAGTAAAATAATATATGCTGCTGTAGTTTGGTGAGTGGTAGTGATTTTAATTCTTTTAATGTTTCGTCAGGGTCTGTAGCCTGGCCTCCATACTCTGAAGTATCCGGTCTGTTTACTACAAACAGATAATGTTGTCTTAGGAGATTTAAAAATTCAAGAGGTGTAAATAAATTGCTTCTGTAAGTTTGAATATGACTAATAGTATCTTGAACAAGAACTTGATTGTTGATATTATGACTATCTAAATAATATGCCAGTGTATTATCCGCAGAAATATTTTTTAGAACTTTTTTATCTATCTTTTGCATAGCTATTTTCCTACTTTCTTTAATGGCTTCTTTTGCGCGGCCATTTTTGCTTTCAGTGTTTGCATATCGGCTCCTACTTTCTTTTCTACTACTTTGGCATAGATTTGAGTTGTCTTAATGCTTTTATGCCCTAACATAGAGCTGACCGATTCTATCGGCACGTTATTGGTCAGGGTAACGGTGGTAGCAAATGTATGCCGGGCAATATGAAAAGTGAGTTCTTTATTGATACCACATAAATCGGCCACCTCTTTCAGATAAGCATTCATCTTTTGATTGCTTCTTACAGGTAACAGCCGCCCGCTATAAACGCATTCGGGATGCTTTTTATACTTCTCTAATATCTCTATCGCATTGGGCAGCAGGGGAACATTGGAGCGGACTTTGGTCTTGGTTCTATAGGTATGAATCCATTTTTCGCCGTCTATTCCGATAGTAATTTGTTCGGGAGTAAGTTTCCACACATCGGCATAAGCTAATCCGGTATAGCATGAAAAAACAAATATGTCCCGAATCTCCGCTAACCTTGCTATCTTAAATTCTTTGTTCTCTATGGCCTCTAATTCTTCGGCAGACAAAAGTGCGCTCTATGCTCTCTAACGAGGCTTTATATTGCACAAACGGGCTTTGTCCATCCAGTTATTAGCAATCGCAATACGGACCACCTTTTTCATATTACGGATATACTTAATAGTAGCGTTATGCCCGCAATGCCTTACGGTCTTTAAATAAAACTCAAAATCGGTAATGAACTTATGGTTTAATTGCGATAAGTATATATCGGTGTTCTTATACTGATATTCAATAAAGGTTTTGACGTGCTTTGCGATAGTCTTATACCTTGTTACGGTCCCCGCTGCATAATCCCTGCCGGACAATGCCTCCACCTGCACGTTATGATAGGCAAACACCTGCATTAAAGTTTGCTTTTTTTCAGATACGCCTAAATATCCATTCTTTAAGGCTTCGGCGGTAACAATCTCGTTATTTTCAACTAACTTTTTTTGTTGCTCATACACCTTAGTACGAATGGTATCTAAAAAGATATTGAGGGATTTGAACTTTTCCTTATTGCCCGTAGCCCTGCCGCCTTTACCACTCCAGCTATCCGGGTGAAGGACCGTTGTATAGAATGCTCGGCTCTTTTGCCGTCAATAGTGATGTGTAAATAAATCGGCACTTCGCCATTTGCCAGCTTTTTCGAGGTTTTCAGGTAGAATAGGATACCAAGTGTTTGATTCATAGTAAGGCTATTAGAGCACCAAAGATACATATAATTTAGTTTTTTTATACTGTTTTGATATGAAATGTTTATATTTTATCTTACTTATTATGAATTAGTTATACACATATAGGTGTCCTTTTATTAAAAATGACTATAGGGCACCTAATAGGGCACCTAAACTTTGATTTTTATTATTATATTCGATGGGCTGAAAATAACAAACCCCTATAAATATTAGTATTTATAGGGGTTTGTTATTTTTTTATATCAGGGTTGCGGAGAGGGGGGGATTCGAACCCCCGGTACCCTTGCGAGTACAACAGTTTTCGAGACTGCCGCATTAGACCGCTCTGCCATCTCTCCGGTTAAATTGGGGCGCAAAAATAAAGGAATTTAAGATAAGGCCGGCAGGTTTCTGCTATAGGATAGATAAAGAATGTAGTGTAATGCCTACCTTTGTAGGGTATGGAAATCAAAGAAAACCTTAAAGTTACGCTTAGTTCATTGCCTGATTCCCCGGGTGTTTATCAATACTATGATAAGGAAGGGGAGATTTTGTATGTAGGCAAAGCTAAAAACCTGAAAAAGCGTGTTAGTTCCTACTTCCAGAAAAACCACGATACTGGCAGGCTTTATATGTTGGTAAGGCGTATAGACCGTATTAATTACATTGTTGTTAAAACAGAATGGGATGCACTGCTGTTAGAAAATAGCCTTATCAAGAAGCATCAGCCAAGGTATAATGTAATGCTGAAAGATGATAAAACATATCCTTGGATTTGTTTGAAAAATGAACCGTATCCCCGCATTTTTTCTACTCGTAAACTGATAAAAGATGGCTCAGAATATTTTGGGCCGTATGCATCGGTAAAGGTTATGCACGCTATGCTTGAACTGGTAAGGCGGCTTTATCCTTTACGAAATTGCAACCTCAATCTTACAGAAGAAAATATTCAGAAAAGAAAATTTAAAAAATGCCTGGAATATCATATAGGCAATTGTAAGGCTCCTTGTGAAGCCTTACAGACAAAAGAAGATTACGATAATTCGATAACACATATCAGGCAGATTATTAAAGGAAATATACAAGGCTCTATCCGTTTCTTGAAAGAAGAAATTGAAAAACATGCAGCTAATCTTGAATTTGAAAAAGCGCATGAATTGAAGGAACGGATGGAAATGCTCGAACGTTACCAAAGCAAATCAATGGTTGTGAGCCCCACTGTTGATAATGTGGATGTATTCAGCATTGTTACGGACGAAAAATGCGGGTACGTAAATTATCTGAAAGTAATGAATGGCGCTATTGTTCAATCGCATACTATAGAACTGAACAAGAAATTGGAAGAAACCCCTGAAGAGTTGTTGTTATTGGGCATTGCAGAACTGCGCTTACGCTTTGAAAGCCATTCTCCTGAAATTATCATTCCCTTTGTTACTGATGCAGAAGTACCCGATGCTACCTTTTTTGTCCCGCAAAAAGGCGATAAAAAAAGGTTGTTGGAACTATCGGAAAATAATATACGTTATTATATAAAGGAGAAGGAAATGCAGGAGAGTCTCAAGTCGCCTAAAACACGTGCCGAGACTTTACTGGAACAAATGAAAAAGGATTTGCGCATGAGGGAGCTGCCTTCACATATTGAATGTTTTGATAACTCAAATATACAAGGGGCATTCCCGGTAGCAGCAATGACCGTTTTCAAAGATGGAAAACCCAGCAAAAGAGATTATCGTCATTTCAATATTCGCACTGTGCAGGGGCCTGATGACTTTGCCTCCATGGAAGAGGTGATTTATCGTCGCTACAAAAGGCTTATAGAAGAAAATAGTCCTTTACCCCAATTGATTGTTATTGATGGGGGGAAGGGGCAGTTAAGTTCGGCTATGGAAAGTTTGACAAAGTTAGGGCTCGAAAATAAGGTATCTGTAATAGGTATTGCTAAGCGATTAGAAGAAATATACTTTCCCGGAGATTCCATACCGTTATACCTTGATAAGCGTTCGCAGACGTTGAAAGTGATACAGCAAATAAGAGATGAAGCGCATCGTTTTGGAATAACCCATCATCGCAAGCGTCGCAGTAAAGGAGCCATAGAATCTTCCCTTACAGGAATTAAAGGAATAGGGGAGAAGACAACTCAAAAACTACTTAGCCACTTTGGCTCGTTGGAGCGCATACGTAAGGCTAGTGCTGAAGAAGTTACCAATTTAATAGGAGAAAAAAACTCCCTGTTAATAAAGGAGTATTTAAATAAAAACGACGAAAAATAATTAGATAGTTCCTACCTCTATCATAATATTTTGAAAGTGGAAGTAGAACCCAAAACTATCCCTTATTTTTTGAGGTTCACGTTCAACAGAGATACCTCCAGCCTTAAGTTTTTGATACGTTTCATTTACTTTATCTATGGTATCAAACTTAAAGCCGATATGAAAAGCATCAGGATAGGTTCTGTTGCCCTTGCGATTCATAGTGTCTGACATCAAGACTAATTCGAAGCGATCATTCCCAATTAATACAGCAATAAGGTTGTCTCCTTTTGTATCGATATGCTTAAAACCGAAGTAAGTTTCAAAAAAAGTAATTGCGTCCGCTACATTAGTAACGGATAAATTAAGATGGTTAAGCTTCATTCTCTGAATATCCCCTTATTTCGCAGTAGTACCGGAAGGTGGTGCGGCTGCCATTTTCTTCATATCTACATTGCACATGGTGCATTTGCCAGCTTTTGAGCTGGTCATGTAGCATTCAGGGCAGTAATAGTCGCCTACTTTCACCATACCGATTTTATCTTTTGGGCATTCGCCTGCTTTGATAGTGGTATATCCACAAACAGGGCAACGGTAGGTCGTTGTAATTTTTGTAGTGGTTGCAGCGGTTTTTGTTGCAGTAGCTTGTTGGGCAAATGCTCCAAAGCTTAAAGAACAAAATATAATGGCAGCAAATAATGTTTTCATAATGCTTTGTTTTAGAGTGCGAAGTTAGGAATTTAATAGATATAGAGTAGGGCGGACACCCCTGGCAGTTTTACCTGGGTAGAATTTTTTTACTCGTCAAAATATCGACTATGGAAGGATACATATTATGTTGTAGCCGGGGTATATTCTTCTTCTTAACCCAAACGGCTTTTTCAATGCCTTCTTCTTTTTGTGGCTTGGTTGCCTTGCCCCCGGAATAATCCATTTCATACCATTGGGTTTGCTTGATAGTTAGCTTTCCCTGTAATTGATATATGTGGTATGTTTTATGCAAGGGGCCTGTTATTCTTAGCTCTTTAATACCGCATTCTTCTTCTACTTCCCTTTTTGCCCCTGCTCTTGCAGTTTCCTTTTTTTCCAGTTTGCCTTTGGGTAAATCCCATTTTTTATTGCGGAAAATTAAAAGGTATTCACCCTGTTTATTTTTTACAAGTCCCCCGCCTGCTTTCACTAGGTTAAATTGTGCTACAAGTTCTTTGATTATTTTAGCAGTATTCCCATTGATATACAGCGTTTTAATTTTACCATTCTTTTTGAATTTTTTCCATATAGCAGCAATACTTTCCTTGGGGTAAACGGATACTTTAACTCCCTTATCTTTTACAGGAATGTTAGTATTTTTTCCCGGTATAATTACTCTGTCGTTGTAATAAACTTTATACATTTGCACCATGATTCAAAACAGGGATTCAGCCCGCAAAGTTGCCGATTTTTTATTACAAATCAAAGCAGTAATGCTTCAACCCGAAAAACCATTCACATGGGCATCGGGAATACAATCACCCATCTATTGCGATAATCGCAGAACGCTATCCAATCCTAAAATACGGACGTATCTGCGTCAGCAATTTGTTTCTGCCATTTCGGAAGAGTTTGGTAAACCGGATGTTATTGCAGGGGTTGCTACAGGCGGTATCCCACATGGTGTATTGATAGCCCAGGATATGGGATTACCTTTTGTCTATGTGCGTAGCGAAGTTAAAAAATACGGTGCCGGCAACCTCATAGAAGGCGAAATTCATCCGGGCCAAACGGTAGTAGTGATAGAAGATTTGGTTTCCACTGGTAGTAGTACACTTAAAGCGGTTGAGGCTCTCCGCAAAGTGAAATGCGAAGTAAAAGGAGTAGCATCAGTTTTTAATTATCGCTTGAAAATATCGGAAGACAATTTTAAGAAAGCAAAATTAACATGCATCTCTCTATCTGATTACCCTACTTTAATTGAAAGGGCTGTAGAGACCAATTATATTACTGAGCAAAATTTAAAAGCGCTGGAAGACTGGCAAAAGGATCCGGAAGCATGGAGTAATAAACATGGGATCAAGAGCTAGATACATTCTGATTTGAAGTTCTAAAGACTATGGACATACTTAGAGGCCAGGACTTTAGCATAAAGATTTTCGTACAAAGGTAGAACCTTGTCAATATCGAAATTTCCAGCTTGGGCTTTAGCATTACGCTTAAATTCCATAAGTTTTTCGTCGCTTCCTAAAATATATAAGGCATTTTTAGCCATATCTTCCACATCGCCTACGTTGCTTAGCATTCCCGAATAACCTTGTTTATTAATTTCAGGAAGCCCCCCTGTATTAGTAGAGATAACAGGCACTCCGGCAGCCATAGCTTCCAGGGCTGCAAGCCCAAAGCTTTCGGTTTCGGAAGGCAGTACAAATAAATCAGCTATACTCAAAAAACTTCCGGGTTCGCTTATTTTGCCAAGCGAAGTTATTTGCGAACAGGTATCAAGTTCGCGACAAAGTTTATCAATATTGCTGCGTTCGGGGCCATCACCAATAAGCATAAGCCTTGCAGGTATTTTCTTTCGTACAATATCGAACATTCGTAATACATCTTCTACCCGCTTTACCTTTCTGAAATTGGATACATGCATTAATATCTTTTCGTCGTCTCCCGCATATTTTCTACGGGTTTCGAGCGCGTTATCGAAAATATAATCTTCAGGGCAAATGAAATTGGGGATAACTTCAATTTCGCGTTTTACGTTTCTAAAGTATTTATAGGTGTCCTGCTTTAAGCTATCTGAAACAGCCGTTACAGCATCGGACCTGTTAATGACAAATGAAATCGCCGACTCAAAGGAGGCATCTTTTCCAACCAATGTAATATCTGTACCGTGAAGAGTGGTTATGAAAGGGAGGTATACATCTTCATCAGCCAGAATTTGCTGTGCCATATAGGCTGCTGCTGCATGCGGAACGGCATAATGCACATGAAGTATATCTAATTTTTCATACTTGGCTACTTCCACTATTTTGTTGGCCAATGCAAGTTCATAAGGGGGATAGTCGAACAGTGGATAATTGGAAACAGTAACCTCGTGATAAAACAAGTTATTGGTAAATGCATTCAATCGCACCGGCTGGTCATAGCTTATAAAGTGGATTTTATGTCCTTTGTCTGCAAGTGCCTTGCCTAATTCGGTTGCTACAACCCCGCTTCCTCCAAATGTGGGATAACATACTATGCCTATATTCATAAAACTATTCTAGGGGAAAAGTAAAGATATAAAATTATCTGATGTGTAAAAGAAGACGGCAAATGGTATAAATTACTTTAGCAAGTCGCGCTGTGCTATTCAGGGAGTGTGTGTAGCACAGGAGTTAACAGTACATTGCTTTTATTGCCTGCCCGGTCATACATCCATACTTTAAATTCCAGCCTATTGGGATCTGCGGTATCATATAATCCTGTGTCTGCTATAAAAAAGTCAGTTATCTCCTGGAGAAGATGTTCCGTGTTTATTTTTATCAATCCGCTTAATTCTTTATCATTTCCCACCGGAGTTATATATGGGATATTATAAGGGAATACATCAGTGTCGTTATTAATAATCCATGGTCCATAAGATTTTGTACGGTAATAATAAATTAGCGGAAGCACATATAAATCAGACGTTACATTGGTTTCCTGCGAAGGATACCCAATATCTCCGTTTCCATCGGTAAAGTTTATAGTTAGGATACTTGAGTCAATTACATCGCTTGAACCCGTGTAATATGCAGCAAAATTGTTGTAGGTTATCACGGGAACATCGGGATAGTTCTCTTTTTTTGCACAAGATGCACAGACTAACCCTATTAGAAAGATAAGTAGAAGATTTCTGAAAAAATTCATCACATAATGATTCTATTGCAAATATAGGTATTAATTTTGAACCAATTATGAGTGATACATTCCTTAAATCAGTCGAGAAAAGCATTTTCCAGAATCTTTCCGAACAGGAATTTGAGAATATAACCTTGAAGCTATTTAAGTTTCAATATGAAAATAATAAGGTTTATGCTGCTTATGTAGACATGTTGGGTGCGGACATTAATGTAGTTAAGCGTATAAATCAAATTCCCTTTCTCCCCATTTCTTTTTTTAAGACATATCCGGTTATTTGTGGCAATGTTAAAGTGGCCGAACAAATCTTTCAGAGCAGCTCTACAACATCAGATACACCGTCAAGGCATTATGTAAAAGATGTAGGGCTTTACATCGAAAGCTTTTTGAAGGGCTTTAAGCGTTTCTATGGTAACATTTCCGATTATTGCTTGCTTGCTCTTTTACCTTCTTATTTAGAAAGAGGTAATTCATCGCTTGTATATATGACTAATAAGCTGATTGAAGATACACACAATCCCGGCAGTGGATTCTATATGGATAACTATGATGAATTGGTTGAAAAGCTCAAGCAAAATGAGGAGAATGGCCAAAAAACCTTATTAATTGGGGTAACCTATGCATTACTAAAGCTGGCTGAAGAATATCCGATGGAATTGAGAAATACAATCATTATGGAAACAGGTGGTATGAAGGGTAGGAGAGAAGAATTGACTAAACAAGAGGTGCATCAAATACTTTCAAAAGCATTTAACGTCCCCTACATTCATTCAGAATATGGGATGACTGAATTGCTTTCCCAGGCCTATTCAAAAGGGAGTGGAGTATTTGAATGTGTGCCCTGGATGCGGGTTTTAATCCGAGATGTGTATGACCCCTTTAGGGTAGGATTGGTAAAGGAATCGGGAGCTATAAACGTTATTGACCTTGCTAATATTTATTCCTGTTCATTCATTGCCACCGATGATATGGGAATTGTTAACCCCGATGGCACATTCGAGGTAGCGGGCCGTTTGGACAATAGCGATATTCGGGGATGTAATATAATGGCCGCGGAATTGTAAAAAGACCTACAGCACTACTATCTTTTTTACGGTTTGCGTATTATTACCTTCTATCTGTAAGAAGTAGACTCCCTTTCCATAATTCGATAAGTTAAAAGTATATGTATAGGTTGCATTGATATTCAACGTATTGCTATAAACCACTTGCCCTAGTATATTGACTATATGGATGGTGTAGTCTCCCGGAACAATTTCATTCATATTTAAGGTGACATCTCCATTGGTCGGATTGGGATATACTTCTGCGTTAATTTTAGCAGTTGCAAGATTATCTACAGAAGTAACTATATATGTTCCCGTTTGCCATACTCCACGGCCATAGGTGCCAGCAACCAGTGTGCTATTATCGGGAGATATCTTTAAATCATTTACCATAACATTGGGAAGTCCGTTATTGTAATTGATCCAGGTATTCAAAATGGTATCGTGATAATAAACACCTATATCTGTGCCCACATAAATTCCTTCGGGACTGTTGGGTTGGCAAACGATGCAGTTAACAGGGAGATTGGGAAGCCCTGTTGAAATGTTGGTCCATGTTTTACCTCCGTTATCTGACTGGTAGACCTTATTTTTTGAACCAAAACCTGATAAGGTTACCCATACACGCAAGGGATTTTGAGGGTCGGTAGCAACACTTGTAGAACTATACGAATGTATGGGCACTGTATTGTTTATAACGCTCCAGGTTTCGCCCCCATTAGTGGTTGCATAAATGGTATCGCCCCGAGAAACGTAAATGTAATTATCATTTACCGGAGATATGGCAATACGATTGATATATTTTCCCCTGATGCCCCAATTGCTTAACCTGGTCCAGAAGAAATCAGGCGCTTTGGCGTACCATACATTTTCATACCCTGCAAAAACGAATGCTTTGTCAGGCCTGTAGGGATCTTGCAACCAGGGAGTAGTCCAAGGTCCTGGTTCATTAATATTGCCTACTGCATTATGCCAGTTGGCACCGCCATTAGTTGAACTGATAAGCGAGCCGTTTTGGAAAGATGCAAACATGTTAGCATCATCCGAATAATCTATAAAGGCTGTTTCCCCATCGCCTCCGGCTGTC
>Ga0207038_10164_pt1 | contig 18894 bp, 10 predicted proteins | sample Alteio_BWMinCont_76_FD_153285 | JGI IMG/M metagenome (GOLD analysis project Ga0207038, IMG submission 153285) | Enriched cells from forest soil in Barre Woods Harvard Forest LTER site, Petersham, Massachusetts, United States -... | ecosystem: Environmental > Terrestrial > Soil > Temperate forest >...
CATTGCTTTGCCCACCCGGACTCCAGGAGTATGCATAAGGTGATGTTCCGCCCGCAGGTGTAGCCGTGGCGCTTCCGTTGGCCAGGTTGCATGTTGCCTGGTTGAAGGTAGCCGTTACAGTTAGTACGGCAGGTTGTGTAATATTAATACTGGCTGTGCCTGTGCACCCGTGCGAATCGGTTACTGTTACGGTATAAATTGTTACACCAAGCCCGGTGGCTGCAGCAACGGTTTGTCCTGAAGGAGTCCACAAATATTTATAGCCGGGGGTTCCGCCGGTGGCTGTTACCGTGGCGCTGCCCTTGTTCCCATTACATGCCGGATAGGTAACCGCTATGGTAGCTTTTACTACGGTCGGCTGGGTTATTACTACGCTGGTTGTGGCCGTGCATCCGTTCACGTCTTTAACTGTTGCAGTATAGGTTGCTGCCGAAAGCCCGGTAGCCGTGGCCGTGGTTTGTGCGGAAGGGCTCCAGGAATACGTATAAGGCGATATGCCTCCGCCTCCGCTGGCCATAGCGCTGCCTACGCCCCCGTTACATGGTGGATAGGTAGGTGTGGCTATGCTGGCTGTTAATACTACAGGCTGTGTAACAAGTACAGCAGTGCTTCCTGTACATGAATTGGCATCGGTTATGGTTACGGTGTAGGTAGCCGCTTTAAGTCCAGTGGCTGTGGCATTCGTTTGCGCAGAGGGGTTCCAGAAATAGTTGTATGGCGTAGTACCCCCGCTTGCTGTTATGGTGGCGCTGCCCGTGCCCCCGTTACATAAGACATTGGTAACCGTTTTGGTGGCCGTAATGGGTAGAGGCTGCGTTATGACGGCTGTAGCCGTACCCAAACAACCATTTATATCTTTTACGCTGATGGTATATGTTCCTGCACATAGACCCGTAGCGGTGGCACTTTTCCCTCCCGATGGAGTCCAGGCATAGGTATAGGGAGAGGTTCCTCCTGATACCGTTACGCTGGCGCTGCCATTACAATTGCCATTGCATTTGTCGTTCGAATTGATGGTGGTATTAATAGTAAGCCCCGCTGTGGTCATAGTAACGGTTGCAGTAGTAATATCGCCGCATGAATCGGTTACGCTCACCGTATATGTTCCTACGCACAGGCCGGTAGCGGTTTTAGTAGTTTGATTGCTGGGTGTCCACAGGTAGGTATAAGGTGTGCCGCCGCCATTAGCCGTAACGGTAGCGCTTCCGTTACAAAGCCCGCAGGTGGGATCGATAGTGGCGAATGACATGTGGAAGGTATCGGTAAGCGGCATATTGAACGTATCGGTATATTGCTGGGAGCATCCTAAGCTTACCGTAAGGGTGTAGGTATTGCCGGGACAGAGGCCGGTTGCCGTATAGGTAGTTTGCCCGTTACTCCACAGGTAGGTAGCATTGGCGCCGGTATCTACATTGCCGCAAAAGCTCAATAGTCCTGTTGCGCTGCATATACAGGAACAGTGAAATACTTTCGATTTTTTTATGGTCGGAGGGCTTGGTGGATCAATTTCTATGCTCGATACAAATCCTTTACCGCAAACATATAATATGCTGTCGTGCCCGCTAAGAACGCCGTTGCCCAATACTACATCAAAAACATTTCCCTTAAATGCGCCGATAGAACCCTTGTAACTCATCGAGCCTCCATCGTATATATCCACGCTGTCGCTATTGCCGAGGTAAATATTATCGCACAGGTCTACAGCTATACCTCCCCAGTTAAAATAAGTACCCGATACATTTACCTTGGAATTAATGGCCCCGGTACCTTTATCAATTTGTTGCAGGCTATCTCCATCGTAGGTATAGAGCCAGTTAGGGCTGATGGCCATTCCGTTCATACCATTGGTATTTCCGGGACCGGTGGCCACGTACTTGGGGCTTGCGCATTCCTGAAAATTAAGTCCGTCGTAAGTTTTCAGGCCCGTTGGTGAAAGGGAGGGCATCGGGAAACTCATCAATACATTATTATCAAGTTTTGTATTTGCATACGTCCAGGTAGAGGCCATGTATGTACTATCTACCAGCGGGTCGCAGGCTACGAGGCACAAATCATGATACCCCGTGCCCGGCGACAGGCCCAATACGTTTACTGAAGTATAGGTGCTGTTGGCCGTATCCAGGGTTGCGGCTTGCAGGCTAAGGCTTATGCCACCTCCGGCAATGGCAATCTCATGGCTGCATAAATCGTAGGCTGCCCTCCATTGTTCATCAAGGGTGCCCGAAGTTTTTTGGTTTATAAGTGCACCGTTGGTGCTCACCTTATCGGTATAGGCATAACCGCCTCCGCCAAATCCTTCGAAACAAAATGAAATACCGGTGTATTTATCTACACAAAAGCATCCGAAATATTGGTTTGGGAAAGTTGTGTTATATGTCCATATCTGTACACCCGAAGCATTGTATTTGGCCAATTGGAAGGGATTGTAGGCTCCGTAGATATATACGTTTCCTGCATAGTCATAATCTAAATCATAAGCTCCCGTAAATCCGCCTATACCTGCATAAGAGGTGGTCCAGTTAGTTGCCCAGGGGTCAATCACCAAGGTTCTGAATGGGTCAGGGTTGGTTACATGGAATGACTCTACATTATTCAGCAGGCGGTATGAAGAAGCAAACCGGGCAGCCGAATCTCCGTCGGCGAAGCTAACAGGGGCGTGGTCGGTAAAGGTTCCCCAACCGCTGTTGATTTGTACGTTACCTTGTTTATCAATATACATTTTTTTGGTGCCGTCGTATTTCAACTGTATGTCCGACACGTTAGCGCCCGGGTGAACAATGAGGGCATACTCAAATCCGTCTTTCCCCGGAATGAATGAATATTTTATATCAATGCCCGGATATACATTCAGGCAAGTCAGGGTTTTAAAGATGTTTACCTTGATGGTGCTTTTGCCATCGGCTCCGGGGTAAGTGTAGTAATTTGTTTTTTCTTCACCTGCAACAACGTTTGATGCACCGTTCGAACCTTCCCAGGTAGCGGTTACATAATGGTCGATTGATCTGGCTTTTTTCCAGTTTACATCATCGGGGTCGGCCATTATAAGGCGTTTTTTATCAGGGCTAAGGCTTGCTTCGGGGTGCTGGGTAAATTTATAAATGAGGCCATGCGGGGTGATAAACACAAACAGGTCGCCTACCTGTGCGCCATATAGTATTTTATCGCCATTTTCGGGCCCGGTAAATTGTCCGCCGTTTTCAATAAATACCTGGTGGTCGAACGGATTTGAGGTCCATTTCACTTTCGATTTGGCTCCGAGTCCTTTCCCATTCGGTTTAGGAAGGCTTGATTGTGCCTGTAGCGGTTGAAAAAAAGTGAATAGAGTGAGTGAGAGGGTAAGAAGAAGTGGTAGGCGATATAGCTTCATCCGGGTAGTTTTTTGGTATAGGTATGTATCGGTTTTTAACGTTTGGTTTTGAACAAACGTTGGGTTTTCATAACAAGTAAGATTCAAATATATAAATTCTTTTTATACAAAATACAATTCGTTAATATTTGGTAGTAATTCCTGTGGAGAAAGCGATTTAAGCCACCTTTTATATTTTACCTTATTTTACGGTTTTGCAAGTTTACGTGGCCTAATTGCTTGGTAATCAAAGCTATTTTGTTTTACAGATTCTCAACAAGCATAACACCCAAAAATTAATAGTTTTGTATAAACAAAACATGAAACCCCTTTTAATTACAATAGTATCCCTTTCATTTACTATTGCTGCTTTTGGACAAACTGACAGCAGTTTACATAAAAAAAGAGATACTATATATACCTACACCACCCTTGTGCCTTTGAAGTGCCAGGTGCCTACTATTGTTTCCCACAAAGTTGACAGTTCAACACTATTTGTAGTGGAATTAAGAGAAAAAGGCTATTGTGTATGGTATGATAGTAAACCAATAAAACTTAAAAATTTGAATCAACTCGATAGCTTTATAAAAAAGAATATATCTGGAATACAAAAAAAGAATACTACGTTAAGATGTTCCCAAAAACAACCTTATTCCAGGTTAAAAGAAGTTACTGACTTATTCAATACATATAAAATTGAACACTTCAATCTAACAACTACTGATTAAATAAATTCAAACTGGCTCACGTCTATCATTGACCGATAAATTATAAATGCGATTGAACCATATTCTATTAAATCAAGTAGGCTTTCCCAGATCAGTAATGTTCGCTGTCTTTGTCGTGTACATGGTACTATTTGCTTTACTGCTGTTTCTGCTGTTTTTAGCCATTGATTATATTAGCAAGTATTTTAAGCGGAAGAAATAATTTTAAAACCGGCGGAAAATAAACCCTAATATAAAAAAACAGCCCTTGCAGCTATCGTTTTGATAACCTTTTTTTCCACCGGATGTAGCAGAGATCGGGGAAGGTACAGGGTATCTAATTCTCCATTTGTTATAGATATTAAAACAGGCGATCTGTGGTATTACGATATCGATTCCGTTCATTCCAAATACCGGAACAGGGATAGCAACCGGATATATTTAGGGCATCCACCTTCTAAAAGATAAGAGATATCAACGCCCTAAAATACTTCCATATCGTTTTTGTTCCATTTGGCACTGTTTTATATTCTATCTTTACCAACCTTATGCAGACTCCATACGTCTTGTATACTGAGTTCAAATTTAAAACTTCAAAAAAAACTATGAAAAACTTTCTTAAGACAATTACTACTGCCAGCTTCTCATTGGTGGCTTTCGGCGCTATGGCGCAAAACGTGGAGAATACCTCTCTGGGCACTTACAATACTGCCCAACGTGCTATTATTTCCCAGAACGATCCTGCTATTCAGAAATTATCAAATGTGGGGAAGGTAGCCAGTGCACCCAATTATTTATTTTTAGATTACCCCTTTGTAGATTCCGTAGAGGCTTCTAAAAAGGGCGTTTCCTATTCTGCATCCCCGAAACTATTAAGTGGTTTCTTTATCCAAAGTATGAATGCACATTATGGTCCTGGAGATACAGGTAAAAATAATACCAACAATCTACTATTGGTCAACTGTGCTGTGTCGTTTGATACGTTGATTAACCCGAATACCTTAAAGGGTGACTATACAACGCAAGGCGTGGAAGTTGACTCACTGTTCATCCCGGTAGGGCAACAAAACGTATCAGGAGTAGCTGATTCTCTTTTAATTTCCATAAATTCGGTAGATGCTAACGGAATACCTACCAATACATCGCTTTGGAGTACCCTGATTATACAAGATACCGGCCTTTCCGGAAAAGGTAAAAATTGGTTGCACTTGCGCCTGCTTGATTTTGCGCCACATGTTACCGTACCGGGCACAGGCAAATTTGCAGTGGTTATGGCCTATTTAGCAAGCAATAAAAGAGACAGCATGGGTTTCCTTTATTCCTACCCTGAATTTACCTGCAGCAGTCCTAGCGAAAAACTACCTGATACTACCTATGTTGGACATGCTATTTCAGTAACCAATAAAGCAGGAACACATCAAATGACTGTAAATAGTTTTACCACCGGCTACGAGTATTTTTTGCCCGGACACACCGGTTCACCTATTACACTACCTGAATTGGTAGCCGGAGACGGCGGTATAGGTTATGGTTGTTCCTCACCAAGCGTTACCAGCGCACTTCCGTTCCAGGATATTACCATGTTTGCTGAAGTTTCCTATACAAAAGCATTAGGTGTGAATAATATCAATGGTTCCGGGTTATCTATCGGTCAAAATTATCCTAACCCATTCAACAAACAAACAACTATTAACTATAGCTTAACGAAAGCTTCCAACGTTACTTTTACCATATACGACATTACCGGAAGAGTGGTAACTGCTACCAACTATGGCAATGTTGCTCCCGGTCAATATCAAGTTAACATCAATGCTAACACATTCACTCCGGGTATTTACTTCTACACATTTAATGTGAACGGAAATACCATAACCAAGAAAATGGTTATCACGGAATAACTATTGACAAAACAATAAATGGAAAAGCCCTGACGTTAATGTCAGGGCTTTTTTTGTCTGCATATTTAGTGGTTTTAATCCTTTATTCCTTCTCTATTTATTCGCCGATTCTTATTCCATTTTCAACCCTTATTTTTCAAGCTTTACCGAAAAGTTGAAACAAAAAATGGAAGAGAGATTACCTTGCGAACAATTCAATAAAACAGTAATTTTTTTATTCGTTAACGCCATGAGTACACAAAAAATTGCGCTGTTCGGGACTTCGGGAGAAGCCATGCAACGCGTAGCAACAGAAGCCCTCCGGAGAGGGCACACGGTTACCGCCATTATAACCGATGAAAAGGAATTTCCATTAAAGCATCCTAACCTGAAAGTGGTGAAAGGTGATATGCGCAAAAAAGAAGATGTGCGTAAATATGCACAAGGCCATGATGTGGTAATTTCTACCCACACGCCCAGGCAAACCAATCCGCAGGAACATGTTACCATTACCCGCACCCTCATCGAAGGGCTTAAGGGTACCGGCATTCACAGCCTGTTATCGGTTGCACAGCCACAAGGACAACCGGCTGAAAGAACCGAAAAAGAATTCAAGGAATTCAAATCTGTGCTGAATGCCCAGGAAGAAGCATTGCAACTTTTTGAAAACCAAAGCGAATTAAAATGGGGATACTTGTATGCTGCCGAACCAAAAGAAAAAGCAGGCAAATATCCAACCCCGAATGAATTGCTTTTTGCCAGTCCCGAAGGCGAATGGAAAGTGCCTGTAAAGGATTATGCTTCGGCTGTTATAGAAGAAGTTGAAAACGCCGAAATGGAACTTCACGAGGGTGAAGAAGAAGGCCGGGAATACTAGGCCTTTTTATTATCATCCGCTCTCTGTGTGTGAATGCACTCCGGTCTTTCCGACGCTTCCTTCCGGAAAAACAACCGGGGTGCTTTTTTTAATGGCTCATTAAACTAATAGTAGCCGTTCCATGTCAAATCTAAAATAGTAGCTGCATATTTCACATAAATATAATATCTTTGCTTTTCAATTCCCTCATAAAAAAAGCCTGCTGAAGAAGCATAAACCCTAAACTGAACATAACCATAACAGATACAGGTACATTCTTGCCTGCTCATTTTTTTCTATAAAATAAAAACTAAAACCCCCTTAAAAAAAACATAAACTATTGTAAATAAAACTACTTCATTTTTACAACCATTAATTCAGCAGTATGAAAAATGCGAGTGTTCTCATAGTAGAAGATGAGGTAATTATTGCAAAAGATATGTCGCTTACCCTAACCAAGTTAGGATACAACGTAGTGGGACATTCAGTAGGCGGGCAGGAAGCCATGGACATGGCAGCCGAAAAGAGGCCCGATATAGTGGTGATGGATGTGATGCTGAAAGGCGACATGAATGGCATTGAAGCCGCCAGGGAAATAAGGCAACGACATAATATACCCGTAATTTTCATTACAGCCTATTCGGATGAAGATACCCTTGAACGCACCAGATCGTCCTCTCCTTTCGGATACCTGGTAAAACCTTTTAAAGCCAACGATTTGCGCGCCACCATTGAAACCGCTTTAGCCCGTTTCGGGGAGGAAGAGGAACTGAAAAGAGAAAATGAAATATTGCTTAAATTACATAAGCACGATACCGACAATAATATTTTATTTATAAAAACAGATTCCAAGCTCATCCGCCTGAAAATAAACGACATTTTATACATAGAAGCGCTGAAAGACTATGTGAACATATTCACCCAGGACAACAAGTACATGGTACGCTCGACCATGAAAGGCATACAGGACAAGCTGCCGGCCGAACGCTTTGTACGCATACACCGTTCGTTTATTGTAGCGGTCGACAAGGTTTCTACCATCGACCATGCCAAGGTAATACTCGAAAACGAAAACTGCGTGCCCCTCGGAGGGCTGTATAAAGAGCAGTTTTTAGAAAAGCTGAATACGGTATAAAGTCATTCTCATCATTGCGAGCGAAGCGTGGCAATATAAATATGATTAATTATAGATTTAATATAGATTTTAATATGAAATAATTATAAGTGGCAGTTTTGGTGAATTTTTAATGATTTGATTTTGAGTGTATTATAAAGCAGTTTATATTAAAATAATATAGAATTGAAAAATTGCAAGTTAGTTATCAGTGGTCAGTTGTCGGTCGTCAGTATCTACGCTGATTACTGTTCTGCGAAAATAAAGTACAAAAAAGTGCTTTCAGAAAAAGTCAATGGCTGGGATAAGTTCTTACACTTGGCAATCTATTACTCAACCTACTTTTCTATTACTAGTTTCCCTTGCCCAATCATATTACCCGTTTCAGTAATAACTCTGTATAAATAAACTCCATCGGGTTGGCTACTTAGATTAATTAGGAATTGAGAATTGGGAATTAGGAATTGAGAATACACTTGCTCTCCAAGCACATTATAAATCTCTACCGTATTAGTAACTCCTAATTCGTAATTCCTAATTTCTAATTGAAAAACGCCATTGCTTGGGTTGGGGTAGATATTTACCAATTCTGTAGGAGATATTATAGTACTTGTTCCGGTGATGTCTAAAATAGTTACGCAAATGTTCTGCATGCAACCGTGATGATCCGTGATTCTACAGCAGTAATAGTTGGCGCATCTCCCGCTAATAGTATCATTTGTTCCGCCACCGGGGCTCCAAATATATTTATAGGGTATGGTACCACCGCTTACGGTTAACGAAGCTCCGCCATTGCACACACTGGCATCGGTTACATTTATTGAATCTTTTGTAATAACCATAGCCGTTGGCTGAGTTATGGTGACAGAAGAAGTAGCGCTGCAGTTATTACTATCTCGAACAGTTACCGTATAGGTTCCCGCTGTAAGTCCTGTTCCTATAGCATTGGTGCCACCGGAAGGTAACCATGCATAAGAGTAAGGAGAAGTTCCTCCGTTTACATTTACCGTTGCACTATCGATACCTCCGTTACATAGAATATTCTTGGGAGCTCCTATAGAAGTTGTTAAAGCTGTTGGCTGCGTTATTACAAAACTTGATGTTGCAGTGGAATGAGAACTATCGGTTACCGTAACTGTATAGGTGCCTGCACTTAAGCCTGTAAGGGTATCTTTTGTGCTGCCACCCGGCGCCCATTTGTAACTATATGGTGTTTTCCCTTCACTGGCGTAGGCTATGGTTTCTCCATCATTATTCCCTTGGCAACTTGGGGAAGTCCCGGTTATGTGAACATTCAAAGGCGCATAAAAACTAAAAACAAGTCCATCGGTATCCACTCCGCCACCCGCAACTCCATATAGCTTGTTCCCGGAAAGAGTTAGGTCACTGGAAGGGTATTTTCCATTAGCGCCATCAAAATCAAATAGCTCCTGGTAGTTGTTGCCATTGGTATCAATGGAAAACAAGTTGCCATCCTGGTATGCACCTCCAATTGTGGTTGTTCCATGCAGGGTGTTCCCGGAAAGTGTTAAAGAGCCAAAAGGCTCTTCTCCATTTGTGCCATTGAAATCAAATAAATCTTTATAATTTTTACCACTGGTATCTATGAAGAATATATTACCATCTCCTTTTGATCCTCCCGCGGAGGTTATTCCATATAACCTGTTCCCGGAAAGTAGGAAGGAACCAAAAGGTAAGGCGCCATTCGTACCATTGAAATCAAGCATTTCCTTATAATTGCTGCCATTCGTATCTATAGAAAATATCAAGCCATTGCTGTATTTCCCCCCAAATTCTGTCATTCCATATAATTTGATTCCGGAAAGCGTTAAAGAACCCATAGGCCCTTCTCCGTTCGGAGGGTTGAAATCAAGTATATCTTTATAATTATTCCCGCCCGTGTCTACAGAAAATACGACTCCCCAACCATTCGCTCCGCCATAAAAGGTCATTCCGTATAATTTGTTTCCGGAAATCGTTAAGGAACCATTAGGCATTTCCCCGGTTGTACCATCAAAATTAAACACGTCTCTATAGTGGCTGCCATCTGTATCGATGCAAAATATAATACCATAACCATGTGTTCCTCCCTGGCTGGTCATTCCATATAACTTGTTCCCGGAAAGTGTTACGGAACCGAAAGGTTCTGCACCATTAGGGCCACTGAAATCAAGTAAGTCCTTATAATGGCTGCCATCAGTATCTATAGAAAATACAGTACCCCAACCTTTGGGTCCTCCCTCAGAGCTTGTTCCATACAACTTGTTCCTCGAAAGCGTCAAAGATCCATCGGGTTGTGCTCCATTTTTATTATTAAAATTAAGCAACACATTGTATTGCGCAGTCACTACGTTTGCTATTAAACAAAGTAGGAAACCAATCAATAGGAAATGCTTTTTTATGATCATGCAAAAGCAAATATACGCTACTCAGAGTAAATTATATGATAATTAACCAAGTATTTTTAGTTTTATATTGTAATCTGTATTCTATTAAATTAAATTAAATATCTTTATCTCCTAAAATTATAAATTATGACATACACCACCTATCACCACAGGATAGCTCTATTGATTTTTGGAATTATTATTATTTCGTGCAAAACAAGCCTTGCTCAATCAAGCTGGACCACCAGCGCCGATACGGTCTCCACAACAGGCTATGTTAAAATATCCGGAATAGTTACCGATACCACAACCGATTTTATGGGAATTGATAAACACGGAAAACTGCTTGCTTTAAATGGTCATACGTTGAATAATGTTCTTTATCCAATTGTGCCGATTATTACTACATGCGATACCAATAACCCCATATGGTATAAAAAATACATTTTTAATGGGGCAGCATTGGTAACAAAATATTGCACCTGGGTAGGTGTTGGTGAAGCTGCTATGACCGGGTTTCCCCAAGCACCATTGAGCGTTTCGAGTGCTAATTCCGTTACACAGTTTACAGTAGTTAATCCCACCAAGCTGACAAACCGGTTTAGCATAGATACGGGCGGAGTTACCTATATAGCGGGCAAAGTTGGCATTGGAACCACTCCCAGCAATTATATGTTAGATGTAAAAGGAGTTGTACGCGCCAATGAAGTTAAAGTGTGTGTATTCGGCACCTGCGATTTTGTTTTTGATAAGAACTATACCTTGATGCCCTTAGCTGATTTGCAGAATTATTTAAATTTAAACCACCATTTGCCCGGCATTGCTTCTGCACAGGATATGGAAAGCAGTGATGGTGTTGAATTAGGAAAAATGAATAGCCAGTTATTGCAAAAGGTGGAAGAGCTTACATTATATGTTTTGCAACAGCAAAAAGAAATCGAAGAATTGAAAACCGAAATTAAAAGTAGATAATATTGAAAAGCATTCTTGCATTTCTTTGTTTAATGGGGTTCTTTGTGAATCCTGTTTTTTCGCAGTTTCACCCGGGAGTTTCTCAAGAAACTTTTCAGGGAGACAGTGCTATATCGAAAGGTGTTATTATAAAAATTAACCCTTCGCTTATAGCAACAGGAGTGACAACAAATGGGGAGTATGGTGTTATCATTCAATTCCCTATCAAAAGAACACGGGGGCAAAATGGAATATTTAAAAACATGGATGCTTACATTGGCGGAGGGTATGACCAAAATTTCGATAGCTATACCGCCGCAACGCAACCAAATGGGACAGGGTACACCATCAGAGGTGGCATTTATTGTTATAGGAAGAAAAAGAAATATGTGTCATTCCAGTTTTTTTATCGTAGGTGGGATATTAAGAGTATTTATGAAACAGAGGCAGAGCAGATGGACAATATAATAGACCCATCTACTTTTTTGGGTTCTACTTATGATGCCGACCATAGCGAGGTATTGTATTTTGAAAATGCAAAAGTAAGTGTCTATACAGTTGATATAGTATATGGAAAACAATACAGACCGAAGGGTAACCGAGGAGGGTTATTTTTTGAATGGTTTATAGGTGCGGGCATGCGGTATAAAATTATTGACATTGATGAACTTGGAGACTATAATTCACTGACAATATTGGGTTATGGTATTACCCCGGGAACTTATCAGCCATTTAATACGCCTATACATACAACTGGAACAAGCATATACCCTGATATGAAATTAGGATTTATGATTGGCTTTATTTTATAAATATCAAATATGAAAACATTTATTTTTATTTTACTGAGTATTTATAGTGTATCTAGATTAAATGCACAACCCTGCTCTACCCCCGCTCAAAACTTACAAAAGTATTGGGAATATAGGGAAAGACTTAAAGATTTTGTGGTAGTAGGAAGCGATAGCGGATGCAGCCTGATTTCTCCTGACAGAACTGCAGGACAGGTAAAGTATGAAGATGAACCCACTCCCTTAGGTTATTACATAGGCGTATTGGCATCGGAATATTATTTACTCTATACACAGGCAAGCGATACAGCCAGCGCAAGCCAGAAAGCGCGTACCCTCGAAGAATTGTATTATGCGCTGGCGGCAGCAGTGCGCTTAGACCAAAATGCAGAGGGATATTGGCTACACTATTTCGCAGGCTCTACATATACAGTTGTCCCCGGAGATTTGAATGGCTTTATGATTCGGGATGACGTCAGTTCCAATTTTCTGAATGATTGGGAAAATGGAGATTATGTGGAAAACGATTTGAATAAGGGGCTATCACCCCCGCCTAATGGTGTTGCCGGTGATCCTACATATTATCAGGCTAATACATTACAGACAAGTTTTATAACAGGAATTAATACATATGGTGGGCATTTTACAGGAGCATGCGCGATTTTTAATAGCAGACGGAGTGGTCCTAATCCTCTGTCCACAGATGAACTTACCCAATTGTTTACCGGACTTGCAATCGTAACCAAATTGCTTCCCGCCGCTGGAAATCCGGCTTACTTGGGTAATAATTTAACCACCATGGCACAAACCATTGCAGATAGGATATCACAATGGATAAATAATAGAAACAATGGCGTTATTTTTAATCCCGTCACATCAATGTGTGCGAGTGGCTCGGTTTGGAATAGTAAACCAGATTTTATTAATCATTGCAAATGTGACGCAGCAGGTTCCGAACCGGGAGCTCTTATAGAAGGGAATGTGGCTTATGGCATTCAAAGTGCTGATTATGCCATTTTGTATGGGTTTGATCCTTTACATACATATGTGCCATTATCCCCTACGTGGTCTATATTTTATAAAAATGTTTATATTCGGAAGGATGGACAAGAATTCATACCCCTTACCCTGGGAACTATTGGAAAATCATGGGGTAGTCTTACGGGAGCCGTTGTAAACTATATGGCCATAGCTAATGCAATCCACGATGCCAAACATGGTGATGTAGATGGATTACCTTTATTATACACTGTACTTTGGGAACAAAATACAGCCAGTTATGGGACAGCTTATTATGATAGTTTAGTAAGCGATGCTCCCTGCCATGGTACGATTGGTAATAATGGAAATTACGAATGGAGTCAAGGGGAAAGATGGGTAGGAGGACCTAATAAACCTAACCAAAGTAGTAATGATATATTTTTCGGGGCAGATTATATGCTCTATTTTAACCTGCTTTGTGTGGCTTACCCTACGCTCACGGGGACTCCCGGTAATCATTATACCCCCTATTTTTATATTCCTGCCAAAAAGTTGAGGTATCCTTATTTGATAGAAACCAATTATACCGAAAGCAGCGAGAAAAATTTTGCTGCTGCCGACTCCATTGAAGCAGGCAATATCGGTAGCGCAGGCGATTATATTATCGCCAACGATAATGACTCCCATCAACCCTTGTCCCTGGGCAATGCACAAGTGCATTTTACAGCAGGCAAATTAATTGACTTGATGCCAGGCTTCGATGCACAACAAGGTATTTACTTATTTGATGCCTCTATAGATACTTCTATTCATGCTATGAATTGCAGCGAATGCAACCCTTCTTATAATGTTGAGACTCTTCTTCCTAGTGGACCACCCCTCCCTGCCGGAGATACAATACCTTGGTTTTCCACCGATACTATTAATAATTGCAAGAGATGTGATACCATTCATTTTCTGGGAATAGAAGGGGATACGCTCGGTGTTTCGCACTGGCGTTGGAATTTTGGAAACGGAGATACATCTAATTCTTCACATCCCTATGTAATATATTGCCTGAGCAACCATATAGATACTGCAACGGGTAACAGAGATACAGCCTTTCAGGTAACCTTAATTGCCAAAGATTCAGCCAGTGGTGAGAACGATACGCTTGTTACTTCCTTTTATATTTATTGCCCCGCAGGCATCCCGCTTCACCACACTACTACCCATGAATCAGATGAGACAACTAACAGCAATAAAGGGTATTCCTTTAATCTGCAACCTACATTAACAAACAGCACTACATCTATACAGTACACCATGCCCGAACAGGCACAGGTAACCATAAGGATACATACGTTGTTGGGAGTAAACGCAGGCGATATAGTTAATACGGTACAGAATGCAGGGCAATATTCCGTCAATTTTAATGCACGCAGTTTACCGCCTGGAATATATTATGTAAGTATGCTCACCAGCAATTTTACTAAAACGATGAAATTGGTTGTGGTAAAGTGAGAAGGGAAGCTAATTATTCAGCGATAGCCTGCTTCTTGCTCACCTTATGTTTTTCCATAAGTTTTGCAAAATCATCAAAGAGGTAACGGGCATCTTCAGGGCCGGGAGAGGCTTCGGGGTGGTATTGAACAGCAAAAACAGGTTTATCTTTTAATCGTATACCTTCAATGGTTCCGTCGTTCAGGTTGATGTGGGTTACTTCCACATTTTTCGATTTCTTAATGCCTTCTTCGCTTACGGCAAATCCATGGTTTTGCGAAGTGATTTCACTTTTTCCGGTAAGCAGGTTTTTCACGGGATGGTTTATTCCACGGTGGCCATTGTGCATTTTATAGGTCTCAATTCCATTGGCAAGCGCAATTAGTTGGTGGCCGAGGCAAATGCCCATGGCAGGTGTACCTGTTTCAATAAGTTGTTTAATAATGGCTATCTCATTATGCATAGGTTCAGGGTCACCGGGGCCATTGGAAAATAATATTCCGTCGGGTTTCCATTTCATAATTTCATCAGCCGACGATTTCATAGGGAACACTTTTACTTTGCATCCTCTGTCAGTCATGCATTTCACAATATTGCCCTTTATACCATAATCCATCATGGCTACTTTCAGCTTTGCATCGGCAGCACCTTCTTCATAGGGTTTATCGGTAGTTACCTTGGAGGATAGTTCCAAGCCCTGCATAGACGGAACCTTTTTGAGTAACTGTTTCAGTTCTTCAATATCTTTAATTTCCGAAGAGATAATACCATTCATAGCTCCTTTGCTCCGCAGGTGACGCACTAGTGCACGCGTATCAATATCTGAAATAGCTACGATACCATTGGTAACAAAAAATTGTTTGAGGGAGGATTGCGCTCTTTTCCTTGAGGGGACTTCATTAAAAGTGCGGCAAATTAACCCGGCTATTTTAATACCCTTCGATTCGTTTTCATGGTCTTCCACACCATAGTTACCTATGTGGACGTGGGTGGTAACCATTAATTGTCCGTAATAAGAAGGGTCGGTAAATACTTCCTGGTAACCGGTCATACCTGTGTTAAAACAAAGTTCGCCCGTAGTTGTACCTGTGGCTCCGCTGGCCCGTCCGTGAAAAACCTTTCCGTCTTCTAAAAGTAATATGGCTGTTGGATAGAGAGTTTGAGGCATGGCTTGTTTATTAATAATTAACGATTAGGAATAGGTAATTAAAATAGCGCAGCAAATTTACACTTTGCTGCGCATATTATAGCATACCAGTTTTCAGATTTTTATCAACGCTTATATCTGTCGCAAAAATCTGTATTACCTTATCAGTTGTACAAAACCATCTTTCTGGAAGCTGTTACCGGTACAACTGGCATTTATTATATAATAATAAACACCCTCTGGGGCTTTGCCACCGCCTTCGGTGGTGCCATCCCAATATTTATTCGGGTCGGTGCTTTTATATTCTTCTTTGCCCCAACGGTCAAATATTTGAAGCGACCAGGTGCTAAAGCCATGTGTAGGTATGTAGAATATATTATCCAATCCCAGTGTTCCTGCAGTAGTAGGTGTAAATACATTTGGTACAATGAAATTATAACAAGGTGTTTCTATAATAATGGTTACGGTGCGCTCTATCGGGCAATCTGCCGAATCTACTCCCGATACAGTATAGGTTGTTGTTACGGACGGACTAGCGGTAGGATTAGGACAAGTGTAGCAGCTTAATCCGCTGTTTGGCGGAGTCCATTGATATTTTGTTATGCCTGTTCCGCTTGCTAAAATAGTTGTGTCTCCTCCCAGCAATATAGTGGTATTACAACATGCATATAATTGCGGGTTATCTTGTATAACGGTTGTTGTTTCCGTAGTTACGCATCCATTTGATATAGTTAACGTAAATGTTTTGTTAGAACTGGTTACAAAAACTCTTGCCGTATCGCTTGTACTTCCACTGCTCCATAGTAAATTAAACGGTCCTGTTCCGCTGGGTGTAGCGGTAAGGGTAACATACGCACCCTCGTTTCCGCATGCTATAGGCGTAGCTATATATGCTCCGGGGTATCCTACACCTTTTACATGAAAAGTATCGATAACAGAGCATCCAAGGCTATTGTAAGCGGTTACAGTAAAAACAGTATCATTATTAACAGGGCCTGTAATAATAGTTGCGCTGGTTTGTCCGCTATTCCATAGATATCTTGTTGGATTTGTAGAACTGTTTACGGTTACAGTATCCCTACTGCCCTGGCATTTGAATCTGTCTCCACTTATGATAAGACTAGGCAACGGAACCACTGTTACAGTCATCACTTTTTGAATACTGTCGCATGTTCCATATATGGTAGCTGTATAGGTTGTTGTTACCGTATCATTAACTTTTATTGACGAGCTTGTGGCACCGGTACTCCATTTATAGTGAACAGCCCCTCCTGCTCCAATAGCAGTGATGGTTGTAGTTTGATGGGGGCAGATACTGTCGTGGGTTATTTGTATAGAGGCTGTTACAGGTTGTATTACCTTTAAAGAAACACTATTCGAATCTTCACAGGTCCCCCCAAACGTATATAAAGTGTAGGTTGTTGCATTGGACAAATTAATGTGAATGGTTAAATTGGTTGAATTACCCGGACTCCAGCGGTAAGTAGTTCCTCCACTTCCGGTTAATGTTAAACTATCACCTACGCATACACTGTCCTTGCTTGTATTGATGGTTGCACTTGGCACAGGCACTACTAATACTTTCAACGTTGTATCGTGTGAACAACCATCGGTAGTGGCTTTAACGGTGTAGGTTGTATTAACAGCCGGATGCACCGAGTAAGATGATCCCGTCGCTGATCCGGGATTCCATAAATACGAATTCCCTCCGGTTGCAGAAAGGGTGGTACCATTACCTATACATATAGTGTCTTCCCCTGTTATTATTGGTTTGGGAAGAGGTAGTACTTTAACGGTAATCGATGCTGTATTTGTGCATCCATTTATATCAGTTCCTGTGATGGTATAAGTGGTTGTAACAGTTGGCGATGCAATAGGCGAGACACAATTAGTACAACTTAATCCCGAAGCAGGTGTCCAAGAATAAGTGCTGCCACCTGTGCCAGTAATAACCGTACTTCCTTTAAAACATACGCTGTCATTCAAAGGTGGAACAGTGGATATGGTAGGTGGTGGATCTGAGTTCACTGTCACAGAGTCTTTAAACTTACAGCCAGAATTATCCGTTACCGTTACATAATATTTCCCTGCGGTAAGACCTGTATCTGTCTGATTTGTTCCCCCATTGCTCCATGCAAAAGTATATGGCGATTTTCCGTTTACTATATTTATTGTGGCTGTGCCACTATTTAACCTCGAACACTGAGCTCCGGTAGCGCCTACTGATACGGTGGAACTATAAATCCGTACTGTATCGAATATTTTCACGCAGGAATCACCTCCGGGAGTGTAGATAGTTACCGTATAACTGCCTGCGCTCAACCCGGTAGCAGTGGCTGTTGTTTGTTTAGATGGGGTCCATAAATAAGTATATGCTGAATTTGTACCGGTTACAAACGCAGTGGCCTTTCCATCATTGCCTGCGCAGGTAGTGGCTGTAGCAGTATCTCTATAAGTAAATGCATTGGTAATGCATACTTGCTGGCTGTTGAAGTCGGCTCCCGTTCCTCCTGTAAAGCCCCAATATACTTTTGGATTTCCTTTAAATATGGAATCAACTATATCTCCTTTATATCCAACCCGGAAACTACAATCAAAATAAACACTCATGGAGTCATCGAAAGGATTCCATACAATTTCCAAGTTATGCCAGTTGCCATCAGGCAAATACGGATTAGTGGGCGAAAGTTGAACAGGGCCTGCCAAATTGTTGCCCGATAAATCTGTGTGGTCGATATCACCATTTTTTTCGATAGCGGTATGGCAAAATGCCGGATCCCATCCGTTTTGGTAAGTGTCAAACTCGACAGCAAGAGATTGGGTTAATCCCTGGAAGCCAAGCCCGCCGCCAGGAAGCCCTGTGGCATTAATGCCTTGCTGTTGCATAACAAATGCCATCCCGTCAGCACCTATGCTATAGGATGAAGTGCCCAGAAAAATTTCACATTGAACAACGAAAGGTTTTGATAAATCGGCTTGTGTAGAGTCCCATATTTCACCTGCCTGACCGCCTGTGTTGGGAGTTAGCTGGTATGTTTTAACATTGGGTAAGCATTTGGGTGTGATAACAGAGGCGTTCCCGTTTAAGGAGAATTGTGCTTGATTTTTTAAGGGCATTAAGAAAAACAAAACAGTACATAGGTAAATGATATTCTTCATGGGAGTAGTTTATTGTGTCAAGAGAATATTGTATATAAATATCAACTAATGAAACTCAAAATTAACATTTAAGCCCACTCCCGCTTCCGTATATTC
>Ga0207038_10171_pt1 | contig 18383 bp, 12 predicted proteins | sample Alteio_BWMinCont_76_FD_153285 | JGI IMG/M metagenome (GOLD analysis project Ga0207038, IMG submission 153285) | Enriched cells from forest soil in Barre Woods Harvard Forest LTER site, Petersham, Massachusetts, United States -... | ecosystem: Environmental > Terrestrial > Soil > Temperate forest >...
ACAACAAAGAATACAAGGCCAATAATCAGGGCATTACGTGTGTTACGCCCGTTATCACGCCTTAATTCATATGCCCCATACTTTTGATTGCGATCTGTAAATACAACATCGATCCATTTTTGATCTAATATGTCTAATTTTGATCCGAACATCTTTTCAGGCTTTAGTTAATTAACGTTAGTTGTAATAATATTATTACTAATAAATATTGTTCTTTTGAAGGTCGCCAAGTTCCATCGGTGTGATCTTAACAATTGCGTACGATTGAACACCGGTGATATTCATTTCATCAAGGGTATTCACCAGGTTTTCGTAAGTTGATTTATCGCTTGGCTTTATTAAAACGATCATAAAGTTATCAGGCGCCGCATGGGTTTCCGCAACTTTTTTACCATTCTCAATAAGCGCTTTGCGCAAACCATCTTTGCCGTAACTGTCAACGGTCGGGGCTGATTTACCAGCTTCGCCCATGTACCACTCCAGTTTATTGTGACTGCCCAAAAGGATTGTCATTGACCGTGTAGCCGCAACCGGCAACTGGCTTTTTTGCACTGAATTATCTGGCATGGCCAGGTCCATTGCTTTCTTTTTACTTAGCGTAGTGGTAAGCATAAAGAAGGTGATGAGCAAGAAAGCCAGGTCAACCATCGCGGTTAAATCCACGCGTGTCGAGGCTTTTTTACTTCGTATCTTCCCGCCTTTATGTTTACCCCCGCCGGAGGTATCTAATTCTGCCATAATTTTTTATTTTTTAGGAGCCGCTCTCAGGTCGGTAATTAAATCAAACTTGAACTTTTTTTGATGTCCCAGTATGCTGATTATTTCGTTAATGACAGGATATTCCTGTTTTCTATCGCCTTTAATGGCAATGTCCAAATCCCTGTTATGTAAACCTCTCTCGGCCTGGCGCGACAAGTATATCCAGTCGCCCAATTCGTTGGCGGCTGTGGTATCTGCGGGTATGCCAGCTGTCGGAAAGCCTTTTCTTTCATCAGGCCTTAAATCCAGGTACTGTTTCAGGTTGGCAATAGGCACACCAAATACTTCGAGCAGCGAAAACCTTGATATTTCTTCGGGGGTAAACGATACTTTGTATTTATCGCCCATTGCTTTCAATGTTTCAGTGCGCACATCGGCCCCCCGTAACCGAATAAAATATAGTGCTTTTTCCGTTAATATTACCAACGGTTATCGTAGCAAGGTTATCCTCGGGAACAGGTGTTGTTTTTGATGAAAACGGAATTTCGGCCTTGGTGGGGTCGTCCACTTTGGGCTTTGCCGTTAGTATGAAAAATGTAAGTAACAGGAACGCCACATCGCACATAGCTGTCATATCTATGAAGGTGCTTTTCCTGGCAACTTTTACTCTAGGCATAATTTATTAATTTTTAGTATTATGATTAAACTACCCTCCCGGCATAACCGGGAGGGTGAAAACTAAGCACTAATGAGTTTTTATTTGTTTTTGTGCGATGCAGCAAATGTTTGTACAATGCTGAAGCCTGTTTCGTCAATTGCGTAAGTCAGCTTGTCAATTTTTGATGTAAATACGTTATACATTACAATTGAGGTAGCTGAGGTACCGATACCAAAGGCTGTATTAACAAGTGCTTCAGAGATCGCAGTTGATAATGCAGTTGTGTTTGGAGCACCTGAAGTTGCTAATGCCGCGAATGCACGGATCATACCAAGTACAGTACCTAACAGACCGGTTAATGTACCGATAGATACCAGTGTTGCAATAACGGTTAAGTTTTGCTCAAGCATCGGCATTTCAAGCGAAGTAGCTTCTTCAATGTCTTTTTGAATAGCGAGGGCTTTCTGATCTACATCTAAACCTGCTTCGTCTTCCATTTCGCGGTATTTTTTCAAAGCAGATTTGATTACGTTGGCAACAGAACCTTTTTGTTTGTCGCATTCAGCGCTTGCTGCATCAATATTACCTGCGTTAAGCGCGCTTTGTACTTTTCTTACAAATGCGTCAACATTGCCTGTTCCGGATGCTTTGTTGATAACAACAAAACGCTCGATGGAAAAAACAATTACCATCAATACATACGACATGATAAGGGGTACCAGGAAACCTCCCCTGTGGATGGTACCATAAATGTCAGGAGTACCATGCTCTACGTCGCCGCCTTCAAAATGACTTGGGTCGCCCAATATGAACATGAATATTATGATTGCAACTATGATACAAATTGGCATAGTTAAAGTTGCAAACAAGCCTGATGAACTTGAACTTTCTTTCTTAACAGGACTGGTTGGTTTTGTTGGTGCGTTTGCCATTACTTTTAGTTTTAGTTTTTAGTTTTAGTTTATATTTATAAGTTATTAAATGCAAATTGTTAAAAGCCAAATTATTAAGGGAATAACAAAAATAGAATTTTAATGAAATAAAAAAACTTTTTTATTATACTTTATAATTTTTTAATAAAAACTTCATCAGTTTGTACATTGGTGGATACATAACGTGATGAAAAATAAAAATTGCGCTGGCAGAAACAATTTTTTACAATAAAACCTAAATTTTTTAATATAAACAAACAATTAAAAATAAAAATTATGTAACTATACTGATATAGTTACGTTCGGGCCTGCATTTATTACCTCAGGGCTGCTAAAATGAGCATATTGCTCAAAATTACTGGTAAATAACGTTGCTAAATTCTGTGCTTTTTCATCATAATTTTCGCCATTTGCCCACGTATTTTTAGGATCGAGGAGCTGATCGGGGACGTTTGGACAGGTTACGGGCATCATTAAATTAAAAACCGGGTGTTCATTATACACAATATTGTCGAGTTCGCCGTTTAAAGCGGCGGTTATCATGGCACGCGTGTACTTAAGCCTTATCCTTTTCCCGGTACCATACGGGCCGCCAGACCAGCCGGTATTCACCAGCCATACATTTACCTGGTGTTCCCTTATTTTATTGCCGAGCAGTTTTGCATAGGTTACCGGGTTTAGCGGAAGAAAGGCCTCGCCAAAGCATGCCGAGAAGGTAGCTTTTGGCTCTGTAACCCCGGCTTCGGTACCCGCAACCTTAGCGGTATATCCCGAAATAAAATAATACATGGCCTGCTCCGGGCTTAATTTTGATATGGGTGGCAGTATCCCAAACGCATCGGCCGTTAAAAAGAAGATATTTTTTGGCGATGAACCTATAGATGGTATCACGGCATTACCTATATTATACAAAGGATAAGCTACGCGGGTATTTTCCGTTTTATCGATGTTTGAAAAATTAACCCGGCGCGTGCCTTTTATAAAGTTGATATTTTCAAGCAGCGCCCCAAATTGTATGGCCCCGAATATCTGCGGCTCTTTTTTCGGCGGTAAGGTCAACACATTTGGCGTAGCAGCCACCCTCGAAATTAAATATGGTATAGTCGCTCCAGCCATGTTCATCATCGCCAATCAGGTTGCGGTCAGGATCGGCAGAGAGTGTAGTTTTGCCAGTCCCCGACAAGCCAAAAAATATGGCGGTATCACCTTTTGGGCCGGTATTTGCCGAGCAATGCATGGAAAGTACTTTCTTTTCGTGCGGAAGTATAAAATTAAGAACTGAAAAAATGCCTTTTTTAATTTCGCCGGTATAGCCGGTGCCCCCAATAAGTATTATCTTTTTGCTGAAATTTATAATTGAGAAATTATGCTGGCGTGTGCCGTCGACTTTAGGGTCGGCTTTAAACCCGGGGGCAGCAATTATAGTCCATTCGGGGTTTGTACTTATATTAATAACCTCGGGGCGTAAAAATAAATGGTGTACAAACAGGTTTTGGTAGGCTGTTTCGGTAGCTACTCTTATATCTATATGGTACTTTTCATTGGCGCAGGCGCAGGAATCGCGCACAAATATGTCGCGGCCGGTAAGGTAATCTGTAACCTTTTGCAGCAGGGCATCAAATTTATCCGCATCAAATTTAATATTTACTTTGCCCCACCAAACGGTGTCTTTTGTTATTTCGTCCTCAACAATAAAACGGTCTTTAGGCGAGCGGCCTGTAAATTCGCCGGTATCAATGGCAAGCGCCCCATTGTCAGCTAAAACGCCTTCATCTCTTTTTAAAGCTTCTTCAACAAGTTCGGCAGGGGTTAACTGGAAATAAATATTCCTTGCCCGATCAAGCCCTATATAGCTCAGATCAGGTACATGGTTAGTACGGTTTCTCATTAAAATAGTAAAATTTGGTTGCGCAAAATTACTGGTTTTAAACACCAAGAAACAAATAAAATGGCATATTTATTTACATACTGTAAGTTTTACACACTATGTAATTGATTGATATTTAGGTGTTTATTCAGTATGTTCGATACACTAAGTTGGCGATAGAGATTAGTTGATTAGTGATTAGAGATTAGGTAAAAAGTCTGAAAGTCAGTAAAGTCCGAAAGAAGAAAACTTACCCATTCGCAGTTGGCATTCCGACTTCCGCATTACAAGCCTAATCTCTAATCACTAATTAACTAATCTCTAACCCTAACCTCCCGCTTTCTTCCCTTTATATCCGTCAGCCAGGAGCAGTGTTAATATTTTATCCCTGTGGTCACCCTGTATTAATATTTCACCATCTTTTACCGAGCCGCCAACGCCGCATTTTGATTTTAGCTTTTTACCGATAAGCTCAAGGTCGGCATCAGCGCCAATAAAACCGTTGACGCGGGTAACAACTTTTCCGCCGCCCCTGCGGTCGAGGTAAATTTTAAGATTTTGTTGCTGCGGGGGCAATGTAGATGATGCGTTACCGCTATCCTGCTGATATTGAAAATCAGGATCAGTTGAGTAAACTACGCCGGTAAAATTCTTTTTTGACATTTTTTTATTTTAGCTAAAAGCTTAAAGCGAAAGGCAGAAAGCTTGAGACCATAACCAGACAAATTATTTTGCTTTAAGCTTTGGTCTTTTAGCTTTCAGCTTTTTTATAACCGCTTCCCACAATCACCTTTAACGAAGCAGGCACTACCTCTATAACACTGTCGGCGCTTTCTATCCTCGGCTCACCATCAAGATGAACAGGCCCGGGGCTGCTGCGTTTAACTACAATACACTTTCCACGAATGATCTCGAGGTATTTCGATTTATCAGCGTTTTTCATGATCATCCGGATACCCAACTCTACAAGCCGCCACACCGGGAATTGTTTTATCACGCATACATCAAGCAAACCATCCTGCACGGATGCATTTGGCGATATGTGGGCGTTATTGCCGTATTGCGATGAATTTGCAAAACTCAGCATAAAAGCCTCGCGTTCGTAAGCCTTACCATCAATTTCAAAACGATATACCTGTGCTTTATATTTTGATATCTCTTCAAATGATGATTTTATGTAGGTTAAAAAGCCGCGTTTTTTTCCATGCGAGAAAACTTCGCTGATGTGGGCATCAAAACCCATCCCGGCCATATTGAAAAATGGACGGCCGTTAAGTTTTCCTGAATCTATAAATTCAGTATGCCCCGAACTTAAGGTTTTTATTGCTTCTGCGGCATCCATCGAGATACCGAGGAAACGGGATAAACCATTGCCCGATCCGTAAGGTATTATACCCAATGTAGTATCTGTACCCACAATTGCCGATGCCACTTCATTTACCGTACCATCACCACCTACGGCCACAACTACATCAAATACACCCACCGCTTCTTTAGCAAGCTGACGGCCATGTGCAACGCCATCGGTAAAAATAGTAACCGCCTCAAATACACTGGCATCAAGATGTTTCTCTATCAGCTCCGGAACGCCGTCCTTTTTCTTCCCGCCCGATATCGGGTTTATAATAAATAACGCTTTCCGTTTCAACTACATATAATTTTTCTGCGGGCAAAAGTAAATGTATTTTCGGCTTTGTAAAAATTGTTTTATTTTAGCGGCCTGAATGTGGACTGATTTAATGCCCGCCCTCATACCCATCCCAATAACTATCGGGAACAGGGTGGAGGCGGCGCCGGATTGCAACCACGTAAAAAAGTGCTAAAACCCTGCTTCTTTTTACTACGATCCGTTAAATATTCCTCCTTCGCTTAGTATTTAAACATTGACAATTGCTTTGCAAAGCGCATTACATTTTGTCGGCACATAATTTACACTTATTTAATATTTACCTTAATAAAAAATTTATGTCATATTTATTCACGTCAGAATCCGTATCAGAAGGGCACCCGGATAAAGTTGCCGACCAAATATCAGATGCATTAATAGACCAATTTTTAGCTTTCGACCCCGAATCAAAGGTTGCCTGCGAAACCCTGGTAACTACCGGCCTGGTTGTTTTGGCCGGCGAAGTAAAATCAAAAGCCTACCTTGATGTGCAGAAAATTGCCCGCGAAGTAATTAATAAAATTGGCTACACCAAGGGCGAATATATGTTCGATGGCAACTCATGCGCTGTATTATCTGCTATACACGAGCAATCGCCCGATATTAACCAGGGTGTTGAGCGTACTGCAAAAGAAGAGCAGGGCGCCGGCGACCAGGGTATGATGTTTGGTTATGCAACCGTTGAAACTGACAATTATATGCCCCTGGCATTGGATATTGCACACGCTCTTTTAATTGAGCTTGCCGCCATACGTCGCGAAGATACCGACATCAAATACCTTCGCCCGGATGCAAAATCGCAGGTAACGCTTGAGTATGATGACAATAACCAGCCGGTACGTATCGATGCTATTGTAATATCAACCCAGCACGATGATTTTGAAGAGGAACAGGCTATGCTGGCAAAAATCAGCAAGGACATCATAAGCATCCTTATCCCACGTGTAAAAGCAAAATATCCAAAGTACGCCCACTTTTTTGGTGATGGCATTAAATACCATATTAACCCTACCGGCAAGTTTGTTATTGGCGGGCCGCATGGCGATACCGGTTTAACAGGCCGTAAAATTATTGTAGATACCTACGGTGGCAAGGGCGCACATGGTGGTGGCGCTTTTTCGGGTAAAGACCCTTCGAAGGTGGATCGTTCTGCTGCTTATGCTACCCGTCACATCGCTAAAAACCTGGTGGCAGCCGGCGTTTGTAACGAAGTGCTGGTACAGGTATCATACGCTATCGGTGTGGCGCAGCCTATGGGTATTTATGTGAACACCTATGGAACAGGCAAAGTTGGCCTTAACGATGGCGAAATAGCCAAAAAGGTGGAGTCTATTTTTAACATGACCCCTTACGCCATTGAAACACGCTTTAAACTGCGTAACCCCATATACAGCGAGACTGCTGCTTATGGCCACTTTGGCAAACCAAGCCAAATAGTACACAAAACATTTACCAGCCCCGAAGGAACAATTGTTGAAAAAGATGTAGAGCTGTTTACCTGGGAAAAACTTGATTACGTTGATAAAGTAAAGGCGGCTTTTGGCCTGTAGTTGATTAAGTTGATTAGGTGAGTGGTTGATTAAGTTTAAAAAAGTCAACCGTTCACTTAATCAACTATTCACTTTTTACAATAGGCCTCGTACCCCGAAGATAATATTGTTTCGAACGGAGGGCGCTGCCGCATGTTAACGGATTACAATAGCGCCTTATTTTATTTTTGGTTTTATCAAGATAAAGGTTGCCGCAATGGCATCTTTTAATAAACCTTAGATCGGCTGATGTTAAAAATGTAGCAGCATCTTTTATTAGCTTCCATAACGGGTAAGCCATCTCTTCCTCTATATTTATCCAAACTTCGCGTAAGCCATAAGCAGTCATTTCAAAAGACAGGTGCTTATTTGCAGCCTCGTTAAAAGAATTAAAGTCGCTTAGTGTTATCGGATGAACAGGCTCGTCACGCATAATGCAATAAATTAACTCATGCAGCATCTCGCGGGCAAGTATCATTTGGTTTACAATGCCGGTTGCCATTTGCACAAAACAGTAGCTCTCCGCTTCTAAAATATTATAATCATCCTGGTCAACAAGTTGTACTTCGTAGCACCAGGTTATAAAATCATCATAATTTTTCAAATAATTTTTGGCCTGGGCGGTTCCGCGGTTTTTATGCGTATTTATAAATTGCAGCACCGGGATGTCGCCCTCAATGGGGCAGAGGTCGGTTGTTCCGTAGCGTCCAATCCGCTTGGGCATGAAACGTGTTAAACTGGTTTTTGACATATATTTTAAATTTTTCTACAGGGAAAAGAGGTTTAGGGCGTGATAAAAAATCCATTTCTGAAGGCTAAACGCGTTTAGGGCGTGATAAAAAAATCATTTTTGAAGGCTAAACGCATTTAGGGCGTGATAAAAAAATCAATTCTGAAGGCTAAACACGTTTAGGGCGTGATAATAATTTGGCGTTTTTACTACTTTAAAAATCGATAAAACCGCCTCCATTGCCCGAAAACGCGGTTTTTAAAAGCAAACAGGTAAAAACGTGATGCGTCACGTCTCTCACGTGCCTGTATTGTTCGAGAATTTTGCCTTTTATATTTTAAATATCAACCAATGGAAACCGGTTGAAAACTACGATGCAGATGAACATCAGCATAAAGCAAAGATACGGAATATTGCTAATATATTTAGTTGTAATTTTTAAGATCGCAACCACGAGTTTAGCGAAGCATAACTCGTGGTTGCGCCATGGTTGCAGTTTTCAAATGCACCTAAAACAGCGGTTTCACGTGTAGCGCCTAAAGTTACCATGTCGCCCGCTATGCACATTAATTTAACTAAAAAAGATTTGACAACTCTCAAAGAGCTGTCAAATCTAAACAGCAGTAAAGTATATCAATACTTCAGAATAATGTACCCGGTTTTATGTTTACTCTCGCCATTAACAGTGTAATCAAGTGAGTAAAAATAAGTACCCGGCAATTGCATTTTGCCATTTATATTGGAATGGCCATCAAAAGCCTTTGTGCCGTTATCATAACCTGTGGCTTCAAATATCACAACGCCGTTACGGTTCAATATGGCTACTTTATTGCTTGGATATGCAGTCAGCCCGTCGATGGTGAATACATCATTTACGCCATCGCCATTTGGCGAAACACCGGGGTGAATTGTAATGCCGTCATTCTCAATAGTAACACTTTCGGTAGGTTTTGTAACAGACATTAACTGATCAAGGCTGTTTGTGCCTGTTGTTGACGCCCTGTTTACTGCTATGCTGTACGTTTGGTTAGTAGTACCATCCACGGCCGTAACAACTACCGCAATATTATTACTACCGGTGGCCAGCGCAATTGCTGCCGATGGTGAACCGGATACTACCGCTGTGCCGTTTACTTTTACAGTGGCATTAGGGTCTGCTGTTGTTGGGGTTACGGTAATGGTTGTTGTTGCATTGGGCACACTTGTGGTATAGCTTAATGTACCTGCTGCGAAGCCCGGTGTTAAGGTGCCGCTGTTTAGGGCCAGGTTAGCAAGGCTTGCGTTTGCATTTACCTGGATGCTAACCGTTGCCGCAGAACTGCCGCCAGTATTATAGCCGGTAATGCTATAAGTAGTGGCAGGGCTTGTTACTGTTGGTGTACCGCTGATAACGCCGGTAGTATTGTTAAAGCTTAAACCCAAGGGTAATGCCTGGCTGATATAATAGCCGCCCACAGGTGTAAATTTAAAAATGTCATTAGTGCCGTCATCAGATACATATAAATTGCCGGCAGGGTCAATGGCCATGCCGAAGGGGAAGCCCATAACATAGTTTACTGCTGTTGGCGCCGCGCCACTTGCAGGGAATATTTTCACTACGCCATTATTCGAATCAGCAACATATATATTCCCCGAAGCATCAACTTTAACGTGATTCGGGTTATTAAGATTAGAAGCTAATGTGATAGTGCTGCCACCACCCGCGGGGATCTTGTACAACCCATTGTTCGAATCGGTTACATATATATTCCCTGCCGGGTCTACTGCAACGCCAAATGGGCCATTAAAACCAGCGCTTATCGTAACCGGGGTGCCACCACCCGCAGGTATTTTAATGATGCTTGTATTGCCATCGGCTACAAAAATATTGCCTGCGGCATCAAGTGCAAGTGCAGCAGGGTAGGCCAGCCCCGAAGCTACAACAACCGGGGTTCCATTACCGGCCGGTATCTTTTTTACATCGCCATTGCCCGGATCGGCCACATAAATATTGCCGGCTGCATCCAGGGCAACATCTAAAGGGTTACTAAACCCGGAGCCCAATATAACCGGGACGCCGCCGCCAACAGGTATTTCTTTTACAGCATTATTACTGCCATCGGCCACATAAATATTGCCGGCTGCATCTAATGCTAAGCCTTCTGGGTTCTTAAAGCCAAATGTTGCTCCTATAGTAACGGGGATACTACTGTAACCAGTTGCAGCCACAGTACCGCCCGTATTTTTTGGGGCAAGCGGTGTAATAGATGTAGCAACGGTATAAACATTAGGGCCGGTATAGCTAATTGCCGGTAAAGCAGGCAGGTTAACTGCAATGTTAACCGTTGCAGCAGTGCCGCCGGCAGGGTTATAGCCTGTGATGGTATAATTTGTTGCAGGGCTAACAGCAGTTGGTGTGCCGCTGATAAGGCCTGTATTGCCGTTAAAACTTAAACCGGCAGGGAGGTTGGGGCTGATAGAATAGCCGCCAACAGGGTTGAATTTATAAACAAAACCGGTATTACTGTCTGATACGTAAAGTGCACCTGTATGGTCAAACGCCATTCCGAACGGAAAACTCATCCTGTAATTTAATATGGTTGGCGTTGTGCTTCCTGGCGCGAATATTTTTACTACACCATTGCCCGAATCGGCCACATAAACATTGCCTGCTCCGTCAACCCTTACGCCATTATTATTATTAAACCCGGTATTTATGGTGATGCGGGCCCCCCCACCGGCAGGTATCTCGAACAGTGAGTTGGTAAAATCGGTAACAAATATATTATTATTGCCATCAACTGCTACGCCAAAGGGGCCATTAAACCCGGTGGCTACAGTGGTAACTGCATGACCGGTAGCGGCTATTTTAAAAATGCTTGAACTTCCATCAGCTACATAAATATTATTAGCAGCATCCAGCGCTAAAGCTGAAGGAAACCCTAAGCCTGTGGCTATAGTAACAGGCGTTGTAGTACCTGCAAGTACTTCTTTTACGCTGCCTGAACCGCTATCGGCCTCATAAACATTCCCGGCAGCATCCACTGCCACATCCGTTGGAAAATTAAATCCCGAAGCAAAAACTACGGCAGCGCCGCCACCCGCAGGTATTTTCATTATCGAGTTGTTGCCGATTGTGGCCACATATACATTGCTGGCAGCATCCACCGCTACACCGTTTACCCCGGTGGCGCCTGCGCTTAACGAAACAGGCGCCTGGCTAAAACCACTGGCCGTAACCCCACTGCCTGTTACAGCCAGCGGCTTAATAAGCGTACCAACTATGTAAGTATTCGGGCCTGTATAACTAACGGCTGGCAAAGGCGGCAACGTAACTGCAATGCTCACTGTTGTTGAGCTGCTGCCTACGGTATTGAAAACCGTAACAGTATAATTTGTTGCAGCACTGCCGGCTGTAGGTGTACCGGTGATAGCGCCGGTTGTATTGTTAAAACTTAAACCGGCAGGTAATGCCGCATTTATAAAATAACCGCCGTTTGGTTTGTTAATTTCTTTAACAAGGTTGTTGCCGTAATCAGCTACATAAATGTTACCGGCCGGGTCTATAGCGACTCCCGTTGGATCATAAAAGCCACCGCCAAGGATAAACTGGGCGCCGCCGTTTGCAGGTATTTCTGTTACTGTATTAGTTTGTCCATCGGCTACATATATATTGCCTGTGGCGTCAACAGCTACTCCTGCCGGGTTTGTGAAGCCGGACCCTAACATAACCGGGGCGCCGCCGCCTGTGGGCAGTTCAGTTACCTGGGAATGGCCCGCATCAACTACATATAAATTACCTTTACTGTCAACAGCTACACCATGCGGCAGGCTGAACGCCGTACTGATAGTAATTGTAGTACCATCGCCATTTGGATTAACCTCTTTTATCGCGTTATTTCCCCAGTCGGCTATATATACATGGCCAACAGCGTCAACCGCCACACCTGTGGGCGAGTTAAGGCCAACTGAGGTTAAGGTAATGATAGTGCCTGTTTGAAAAGGGATTTCCTTTATAGCATTATTGCGCGAATCGGCCAGGTATATGTTCCCTGCCGCATCAACTGCTACACCTGCCGGGCCGGAAAACCCGGCCGCAAAAGTAAAAGTTGCGCCGCCGCCAACGGGTATTTCCTTTAACGAATTACTATTATAATCGGCAACGTATATATTCCCTGCAGCATCAACTGCCACGCCTTCGGGTGCATTGAAACCGGTGCCTAAAGCAGTTACGATGTTACTTTTGCCCAATGCCGATACATTTGTGCTTGTTGCCGTAAGTGCTGCAATTGCGACGCCGGCAACATAGGTATCGGGGCCGTGGTAACTAACGGTTGGCAATGGCAACACATTAACTGTTATGATAATGGTTTTAGTAGTCACGCCGTCCTGCGCCGTTATTATGGTATTGATAACATTGATGTTTGAAGTTAATGCGATAGCCTGTGATGCCGAACCCGATACCACTGCCGTACCATTAACTTTTATTGTTGCAGTAGCGTCTTTTGCTACCGGGACAACTTTAACAGAAGCGGTACCTGCCGCAACCGATGCGGTAAAGTTAAGGTAGCCGGAACCTGTGGTGCCGGTGAGTGTATAAGCCGGGCTTAAACTTATTGAGGCTAACAAGGCATTGGTTGATGGCGCTGCCCTTGTTACTTTTACAGTATAGGTTTTTGTAGTTATGCCATCCGGCGCTGTTACAACGGTTGTAATTGTATTCAGGCCGGCACTTAATGCTATAGCGCCTGATGCCGAACCAGGTGTTACAGTCGAGCCGTTAACGGTTACCTTTGCGGTAGGCTCACTTGTTGTTGGTGTTAAAGTAACTGATGCGGTGGTATAAGGCACACTTGCCGAATAAACCGTGGTAGCAGTTGCAAACGCCGGGGCCAGGGTACCATTGCTTATTGCAAGGTTTGCGAGCGTAGCATTTGACGATGGCGCACGTGTTACTGTTACCGTATAAGTTTTAACAGTTTTTCCGTCCTGTGCGGTCACAACAAAGCTAATAGTATTAGGCCCTACCGTCAATGGTATAACTGGGGATACTGAACCATTGGCAACTGGCGTGCCATTAATTTTCACAGTCGCGCTGCCGTCGTTGGTAGCCGGTATTACAGTAATTGATGTTGTGGTATTGCTTACAGATGCTGTGTAGCTGGTTGTAGCCGTTGCAAACACTGGGGCTAATGTGCCGCTGCTTAACGTAATATTTGCCAGGCCTGCATTGGTTGATGGCGCTTTGTTTGCTGTTATGATTACGGTTTTAGTAGTTACCCCATCCTGTGCGGTTATCACCGTAGTTATAGTATTGGCGCCTACATTTAAATCAATAGGTTGTGATGCAACGCCCGACTTTACTGCCACACCATTCACGGTTATAGTCGCAGTGGCGTCTTTTGCCGTTGGGATAACCTGCACCGATGATACATTACCACCAATCGCCGTGGTAAAATTCAGATAGCCAGGCCCCGTAGAACCAACTAATGTAGAAACCGGGTTAAGGCTTATAGAAGCTAACAGTGCATTTGTTGATGCACTCCTGGTTGCTGTTATGGTATATGTTTTGGTGGTTATACCATCCTGTGCGGTAGAAACTATATTGATAACATTGCTGCCCAGGCTTATAGCTATTGGCGCGGATGCTGCACCCGATGCTACCGTGGTGCCGTTTACCTTTATGGTGGCCGTAGCATCCTGTTCGGTAGGCGTAACGGTAATACTGCTGGTTGCAGGTGCAACGGTTGTTGTATAGTTTACATAACTTGGCCCCGATACTACAGTTAACGTTGAAGCCGGGGTTAATTTTATCGATGTCAATAAAGCATCGGATGATGATGCGGGCCGGGTTACTGTTATGGTATATGTTTTGGTGGTTGTGCCATTGGGCGCTGTAGAAACGATATTTATAATATTGCTGCCCGCAACCAACGGGATTGCCTGGGACGCTGTACCCGATGCAACTGTTACATTATTCACCTTTAAGGTTGCGCTTGCATCCTGCTCAGTTGCTGTAACAGTAACGCTGCTGGTTGCCCCGGCTACAGTTGTTGTGTAGTTAACATAGCTTGGGCCGGATACAATGGTAAGCGTTGCTGCCGGTGTTAACTTTATGGAAGTTAACAAAGCATCCGTTGGGCCCACTTGTGCACTGGCGGCCGGAACTAAAAAAAAAAGTATTGTTAAACAAGATAAAAACAGTTTTGCCAAATAGGCGGTCGCCTGCGGCGCTGTTTTTTTTAATTGCACAGCGCGTAACTGTGCCGGTAATTGTGTGTAAAGGTTTGTCATCAGTTAAAGGTTAAATTATGATCAGGGTTTTGTTTTATCTTATATAAATGCATGCAAAAAACTTTCATTTTTTACAAGCGTTTGCGGCAAGGGGAATTTAATTAAAAATTTACCGCAGCTTATCATTTAACATTCTTTAAGGATATTAAAAAAATATCGTTAAAGAATAAAAAATATCCGCTAAAGATAGCATTATTATTGATAATGCAGCTTTTTGTACATCTGTAATAATTACATAGTTTATTTACCTGGCTAAGATGGTTTAACTATCACAATGCTTTGATAATGAGGCGAGAAATTCGGAAAGTATTATTAAATCCGGCGGGAGAAAAAAAAAGCAGCCGAAGTTTTTAAAACTCCGGCTGCCTGAAATGGTATGTGCTCGGGTGCGCGGCGATCTTATTGCCTGTTTTTCAATTTGGAATAATACAAATTCTTCTAACCTATAATCACCTGCATCCTGCGCTAATATTTCAAAATAATAAACCCTGTTTTATGCTTATTCTCTCCATTAACAGTATAATCCAACGAGTAGAAATAAGTACCGGGCAACTGCATCCTCCCATTGATATTAGAGTGCCCGTCGAACAGTTTTGAGCTGTTATCATAGCCTTTGGTTTGAAATACCATTATACCGTTACGGTCCATTATCATCAGTCTGTTATCAGGATAACTGGTTATCCCGTCAATAGTCAAATAATCATTGATCCCATCCCCATTTGGCGAAACTGCCTGGTGAACGGTTACGCCATCATTTTCAATAGTCACGTTATCCGCTGGTTTTGTAACTGATATCTGCTGGTTATCAACAGGCGGCGCAGCCATTGTAACGGTAATAACAGCCGTTTTTGTGGTTACCCCATCCTGCGCGGTTATTATTGTGGTGATGGTATTTTCACCCACATTCAAAGTTATTGGCGATGATGCTACGCCTGATATAACCGGTGAACCATTCACAGTTATAGTAGCCGCAGGGTCTTTTGCTGTCGCGATTACTTGTACCGATGGCTCGGTATAAGGCACAGTCACTTTATAATTCAAATAAGCAGGCCCTGTGGTGCCAATCAATTTTGCAGGAGGTACCAGCGCTATTGAGGCATACAATGCATTTGTTGATGCTGCAGCGCGGGTGATGTAAGTGGTATAAGTTGATGTAGTAACCCCGTTTTGTGCCGTTACTTTGGTAACGATCTTATTCAGCCCGACATTTAATGTAACTGGCGATGATGCCGGGTTACCGTTTACAGTTACCGTAGCATTTGGGTCGGTAGTGGTTGGCGTTAAGGTAATGGATGCTGTTGGATAAGGCACACTTGCAGTATAGCTTAAAGTACTGCTGGCAAAAACAGGATTTAAAGTCCCCGTACTGGTAGCCAGATTTGCCAGGCTGGCCACCGCCGATGCCACCCTGTTGACGGTGATGACTGCTGTTTTAGTAGTTACCCCGTCTTCAGCGGTTATTACCGTGGTAATGGTATTTGCACCAACATTAAGCGGTATGCTTTGTGATAATGAACCTGATGCTACCGTTTGCCCATTCACGGTTATAGTCGCTAACCCATCCTGTGCTGTAGGCAACACCTGTATGCTGCCGGTGCTGTTGGTTACCGCTGCTGTCAAATCGAGATAATCAGGCCCGGTGGCGCCAACCAATGTTGCTGTAGGGCTTAAGGCTATTGAAGTTAACAAGGCATTGCCGGGCAACGACCTGTTTACCGTTATGGTATAAGTTTGCGTGGTAACGCCATCCTGGGCGGTCACTACTATAGTAAGTGTATTAGCGCCTACACTCATCGGGATGGATGAAGTGCGTACCCCCGACGTTGCAGGGCCACCATTAACCGTTATGGTTGCATTGGGGTTATCAGTAGTTGGTACGACAGTGATACCTGATGTAAAATTGGCGATGGTAGTATTATAGATGAATGTGCCCGATGCAAAACCGGGGATCAATGTGCCATTACTGATAGTGAGATTGGCAAGTATGGCATCCGAAGAAAAAGCAGTTACCCCTGCCGGGTTGCCTGCACCCGCTGTAGTTAAATAAGCTACATTGGTTCCTGTGCCATTATATTCAACTGCCATTACCTGGTAGGTAGTGCCTGCGGTAAGGCCGGTGATATTTACAGTGTTGGCCGTGCCATTGTAAACGCAGTACCAGCCGGATGAGCCTATTTGGTCGCCTGAGCCAAATGCAGCATTGGCGTTATAGCCGGTCAGATCAACGGGTGCCGGACTGCCAGATGAACCGGCAAGCATAAACACCGCCCTTGCAGTTCCGTTGCCGTTTGTCCAGTTCGCTGTCGTTGTGGTTGTTGTCGTGGTTGTAAAAGTTACATTGCTGGCCTGGGTGGTTGGCGCAACCAGCGGAATAAACGCCCAGGCGGCTCCCACACTGGTGTTATCAGTAGCTCCGCCAATAATAGCTGTAGTGCCATCAGCGCTCAAAGATAGGGAACTGCCCTGGTTGGAAGCCCCGGTATTGCCTGAGCCAACTACTTTTGCGCCTTCTTGTGTCCATGTGCTGCCGCTGCGGGTAAAAATCCAGGCAGCGCCGACATTGGAATTATCAAGATCCCCACCAACAATAGCTGTATTGCCGTCGGCGCTCAGCGCAACCGACCATCCCTGCGCTGCATGGCCGTCGGCACCGGTACCCAACAGCTTCGAACCTTGTTGCGACCAGGCGCCGCCACTCCGTGTGTAAACCCAGGCGCCGCCCACGTCATTATTATCGTGATACCCGCCGACTGAGGCTGTATTGCCATCGGCGCTCAGGGCTACCGACCAGCCTTGCTGGGCGAAACCCGTAACGCCTGTACCTACCAGTTTGGCGCCCTGTTGTGTCCAGGCACTGCTGCTGAAGGTATAAATCCATGCGGCGCCCTGTTGGCTATTGTCCTGGGGACCGCCCACTATTGCCGTATTGCCATCAGCGCTCAGCGCTACAGCACCGCCTTGATTGGCCGCGCCGGCATTGTCCGAGGCCACCAACTTTGCGCCCAGCTGCGTCCATGTGCTGCCGCTGCGGCTAAAAATCCAGGCCGCGCCCTGATGCGAATTGTCAGCATCCCCGCCTACGATGGCCGTATTGCCATCGGCGCTAAGTGATACGGACCAGCCCTGCTGGGCAGCACCACTGTTGCCTGTGCCCACCAATTTTGCGCCCTGCTGTGCCCATGTGCCGCCGCTGCGTGTGTAAACCCAGGCGGCGCCCTGTCCGCCGTTGTCAGCACGGCCGCCTACAATGGCCGTATTGCCGTCGGCGCTAATCGCTACAGCTGTACCCTGCTGGGCACTGCCGATGTTGCCTGAGCCCATTAATTTTGTGCCCTGTTGCATCCATGTGCCGCCGCTGCGGGTATAAATCCAAACAGCGCCGCGTTGTGAATTGTCCTGGGGCCCTCCTACAATAGCCGTATTGCCATCAGCACTCACCGCTACAGCATTACCTTGCTGCGAAGCGCCGGTGTTATCTGTAGCCACTAACCGGGCGCCTTGCTGTGCCAGCGGAAATGGCGTTGCAGTTACGGCGAAATTGCTGCCGCCTGTTGCTGTGCCATCCGCATTGGTTAGGGAAACCGCGCCGGTTACAGCGCCGGGCATCACCATACCTACCAATGTGCTGCCGTCATTTGATACCACTATGGCCGTTGCCCCGCCTATGGTAAATGCGGTAGGAGCGCTTAAATCGGAGCCCGATATGGTAACCAGTGTACCAACTGGGCCGGTAGCCGGGGCAAATGTGCTGATGGCCGGCGTCTGCGCAAATAGTTTAACAGGCAGCAGCGCTGCAAATGTTACCATGCATAACGCGGCAATGGCTCGTTTTAAATTACCTGCCAGTAAGCTGACAAATGATTGTGGGTAAGGTGTTTTCATTTTTTATGGTTTGGTCATTAGTCATTAGTCATTGGTCATTGGGGTTTCTTCCTGCAAACTGCCTGCTGCTCACTGCAAACTGTACTTACCGCTGAAGCTTCCTTCAGCTTATCGTTAATTACTTTTATGCGGCGGTTGTAATAAATA
>Ga0207038_10175_pt1 | contig 17831 bp, 17 predicted proteins | sample Alteio_BWMinCont_76_FD_153285 | JGI IMG/M metagenome (GOLD analysis project Ga0207038, IMG submission 153285) | Enriched cells from forest soil in Barre Woods Harvard Forest LTER site, Petersham, Massachusetts, United States -... | ecosystem: Environmental > Terrestrial > Soil > Temperate forest >...
AGGGGGCAGGTGTAGAAAAGGCGTTAATGTTAAGATATCGTGCCGGTGTTCCAGGAACAGTATCCGCGCAGCTAGTTCCGGTTCGAATGGCGGCCGCGGGGTTGCGGACGGCCCAAACATTCTGGACACCTGGGTTTGTCGCCTCCGTGGTAACAATGATTGGCGATCCGCTATTGTAGGTCTGAATCCCCGCTACGTCCCATCCTGCAACCACATGCTGCACAAACTGGTTGGATCCGCTGAGAAACGTCCTGCCTTTGCCAAATGGGAGCGCATAGTCATAGCTTAGTACCACTACGTTAGTCTCATCAGCAATAGCAAGCTGCTTGGCTTGTTGCGAGTACATGCCTTCCTGAAATTGGTTCGCTAGGAACATCTTGGACCAGGCGAAAGGACTAGAAATTGCCAATGCAGACAGTTGAAGAAATGCTTGAAAAGGCCCGTGAAGCGCAGGCTGAGTGGGAAAAATCGGGACAGAAGAGAATTGACGCTGTGGTTCGTGAAATCGGCAAGACCATTTACGACAATGCAGAATCGCTGGCGAGGCTTACGGTACAGGAAACCCAAGCGGGAAACTATGAGGACAATCTTAGGCAAGACAAACGTAAAGCCTGCATTATTTGGCATGGCCTCAAGGGAAGGAAATCAGTCGGTATTGTCAAGCGTGACGAACAAACTGGTTTGGTAGAAGTCGCGAAGCCCATCGGTGTGGTAGCAGCGATTCTTCCCATGACAATTCCCGTGACCAACTTCATGAGCAACGCAATGTTCTCGGTAAAGGCGCGCAATGCGGTAATTGCCGCGCCCCATCCTAAGGCAGCAAAGACTGTCGCGGCCACCGCAGCGCTTATATTGGATGCCCTAGCGAAATTTGATGTTCCCGGAGGGTTGATTCAGTATTTGGAAGAGCCGTCAATCGATCTCACCAAGGAATTGATGGCAAAGGCTGACGTGATTGTGGCCACGGGTGGAATGCCGATGGTCAAGTCGGCCTATTCGAGCGGAAAGCCGGCATATGGCGTTGGACCCGGTAACGTTCAGTGCATAATTGATCGCGGCGTGGACATTGAAGAGGCCGTCCCCAAAATTGTGGATGGGAGGGCATTCAACAATGGCCTACCGTGTGCTTGTGAGCAAGCGGTAATGATTCACCGGGATGATATCGACGAAGTCTTGCAATGCTTCGCGAGAAACAAGGCAGTCTTTATCGACGACTCAGAAACCATCCGAAGATTAGCCAACACTCTCTATACTGACGGCGTGCTGTCACGTGATGGTATGGGCATTCCCGCACCCAAGTTGGCGGAGAAAATCGGCTTTTCCGTCCCCCAAGACACGAGGGTTCTCCTCATCAGGGCAGACCACAACACTATGGAAAGTTTGCGAAAAGAGAAGCTGTCCCCTGTGACACTGGTTTATACCTACTCAAGTTTCGAGGAGGCGGTTCAGTTAATAAAGGCAAATATCTCGCTGCAGGGAAGAGGGCACTCGGTCGCCATCCATTCCAGTGATCAGGAACACATCGAAGCCTTGGCAATCGCTATCCCCGTTACAAGAGTTATCGTCAACCAGTGTGCTACGACGAGTGCTGGCGGCAGCTTTATGAACGGATTTGGAGCAACCACCACCTTGGGAACCGGTTTCTGGGGAAACACCTTACTACAAGGTAATCTAGATTTCACACATCTAATGAACTATACCCGAATTGGTTACCCGCCTGCTGCTGCGCGCGTGCCGGCAGACGAAGAAATCTGGGGAGAAGATCCGTATCTCGAAGAGAGATAACCGGCTCTTCCCCAAAAGACCTGATTCCTTGACATCAAGTGTCGGGAACACTGCCACATAATTCATGAATCACGCTTCGTATTGAGTAAGAATTGGAATGCGGAGCGACGACGAGGGTAGGTGCAGAGGACGGGAGTGGAGGTTTTGGCAGCTGAGGGCAAAGTGTAGGGTTAGCGCATAACTGGAGTCGACTTCTCCTAGTGAGGCCCATCCCGAAGTACCCCAACCGCCGTCTCAAAAGCCAGGACAGCAAGTGCAAGCGATTTGTAGCTAGTAGGAACGGAGTTAGCCCGGTGAACCGGGGCGTTTGATGCATGCACGAGACGTTAAGGAGAGTAAGAAAATGGCAGGCAACCGCGAAGTATGGCCATCCTGCACGAAAAAACCCAGATTGCCAAGGCGGTAAACGTTGTTGTTATCAAGTTGGATGAGGCAGTACAGGGTTATAGGGCTTTCGATAATGGCGCTGCCAAGAAGTTTGTGTTAGGCCCGCATGGCATGGTTGCCGCCCCTTGAATGAATTCAGAGCCGGCTCTGTCGGTCTTATAGGCCCACGCCACTCTTGGTTAGCGCAGGAGAGGGGGCGGATCTCGGCGAGCCGATAGAAGTGCATTTCAAAATGACTTTTACGACGAAAGGAATCAATCATGACTCTTCAGGATGCACGTCGCGTGATTGCGGCCGCAGAAGAGAAGTCCAAGGAGCTGCGTCAACCCATGAATATCGCGATGGCTGACGAAGGAGGAAACCTAGTTGCCCACGTCCGTATGGACGGTGCCTGGCTGGGTAGTATCGACATCGCCATAAAGAAGGCCTACACCTCGCGGGCATTCAATATCGTTACCAAAGATCTGGCCGCGCATTCGCAATCTGGCGAACAGTTTTTTGGCATTCATGCCTCGAATGATGGAAAGATCATGATTTTTGCCGGCGGCATCCCGCTGGAAAAGGATGGCAAGATTGTCGGCGCCATCGGTGTCAGCGGCGGCTCGGGCGAACAGGACCACGCCGTGGCTGAAGCTGGCGCTGGTGCGTTTTAGATTCCCTCCCATGCGACATTGGCGAGTGAGGTCTCAAAGCTCGGCGGGCCTAGTAAAGAGTGTTGCCGATTACATAGAGTCGATTCCACGCGAGGGGATATCACGAGATGTCAGAGGTCGGTTTTATTGGTATCGGGATCATGGGGCGTCCAATGGCTGGCCATCTGCTCGCAGCCGGTCATCACCTTTTTGCATACAGTCGCAGGTCAGTGCCGGCAGAGCTTATCGAGGGGGGCGCAACAGCGTGTAGTTCGAGTGCGGAAGTGGCAGTTCGAGCGGAAATTGTCATTACGATGCTACCGGACACGCCGGACGTCGAGGCGGTGCTTTTTGGTCGTGGCGGAGTGGCGGAGGGACTTAATCCGGGCAAGATCGTAGTCGACATGAGCTCCATTTCTCCGATTGCGACGCGCAAATTTGCACAACGAATTAGCGAATTGGAATGCGGTTATCTGGATGCTCCGGTTTCTGGTGGAGAGGTAGGAGCAAAGGCGGCCATGTTGACCATCATGGTAGGTGGCCTGGCGAATATTTTTGACCGTGTCCGGCCTGTCTTTGAGGTGATGGGCAAGAACATCGCCTTGATCGGGGAGAACGGCGCCGGGCAGACCGCCAAAGTGGCCAACCAGATTATTGTTGCCTTGACGATAGAAGCCGTCGGAGAAGCATTGCTATTTGCTTCCCGGGCCGGGGCCGACCCAGAGAAGGTACGACAAGCCCTGATGGGAGGCTTTGCCTCGTCGAAGATATTGGAAGTGCATGGAGAGCGAATGATCCGCCGCAATTTCGAGCCGGGTTTTCGAGTCAGTCTGCATCGGAAGGATCTCAACCTCGCGCTCCAGGGAGCCCGCGCCCTCAATCTGTCGTTGCCCAACACGGCCGTTTGTCACGAGCTGTTGAATTCCGCCATAGCCAATTTCGGAGAGAACTTGGATCACTCCGGACTGGTGCGTGTTCTGGAACGGCTTGCGGGTCACGAGATAGGACAAAGTCGTTGATCTTGGTTGAATCATCAAGGCTTTTAGGTGGAAGGGGCGAGTCCACAGGTTGATGGGAATGAGGGATGGCCAAACGGCGGGGGCTCTGAAAGGCGAGCCTATGAATCTGGACGTGGAGGATTTTGCAGCTCTACGCGACTATCTGGCGCGGCGAGTGAAAGGGGATGAACCAGTATCTTTTCAAAAACTTGACGGGGGTATTTCGAGTCGCATTGTGAAAGTTGTATGGTCAGATGGTCGTTCCTGGGTTTTGAAACAAGCCCTTGAAAAGCTCCGTGTGACGACCGATTGGTTCAGCAGGCCCGAAAGGATCCTCGTAGAAGCAAAAGCTCTGCGTTGTTTTAACCGACTGACCTGGCCGGGCACGACGCCCGCCTTTCTTTACCGGGATGACGAGAACTATCTGATGGCCATGGAGGCAGTGCCGGAACCGCATGAGAATTGGAAATTGCTTCTGCTCTCAGGTCAGATTTTCGCGGAGCACTTCGAGAAGGTAGGGACAGTTCTTGGCATAATTCATCGCGAGTCATCACAGCTTAGAATAGAGGAGCGCGAAGAATTTGCAGACATGAGGTACTTTGAGAGCCGTCGCCTGGAGCCATACTATCTTTACGTGGGACGCGGGACTTCAGCAGCTGCACCATTTCTCAATGCCTTAGCAGAAGAGGTACTGCGACATAAGATCAGCCTGGTTCACGGTTATTTCAGTCCAAAGAACACGCTTATCCATCAGGGGAGACTCGTCCTGGTGGACTACGAGGTAGTTCATTTTGGGGACCCGGCTTTCGACGTTGGATTCGCCCTGGCGCATTTTCTCACTAAGGCCCATCATCTCGCAGAGTATCGTGCTCATCTGGCCTGTGCCAGTATGTCCTTCTGGCGGACTTACTGTGCTCAGATCGTTTCGGAGCGCTGGGCGGGCATGGTTGAGCAACGGGTTGTCCAAAACACCCTTGGCTGTCTCCTTGCACGTGGGGTTGTCAAGTCGGCGCTAGAATATCTGTCCCTGCGCGAGATTGAATGCCAGCGGAACAGCGTTCTGTCACTCGCCCCTAATCCTCCAGCCAGCGTAGCTGACCTGAGTCCACAGTTTCTGAAGAGAATTGGAACCTGTGCCGAGATTGAGAAGCTCCTGGGGCGCGAAGTTCTTGACAGCCGTGGGCTCCCTACGGTCCTGGCGACCTGTGCGCTTGAGGGTGGGATTTATGGTTCCGCTTCTGTGCCGTCGGGAGCTTCAACAGGAAAGGCGGAAGCTTTCCAGCTCCGAGACGGCGATGGCGAGCGATATGACGGCCTGGGATGTCGGCGCGCGGCCGCGAATATAAGCGGAGAGCTTAATCGTGCTTTAGCCTGCCATGAAATTGAGAATCAGTTCGACCTGGACAACAGGATGATAGCGCTGGACGGAACTGAGACAGAGTCTCGCATCGGCGGCAATGCGATTTTAGCAGTGTCGATTGCCTTCGCCCGTGCCTTTGCCGTGCAACAGCGAATTCCTCTTTACCAATATTTTGCTGGGATGGCTGACTTTTCGATCGATAGGCTGCCGCGACTAACCATCAACCTCTTCAGTGGCGGAAAGCATGCCGGCCAACAGGTATCCGTTCAAGATGTGCTGATTATCCCCATGTCCGCCGAGACTATGGATGCTGCTCTGGTTGCAGCTGCCGACGTCTATCAGGCCGCAGCAGGTCTTACCTTCAGGAAATACAACATGCGTCTTCTTACCGCGGATGAAGGGGGATTGGCTCCCCTTTTCAGTTCAATTGAAGAGATGTTTACTTTGGCGGTAGAAGCGATTGCGCTAGCCGGATACAAGCCGGGCCGGGATATCTTCCTAGGTGTCGACGTCGCAGCCTCGCACTTCTTCCAGCAGAACCGTTATCAGCTTGGCTCTCGCGCTCTCGAAAGCGATGAGATGGTCGAGGAAATTGCCGGCTGGCTCGACCGATTTCCGCTCACCAGCGTGGAAGACGGTCTGGCGGAAGACGATTGGCAGCATTGGCCGAAGCTACGGGAGGCGATTGCGGGCAGAGCGCTAACGTTAGGAGATGACCTTCTCTGCACAAATCCCAAGCGCATTACGCATGCTATTTCGACTGTGGCGTGCGACGCGCTGCTCCTGAAAGTCAATCAAATTGGAACCCTGACCGAAGCTCTGACTGCATACCGGCAAGCCCGCGCTGCAGGTTGGGCGATCACCCTGAGTGTTCGTAGCGGCGAAACAGAAGATGACTGGGCGGCTGATCTAGCAACAGGATGGCGAGCGGACCACTTTAAGGCGGGATCGGTTCGACACTCTGAGAGGCTGGCCAAATACAACCGATTACTAGAAATTGCCAACCACACCGGCTGGCCGCTTGCGAAGTGGCCACATCGCGTGACCACGAGATAAAGCGTGCCAGAGAAGTTTCCGGGTTCAGCCTCGATATTCGGAGCACGTCCATGACCGGGAAAGGGCATGGCGAGTTGTTAAGACCTCGGCCGAGCTTCTATTTCGCGAGCTTACTACGCGCTCCATTAGGTAGCGCTCTCCTGCTGCTTGTGATGGTCATTCCGGCTGCCTTATCCGGCCGGCCCACCATCGAAGGCGTTCAACTCGGCCGGAGCGCGGGGTACATGCGTTCTGAAGAGTAAATGTTGTCGATGCCTGAATCGTCCCAACCACGCATAGCAAACCGATGGCGATTGCCCCTGCCCAATCGGATGCACGTCGTCGCACTTACTGGTCTTGCGATCTTTCTGACATTTGCTCTTACTGTTCCACGTTTTCTAACTCCGGAAAATCTGCTCAACATGCTTCGTGGAGTGGCTTTGCTAGGCATTTTGTCGTCGGGCATGACGTTTCTATTCGTGGTGGGCGAAATGGATATTTCGGTAGGTTCAGTGTACGGATTTCTCACCGTGATTATGGGAATCCTGGTCGGCAGGAGTGGCTGGAACCCCTGGTTAGCAATGGCCGCGGTAATTGTGCTCGGAGCCCTTGTTGGCGCCTGCACAGGTCTGATTGTCACTAGGATTGGGATACCATCCTTCATCGTCACCTTGGCCCAATTAGTCGCTTACCGCAGCGCGGCTCTCTTGGTCTCAGGCGAGCAGCCGTCTGTCGGGGACGGAATCGGGTCCTTCTACGTCGCGAGCGGAGGATACCTCAGCGGGCGGTTCCCATCCCTCGTCCTCTGGATGGTGATGATCGTGGTGCTTACCGGAACCCTTCTGGCTAAGACGAAGTTTGGGTTTCACGTTTACGCTACTGGCGGCGACGGTGACGCTGCTGCCAGTTGGGGAATCCCCACCAGACGAGTCAAGTTGCTGTGTTTCATGCTGATGGGAGCACTCTGCGGATTGAGTGGCGCTTTGCTGTTTGGCTGGTTGCAGGTTGCTGCTCCGGTTACGGGAACGGGACTTGAGTTCAGCGTAATTGCAGCCGTGCTACTGGGCGGGACGGCATTACGAGGTGGCCGCGGATCGGTGCTGGGCAGTCTCATTGGCGTATGCATTATCGAATTGCTCAGCAGCGGACTCGTACTGCTCGGACTCTCCCAGCAGTGGAAGGATGTTGCTACCGGCGGCCTTATTCTTTTCGCGTCAACACTGGATTGGCTGATTCGAAAAATAAGCTTACGCCATACGCCCGGAATATTCGCAAGCGATTAGGCAGTGTTTCAAAATCTAAAAAGACGAGAGCGGGAAGAGCAAATAAGTAACGACAGCACACCTGAGGGCCGACTCTCGAAGAAAAAATCGAAAGACATGCTATGGTCGTGAGCACAGAAGGCAAAGGCTTGGCGAGGACCAAGTCAGGTGACAGGCAAGAAGAGGACCGCAAGGGAACCACTATGGAAGTGTCGAAAGCGTTGGGACGATATCAAAACTGCGGAGGAGTCGTTACCGCGAGACCAAGTTCCTACGGAACCTGTTTTACGGGCGGAGTGGCATCCGGTATGCGAAAGATCCGGCGCTTGCGTATCGACGGAGCACTCCTTCCATGCGCTCCATCGTCAGCCGCCGCTCGTCGCGTGTCCAGATGGAAAGACCAGAGGCTCGCCCCAAACAAAGAAACCTTCGGCTGGCGGTCCATCGTTTACACGAGGTCCCGTGCTTCCTGGAATCTCCGTATTACTTCCTTCATGGGCGACATCAGGTTTGTTGATTGCCGGCTGACCCGGCGCAATATCACCGGGCTGTACGCTAAGCGGGCGGCGGAGAACCCCGCCTCGATCAAGTATTTGACAGCCTGCCAGAGTATTGCTTCTCCGGAAGAACGCACCGGTTCTACGAAATCAGCAACCGGGCTTCAACGAAATCGCTTCTTGGCTAATGGCCCATGGGGACCGTTTTAGAAATTGAGGAATTCCGAGCGCACATCGTGAAATCGCTAGATGGCAGACTCATCAGCAAGATAGGTCGCGGGCCGGTGCTTTATCAAGATGGGTCGACCGATTCGGACTTCGTCCATAACGTTCCAGTGAGTCCACGCTCATAATGTCTGGGAGGGGAGGAAATGGTAAAAACTTAGAGCTGCGGACAAAGCGCCCCATCCATTTTGGCCACCCGGCTAGAATGAAACTCTGATGCCTCTCTCCTCTGCGCTCCTCGAAAAACTCGATGCTGCCCTTGTGGAAAGACGAGTCGGTGAGGGATTCGAGTTGCTGGAACATGCGGCTCGAGAGATCGCACGCCTGACACCGCAAGATCCCTACGCCGCGTCCTATCTGCTGAACGTCGCGCAGTGGGTGGACGTGGGCTACCGCGACCTACACCTGATCGAAGAGCTGCTCGCGCGTTTCTCCGCGTCGCCGCGTGCCGATATGAAAATGGGCGATTTTGTGCAAGTCCGGATGGCAGAGGCATTTCTGGCTTTTGCCAGCGAAGACGTGGACAACGCCATTACAATTCTCGACCGTTTGCTTGCGATACAGCCCGGGATATCGGTGCCACGCTTCATCCTCATGAGCCACTTTTGGAAAGGGCGTGCGCATCGAAAGAAAGGCGAGTATGAGCTGGCATGGCATCATATTCTCGAAGCCAAAGGCCTGGCGCAACAACTGCGCGCCCCAAGGCTGAGTGCGGTCATACAGATCCACGAAAGCTGGCTGCTCTTTCAGCGCGGACAACGAAAGGAAGCATTTCGGCTGCTGGACGACGCCGAGGAGGAGCTGAAACCAACCGGACATGACCTTTCTCTCGGCAATATCGAATCGGCACGCGGAAGATTTATCCGCCGATCCGGGGAGTATGCGAAGGCGCTTGAGCATTTTCACCGTGCGATTGCGATCTACTCGAAGCGCTTTCCAAACCACCCGAACCTGGCCCGGGCCCTGGTCAATGCGGCTTATGTAAAACGCCTTATCGCCCTTGACCTAGCCCGCAAGACCAAGCACGGCCGTGCCCCCGGTGTTCAGCATGACCGCTATCTCAAGATCTGTAGGGAAGCCCTCGGCCTACTGGAACGTGCGCGAGTGATTTATTCGCTGCAGCATCATCAGGGCGGAACCGGTTCCGTACTGGTTAATGCCGGACATCTACACTTGGACAGTGGCGATGTCGACCGAGCGTCCCAGGAAGCGATGAAAGCCTTTCATCTGGGAAAAGAGAAGCAGGATCACATCTTGATGGCGCGCGCTCGAATTCTTCAGGCGGCGATCGAAAATCTTCAGGTTGAGGAACAGGTCGGGGAAGTGGAAGTGATAACCAATCATGCGAACATGGCACAGCAATATTCCGATGAGGCCATTATCTTCGCCCGGCAGACCCAAAACAAAAGATTGCTGGCAGGAACCTACATCGCGCGCGGGTCATCGGCGGCCAACGAGTTTTTTGAGGAATGGGAAACGGCGAAGCACTTTGCCTCGCTAGCCGGCGATCTTCTCAGTTCGGAGGATCGCGATCACCTGTCGAAGGAGCTTCACGTCCTCAGGTCACGCATCCTTCGCGCCACCGGCATCGACCAGACATTGCGGTCATGGTCTGAGGGCTTGACGGGCGACAAAACCTTCCAGGAAATCGCAGAAGAGTTCGCGGAAATCGTGATCCCGAAGGTGTGGATGCGTGAAGACCGTAAGGTCTCTAGGGTCGCGGAAAAACTCTCGATCTCTCCAAAGAAAGTCCGAAGAATCCTAAGAAATCTCCAGCTCTTGCATTGATGACAATTGCGACCGGCCGGCCCGAGAGCAGACCCGGGACTCAGCAACTCCAAGTGGGGATGATGATGGGCTCCGGGAATTTTGAACCTGATGCAATGTTAGTGTTCGGCAAAACCGAGCCTGAGTGGGGCGGAGGGATTCTCCCTGAAGAAGAAGCGGTTTTCTGTGGAGCAGATTGTGGCGGTGATGAAGCCGGCCAAGGCAGGGGTTCCGGTGGCGGAGCCGATCCGGAAGGGGGAGCAGGGGCAGACGATCGATCGCTGGAAGAAGCAGCAAATGTTGGTTTGGAAATCGACCAGGCGCGGCAGCCTGAAACAGCTCAGGAGGAGAACAGCCGATCGAAGCAATTAGCAGCCGAACTGAGCCTGGATAAAACGACGTCGCAGGATGTGCGGCGACAAAAGCTCTGAGGCCCTCGGGACGCCGTCCGATGGTCGATCATCTACGCGACCAGTATCGGGCGAGCGAGCGGCACGCATGCTGGATTCTTCTGATGGTGCGAGGGACATGTGGCTACATCAAGCGGCAAGAACCATGGACGGAAATACGGATGCGGACACGAGAGATTGCACAGACCAGGATGCGGTATGGGTAGATTCGCGTGCTGCCGAACCGCGAGAGCTGGGATGCGGGGAAGTATCTGGTGTACCGGCTATACAAGGAAGAAAGCTTGGCGCTGAAAAAGCGGCCACAGCGAAAGAGAAGTAAGCGTCCGGTCTTGCCATGTGGGATAGGTACTGTCGCCGGGGTGCGCGGTATCCTGAGATCAGCGAGAGCAGGAGATGGTGAAGAAGAGCGCCGGGATGGAACAGGAAGTATGCCAACTCAAGGTGACGCTGCGCGGTATCAGACCGCCGATTTGGCGACGGCTGCTGGTTCCGGCAGATACGACGCTGCCCCGGTTGCACAGGGCGCTGCAGATCGCGATGGGATGGCAGGACAGCCACATGCATGAGTTCCGCGTCGATGGCCGGCGTACGGCTGGCCCGGGCTCGGCGGAGAAGGGGCGCAGTGCCCGTATCGGTGACGTACTGACGGGGATCGGCAGCTCAGTGACCTACACATATGATCTCGGCGATGGCTGGGAGCACAGCATCGTTCTGGAAAAGCGCTTTTGCGGAGCCGATGATGCTGAGTATCCCGTCTGCCTGGATGGACAACAGGCGTGTCCTCCGGAAGACTGTGGGGGCGTTCCCGGTTATTACGATCTGCTGGAAGTTCTCCAGAACCCGGACGATGAGCGATATGAGGAAATGCGTGAGTGGGTTGGCGAAGGCTTCGATCCCCGGTCGTTTTCCGTTGATGGCGTGAATCGGCAGCTCAGAACCGGGCGAGTTCGCCGCAGAAGCTCCACTTAGTGTCCACTATTTTTTAAGTGGACACTTCGGAGATGGGATTAAGAGAGTTCGGCGGCGGGCTGAAGATCGGCAGCCATGTTCCAGGGCAGAAGTTCCTCCGTCCGGCTTAGGGGATGGTCGGCGATGCGGGTCAACACTTCGCGCAGCCACAGTTCGGGATCAGCTCCGTTGAGCTTCGCCGTCCCGAGCAGGGTGTAGATGGCGGCCGCGCTCTCACCACCTCCATCGGAACCGCAGAAAAGATAGTTCTTGCGATTATGTAAATCTTCACATAACCGGAATTATGTTCAGTTCCCGATTATGCGCAGTGCCCAGATGCGCCGACCCGTTGCGGCTTTGCGCGTGGGTGTCTGCGAGATCAGCCACGGTAGTGTCCAGAGTTTTTCGCACATTCGATCTTAGTTAGCAGACAGGACGGTTGTTGGGTTGGTTGATTTGTTCTGGTCCCCGTGGGGACCAGAACAAGGGGTCAGGCGATGGCCACGACGTCGGCCAGCCGGTTCATCTGCAGATAGCGCTTCGTACCCCACCTGGTAGCAGCGACATATCGTAGGCGAGCGGCCACCAGCATCAGCGCCGACTTGCCATCCGGGAAGGCGCCCACCACACGCGTTCGTCGTCGAATCTCCCGCATCAGCCGCTCCAGCGGGTTGTTGGTCTTGATCGAGCGCCAGTGCTCAGACGGCATCGCGTAGTAACTCAACGTTTCTTCCACGCCGGCTGCGACGATCTCCGCAGCCCGCGCCAACTTCATCGCCTTCAGCTTCTCCACCACCTGTGCGGCCTTCTCTCGCGCCGCCTGTGCGTCTTCCTGTGCATGCACTGCCCTGAGCATGGCCGCCACTTCTTTCACCTTGCCGGTGGGCACCGCCGTCCACACGTTGCGGTAGAAATGGACCACGCAGCGCTGCCAGGAGGCTTCCGGATAAAACTCGGCCAGGTTCTCTACCAACCCCAGGCACTTATCGGAGACGAACAGCTTCACGCCCTTGAGCCCGCGCTCCTTCAACTCACGGAGAAACGCAGTCCAGCTGGCCTTGTCTTCCTTGGCCCCTTCGCTTACCGCCAGGATCTGACGGTAGCCGGTCTGCGCCACGCCAATCGCCACCAGCACGGAGACGTTCCTCATCTCACCACCCCAGCTCCGCTTCAGCCAAAGGCCATCCAGGAAAACATACGGAAACTCGCCCACCAGCGGCTGCTGGCGCCACTCCTCGATCTGCTTGTAGATCTTCTGGTTCAGATCGCTCACCGTCGAGGCCGATACCCGTGTGCCCCACAGCGCCTGCGTGATGTCTTCCACACGACGCACACTAACACCGGCCAGGTACATCTCCACCAGCGCCTCTTCCACCGAAGACTCACGCCGCCGGTAGCGCTCGATGATCGCGGTCTCAAACGGCAGGCTCCGCAGCTTCGGTACCTTCAGGCTGACTTCGCCGGCCTTGGTCTGCAACTGCCGCTCATAGCTGCCCGCCCGTGTATCCTTGCGCCCTTCGGCACGCTCGTACTTCCGAGCACCGCATAACTGATCGGCTTCCGCATCCAGCAGCGCGTTCAGCGTCTCTTCCACCGTTGACCGCACCACCTCGTCCAAATGCGCCTGGATCTTGCCTTCGTCGATCTGGACCACCGACCCCAGTGTCTTCGTCTCGCTTCCTGCTTCGGTTGGCTCCATCACCCGTCCGTCCTCAGAGGTCTCACTCCTCCTGCTTGTACCAACCTCCACAGCTCCAACTCAATTCAAATGTGCGAAAGAAATCCTACGTTATCTCAGCCACTGCGCATAATTCAGAGGTTCTCCAGGAACTTCATCAGTTGATCAGGGGGCTGGTACCGGAGACTTTTCGTTTTTGCCGGTTGCAACCGATTGAGCGCACGTTGTTTCATGGTGAGGTCTGCTTCGACATACATGTGTGTCGTTGCAGGGCTCTCGTGGCCGAGCCAAGAGAGCGATCACAGTGATATCGACACCGGACTGGAGCAGATGCATAGCCGTGGCGTGGCGAACGGTGTGTGGAGAGATAGCCCGTTTCCGCAGTGAGGGACATCTCACAGCAGCAGTGGAGACAGCCAGTGCGAGGCGTTGAGTCACGTTGGAGCGAGTCATCTCAGTTCCACCACGATTTGGGAACAGGTAGGCGGCATCCTCTGTTGAGTTGAGGCGCCTTTTCCATTTTCGCAAGAGCTCCGCAGTAGATTGCCAGAGTGGGATGCTTCTGTTTTTGCGCCCCTTTCCCTGAAGATGGACACAAGCCGAGTGATTGAGGATCACGTCCTTGATGCGGATCGCGATGACTTCCGAGACGCGCGCTCCCGTGTTGTAGAGCATGGTGAGTAGTGCGCGGTCGCGTTGCCCGGTCCAGCCGTAGGGTTCAGGAGCATCGAGGATGGCTTCGATTTCCTCACGGGAAAGAAACCCGAGCATGGGTCTCTCGTGGCGCTTCATCGGGATCGTCAAGGACTGCTCGATGATGGGAAGCGCGTTCAGATCGTGATGGGCCGCGTACTTCAGAAAGGACCGGAGAGCGGCGAGCCGGGCATTGCGGCTGCGAGTTGCGTTGTTCCGTTCTCGTTCAAGGTAATTGAGGAAGGCCAAGAGAAACTCGGCATCCAAATCGGCAAGGGCGAGGGTCACGGGAGTTTTTCTGAGATGCTTTCCAGAAACTCCGTTTTACAAGACCGACGATTTTTAGGGTTCGGGAGTCTTGCCGAGTGCCGAGTAGCCGAGAAGATGGATTGCTGTTGCCGTTGAGGTATAGTGCGGACACAAGGAGGGATTTGCTCCCACTGAACGAGGATTCCGTGTGGTCGTCGGTGCTGTAGTGTTGCTTCAGGCAGTGGGTACGAGTTGCATTCCGTGCTTATGAGCTTTGCGTTGCAGGGCGGCAAGTTCGCGCTGTTCGCTTCGACGGTTGAACTCCTCGATGCCCTGATCTACCCATCGCTGTCCTTTTGTGACCAGTCGATAGTAAAGGCAGGCCAAAACGCGCGCCATGGCTTTGACTGCTTTTAGCCCTCCCAACTTGGCGCGAAGATATCGACACCTTGCGCCGAGATAACTGTGACTGTGTAGCAGTGTCTGCGCGGCCATTCGAAACGCATTTCCTACGCGATTGGTGCGGTGTTCGCGTATATGACGGATCACTCTTCCTCCGCTTACATCTCGCTTGGGAGCTAAATTCAGCCAGGAAGACCAGTGGGCCTCAGTTTTCCACGCACTCAGGTCCGGCCCCACCTCGGCCAGCACGGTCTGAACGGTGATCACGTTAATGCCGTCTATGGTCGTGGCGTTCACGCCCAGAACGCGCTCTAATTCCGCTTCCAAATCAAACGCGGGTTGGTTCCCCTTAGGCTTTCGGGGCTTGCGAGAACGGGATGTTTTACTCCTGTCGGTGGTGGGCGACGGCTCGGCCGATGAGACGACTGTTTCCACTTTTCGGGCAGGCAACAATGTCATGTACTGCTTTAGCTGTTCATCGCATTTGGCCATCTGTTGGCGATAGAAATCGTAGGCGTCGACGGCTTGCTGCAACTCAAACAAGACGTCCGGTTTCCAGACGCCCTGCAGACTGTGAACGATCTCTTCTTCGCTGGCCATGCAACGCGGATCGCGTAAAGCTGCCAAGGTCTTCGCATCGCGCTGCCCCGCCAGCAGAGCCCGGATAATCGCCTGTCCACTCGTACCGCTGATATCGCTTAAGGCATTGTGCAACTGCACGTTCATGGCGATGAGGGACTTTTGCATATGCTGGATGCATCGTGCGGCGTCTTTGACGTGCTGATCCCGCAACCGCCACATGGTCCGTATACCGTGGATCTCAGGAGCAGGCAGAAAACAGGCTCGCAATAGACCATACGTATGCAACCGCATGAGCCACTGACATTCCTGCACATCACTCTTTCGTCCTGGTACATTCTTCGTTCCCCGCGCATCCACCAGGTTCACTTCCAGACCGTGCTTCTGCAGAACATCATGCACCGCGATCCAGTACACCCCGGTAGACTGCATCACTACCGTGCGTATGCCACAGCGCATCAACCACTGCGCCATTTCTACCAGCGCAGCGGTCCAAGAGCCGAACTCGCGCACGGATTGCGCGTCCCGCCCGCGCGGTACGGCTACATAGTGGCTTTCGTTTCCCACATCGATGCCGGCCGCGTCTCGGTTCACAATCTCCAATCCAGGATCTGTGGCACTCAAACGCTGCTCGACATCTCTGCGCTCTTTGCGATTCAATCTCGCCCCCAGCCGCAACCGATCAAAGGCGGATAGGTTGACCTTTGCCATGGCATGTTCTCCTTCTCATTGAAATTGGCCAGGCTCGACTCGGTTGGCGATCATGACACAGGCTTTCCAGCGGGGTCGAGATCGGCCTCTTTTCAGTGCGCAATCTCGCCACCAAACAATGGACCGCAGCAACCGAAATCAGACTTTTCGACGGGCACAATGGCACCAGGCGGACTGCGATCATGGCTGTCGAGCCAGCCTTCCTGAGTCTGCAGCGGCCCTCTGGCACAGCGCAAGTTTCCGGTACTATGGACCCGCCAAAGGAGGGCACCAAACTTTTCGGCAAAATGGAGCAACAACTTGAACGTGTCTCTGTAGGCAGAGATCGTGCGGGGACTGAGTGCCCGGTGTTGTTGAAGGTGATCAACGAAGAAGCGTTGCAATAGCATAGCGAAAGACGGGGTTGATGGGTATCTAGCCACGGCCGCCCTCCTTGGACTTCGATGCGAACTGTTCGAAGTTCCTTCCCGCTATGGCCATCAACTCGGGGACACCGGTCAGATACCAATAGGTGTCGGACACCTTTGCATGCCCTACATAGGTCGACAGTGCCACCATCGCGTTATCAATCGTGGCGCCCTGCTGATGCCACTGCTGGACTCGTCGGCAGCTAAACGTATGTCTCAGGTCGTGGATGCGAGGTGCAGCATGGTCGCCGCGTGCAATCCAGCCAAGTTCAGTTCGTAGCCGCTCGAAAGCAGAATGGACAGTTCGGTTCACCAAGCCTGTGCCTGATGAGGAAACGAAGAAGAATGCTTCTGGACGCACGGGTACATAGAGTCGCCGCAAAGCTGTGTACTTCTGCAGTGCCTCGTTAGCCGTGGCGTGAAGAGGCACGAGCCGAGACTTGGAGAACTTAGTCTGCCGTATGGTCAACATCCCCTGTACGAGATCGACGTCTGCGCACCGTAGATGCAATGCTTCCGAGATGCGTAGCCCCGTTGCGGCAATCAGTCCGAACAGCGCCTCATAAGTTGCCGGACGAAATGTCCCCTGAGGCGTCATCGCGCGAGCAGCCTGCAGAAGGTCGAGGATCTCCTGATCGGTATAGATATGGGGAGTGAGTCTGCGATGTCCTTTACCAAACAAACGCGCATCAGGGATCTCTGTGCGGGAGTCAAATCGTGCGCGATACTTGGCAAACGGTCGAACAACTTCCAGTCGCCGCGCCCAGGTGATGCGTCCAGCGAGTGGTATCTGGCCTTGAACCCACTCCAAGATGATGCGGCAGTTCAGTGGACCACGATGGCACGACCGATCGACAAAACGGGCAAACGTCATCAGTTGTGAGCCGGAGATCGCGAGCGCAAACCCAAGGCTACGACGTTCGTCGAGATACTGTTGAACCAGAGACTGCATCGAGCGTTGGGGGCTCATAACGACCTCCCCGGCCACGGCATCGCTACGGCAATGAGCCGATTAGTATCCACCTTGGTATAAATCACCGAGGTGTCAAGGCTGCGGTGACGCAGAATGTCGGCAATCTCCTTCAGTGGAGTTCCCACCTGCAGCAGTCTGCTCGCCAGGCTATGACGCAAAATGTGGACGCTCGAATGCGCCAAACCGCATCTCAGATAAGCCTGGCAAACCACTCTGCGCACAACTCCCGCCTGAATAGGCTTGTCAAATGGCGCACAATCGCGAACGAACAAAGCGCGGTTGGGAGTCTGCGGCCGCTCTGTTCGGAGATACTTGGCGATGGCCCGGCCCGTCTCCGTCGGCAATGGAAGGATGTCGACTCGGCGCGACTTGTTCGCGGCCAGACGAATCGTGCCAGCATGCCAATCCACATCCGAAAGGCGAAGTTGTACGACTTCGCTGGCACGCAGACCAAGATCTGTGAGACAGCGTGCCATCGCATGGGCTCGCTTAGATGATCGCGGTAGTTGCTCGAAAGACCCGAGCAGCTCCCGCACTTCCACTTCCGACAGTATTTCCGGAAGCGATGCCAAACGCCAGTGAGCTACGCTGGGGACAGCATCGAGAAGTCCATGAACCGAATCGCCAGCAACCAATCGAAACCTGAGGTAACAGCGGATGGCTCCGCCCACGACATGAATCGTCCCCGTACTGTGCGTCCCTTGGCTTGCTAATACAAAGCGACGAATGTCAGCGGGGCGGATGCGATCGGGGTCAAAGAAGCCTGAAGCGAATCGCCCGTTCAAAAACCGGCGAACGATGTGGATACGTTGCTGGCGAGTGTTCTGAGCAAG
>Ga0207038_10177_pt1 | contig 17739 bp, 19 predicted proteins | sample Alteio_BWMinCont_76_FD_153285 | JGI IMG/M metagenome (GOLD analysis project Ga0207038, IMG submission 153285) | Enriched cells from forest soil in Barre Woods Harvard Forest LTER site, Petersham, Massachusetts, United States -... | ecosystem: Environmental > Terrestrial > Soil > Temperate forest >...
TCAGGCATATTTTATGAGTTTATACCGGCGGAAGAGTTTTTTAACGAGAATCCAACCCGTATTAGTCTTTCCGGCATTGAACTTGATAAAAACTATGCCCTGGTATTAAATACCAGCGCCGGTTTATGGGGCTATAGCTTAGGCGATACGGTGAAATTTGTATCGAAAAATCCCTATAAAATTGCAGTTACCGGGCGCATAAAGCACTATATATCAGCATTTGGCGAACATGTAATTGGTGAAGAAGTTGAACAGGCCTTAATGGGCGTTGCAAATGAGCAAGGCATTGAAATAGTTGAGTTTACAGTTGCCCCGCAGGTAAATCCGCCTCAAGGTCAATTGCCCTACCACGAGTGGTTTATTGAATTTGCCAAAGCACCAGACAACCTCGAGCAATTTGCCTTGCGAGTGGATAAAGCACTGCAAAAGAAAAATATTTACTATTTTGACCTTATTGAGGGTAACATTTTGCAGCCTTTAGTTATCCAAAGCATGAAAAAGGATACCTTTATAAACTATATGCGTTCAGAAGGTAAATTAGGCGGCCAAAATAAAGTGCCCAGGCTTGCGAATGACAGGAAGATTGCGGACGGATTGAAGGAATACAAACTATAAACAAAAGGGGTGTCACTCCTTATAAAATATAAGATTGACTAACAAAAAAAACATAGCCATACTTGGCTCAACAGGAAGTGTGGGTACGCAAACGCTTGAAGTTATTGGGGGCAACCCCGATCTGTTTAGCGTATTCATGCTTACAGCAAATTCAAACGCCGATTTGCTGATAAAACAGGCGCTTGAATTTTCGCCGGAGTATACCATCATTTGCGATAAAACCAAATACCAGGAAGTAAAACAAGCCCTTGTTAATACGTCTATCAAAGTATTGGCGGGCATCGATGCTATTATTGACATGGTTACCCACCCGGATATCCATATTGTATTAACGGCTATGGTAGGCTTTGCCGGGCTTGAGCCAACAATTGCTGCCATAAAAGCAGGTAAAGACATCGCGTTAGCAAATAAAGAAACTCTGGTTGTGGCCGGCGAACTGGTAACAGGTCTTGCAAAAAAGCACAAGGTTAAAATTTTACCGGTTGATTCGGAGCATTCCGCAATTTTTCAATGCCTTGCCGGTGAAGAAAGTAATCCAATTGAAAAAATCATCCTTACTGCTTCAGGTGGGCCATTCAGGGGCAAGTCGCTTACGTTTTTAGAAGGCGTTGTGCGAGAAGATGCCCTTAAACACCCCAATTGGGTAATGGGCGCCAAAATAACTATCGACTCCGCTACGTTAATGAACAAAGGGCTCGAAGTGATAGAAGCCAGATGGCTGTTTGATTTAACTGCCGACCAGGTTGATGTAATTGTACACCCGCAATCTGTCATCCATTCCATGGTGCAGTTTGAAGATGGCTCCATCAAGGCCCAAATGGGCCTGCCGGATATGAAGCTGCCCATACAATATGCCCTCGCCTATCCCGCAAGGTTAAAAAACAATTTCAAACGTTTCGACTTTATAAACTACCCGGAGTTAACTTTTGAAAAACCGGACACTGATACTTTCCGTAATCTTGCATTAGCGTTCGAAGCTTTAAACCAGGGCGGCAATATGCCCTGCATCGTTAACGCCGCAAATGAAGTTGCGGTAGCCGGGTTTTTGAATAAAAACATAAGCTTTTTGGCTATGAGCGACGTAATTGAAAAGTGCATGCAACAAATTGCCTTTACCACAAGTCCTGTTTTGGACGACTATTTGAATACTGATAAAGAAACACGCATCTTTGCGCAAAATTTAATACAAAAAATCCCTCTTAAGGGGACTACAATTTTAACATAACATAACGAATGAGCATAGTGATCATGGTGGGCCAGCTAATACTGGGCCTTTCAATTTTAGTAATCCTTCACGAGTTTGGGCATTTTATAGCTGCCCGGGCTTTCGGTATCAAAGTAGAGAAATTTTACCTGTTTTTTGATGCATGGGGCATCAGCCTGTTTAAATTTAATTATAAAGGTGTTGAATACGGTATTGGCTGGCTTCCGCTTGGCGGCTATGTTAAAATTGCCGGTATGATAGACGAGTCGATGGATACCGAGCAGCTTGCAGGTCCGCCGCAACCCTGGGAATTTCGTTCAAAGCCAGCCTGGCAGCGTTTAATAGTTATGCTTGGCGGCGTTACGGTAAATATTTTCCTGGGGATACTGATCTTTTGGGTGCTTACCATAAAATACGGTGAAACTTACATTCCAAATTCCGAAATCAAATACGGTATTGTGCCCGGTAAAATAGGCTTAAAAATGGGCCTGGCAATCGGCGATAGGGTTACCGCTATAAATGGTAAACCTGTGGTACGATTTGAGGACCTGACAAGCCCGGAGGTATTAATGGGCAATGCCGACCTTACTGTAAACCGCGATGGCCAGGTATTGCACCTTAAAGTGCCCGCCGGTTTATTAAATGATCTTTCGGATTACGGCCCCGACCAGTTTATCAACAAAATTCCACGCGCTAAATTCTCAGTTGACTCGATAGTGCCGAATAGTAACGCTAATAAAGCTGGCTTAAAAGTTGGTGATAGCATTGTGGCAGTTAACGGCACTAAGGTTTTATTTTTCGATCAGTTTAAAGCACAGATCGAGCCATATTCAAACAAATCGGTTGGGCTAACCATAAAACGTAACGGCAACCTGGTGCAAAGCACTTCGCAGGTTGACAAAAACGGGGCATTAGGCTTTTTTGCAAACTATGACCTTCCAAAAGAGAAACGCTTAACCTATAGCTTTTTCGGTTCATTCCCTGTGGGCGCTACAAAAGCCTGGGGTAATTTTACCGACAACGCCAAAGGCATAGGCAAAATATTTAAAGGCGATGTAAAATTCAGCAAAGCCGTTGCAGGCCCGGTAAAAATAGCCACCCTGTTTGGTACAACGATAGATTGGGTACGTTTTTGGAGCCTGGTTGGCTTCTTATCCATGGTGCTGGCGCTTACCAATTTACTGCCAATACCTGCACTGGATGGTGGCCATGCCCTGTTTTTAATAATCGAAATGATAAAAGGCAAGCCGCTGAGCGATAAATTTTTAGAACGCGCCCAAATAGTAGGCTTTGTTATCCTGATAACCCTGATGGTATTTGTTTTCGGTAATGATATTGTGAAACAGGTGATGAAGAAGTAAGTCCTAAGTCGAAAGTCTTAAGTCCAAAGAAGAAGAAAATAAGTTCGACTTCTGACTTAAGACTTTCGACTCAAGACTTTACTACCGGAATGGTTTAAAAAACGCCTTCGTAGCCAGCGCCAGCATGGCTTCATCGCCGCTGGTATCGCCATAACAATAAATCTCATCGTATTGCGAAAGATCGTAAGCGCTCTTTATTCTTATAGCTTTTTCGTTCCCATTGCAATTTTTGCCTGCTATTTTTCCGGTGAGTATATCGCCGGCGATTTCAAGTTTCGTGGCTATTAATTGCACACCTATTTTATCGCTCCATTTTCTTATCCAGTTTTCTGCTGACGCCGATACTATTACCACCTCAAAATCAGATGCCTGTAGCTTTTTTATTTCCACTGTAGCGTCGTCACGAATTATAGATGGCAGTTTATTTGCAATAAAAAGATCGCACGACTGCTGGAAATCCGATAACTGCATGCCTTTAAAAAAGTATTGAAGCACCTTTTCTTTTGTAAACTGGTTGGGTACAAGTTTTAGCCTAAGGGCTGCCATAACCGGCACGTTTACTAAAAAACCAATATAAAAGCGGGTTTTGCCCTTTTGATATTTTATAAATTCAAAAAGTGTATCGTTTGTTGTGATAGTACCGTCGAAGTCAAAAAAAGCTATCTTCTTCACAGCTTCATTTTTTTGAATTGAAATTCAGGTATATTTTTAATAATGAGCATGATATACCGCCAGAACCATTTGACATAGATGACATTTTTCTTTTTCTCAAACCCGCCATAAACAATATCGGCCACTTGCGCGGTTGTTGATGTAAGCGGTTTTGGTAAAGGCATATTCTCAGTCATCCGTGTATATACAAAGCCCGGTTTAACAGTCATAACATGCACGTTTCCTTTGAAACATTTATTCCGTAGGCCCGCTAAGTAGGCGTTAAATGCGGCCTTTGAGCTACCGTAGATGAGTTTGCTTGCCCTGCCCCTATCACCCGCTACTGAACTGATGCCAATTATAGCCCCTTGTTTACGACCGATGTAATATTTTGCCGCGATATTAAGGATGGATACTGCACCGGTATAATTTGTATTGATCATGCGCTGCGTAAGCTCCCAGTTATTAAAGGCATCTTCTTCCTCATCCATTATCCCGAAGATGGATATGGTGATATCGGGTTTCGGGGCCAGGCCTTCAAAAAACAAATTATGGGTATGGTATTGCAGCGCATCAAAAGCGTGTACGCTGCAATCAACGCCATACCTGATTTTTATATCAGATTGTACCGCTTCAAGCTGTTCGGGTTTCCGCGCAGCGAGCTGTATATTATATTTTTGGGACGCGAACTTCTTTGCTATCGCGATGGCGATGTCAGAAGTTGCGCCCAGGATCAAAACTGTTTCCATGTATATTATTCAGGGGTAGTTAAATGTAAACGATCAGACTGGACAGACCTTATTTTTCCGTCCGGGTTGTATTTTTTTATAATTGATTTAAATTTTTCCAATTCCGGGTACCCAGCCTTAAGTACTTCGGGTTTCATGCGCGCATCTTTCGACATGTACAACCTGCCCTTATATTTTAAAACGAGCGCATCAAGCTCGTCTAAAAAAGGCATTAAGCCTTTCCGCACGGGGAAATCAAGAGCCAGCGTATAACCTTCTTTGGGAAATGAGATCATGCTCTCTTGCTTGCCAAAAACTTTTAAAACTGCCAAAAACGACCCCAGGCCCTCACTACTTATGCGCTGTAATATTTCTATTAGTCCTTGTTTGGCATCTAATGGCAGTACAAACTGGTATTGTATAAAGCCATTTTTGCCATACCCGCGATTCCAGTGCAATACTTTATCAAGCGGGTAAAAAAACGGCTCATACGAAACGATATTATTGATCTCTTTTTTAAAATTCTTGCCGTAATATAGAAAATTAAAAACTTTTACTGTAAACTTATTTAATACCCACGATGGCAGGTTAAATGGAAATGCTATCTGCTTGTTTGCCGGCAGCTTCAACGGATCTTTCTTTTTTTCCTCATCAAGTTCAGCAATTAAAGCATGCTCGCCAAGCATTAAAATACTGCGGCCAAAGTGTTCGCCTTTTTTTAGGCAGTCTATCCAGGCGACGGAGTATGTGTATTTATTGTACTCATCAAACAGGCCTATCAGTTCCTGCAAGTTTTCAGCCTTTATTTGCTTTTGGCGGATATACGACGTTTCAATTTTTTTTAATCTGAACTTCACGCGGCTTATAATCCCGGTCAGGCCCATACCGCCAAGCGTGGCCTCAAAAAGGTCGGGATAGCTATCAAGCGAACAGACAATTATTTCGCCACTGGCAAGTACCACCTCCATTTCAATAATATGACTGGAGATAGAACCATCAACATGGTGGTTTTTACCGTGAACATCGCTACCTAAAGCGCCACCTATGGTAATAAATTTAGTGCCTGGTGTTACAGGCAGAAACCAGCCTTGGGGAACAATTACAATTAATATCTGGTCAAGGGTAATCCCACTCTGGCATTCAAAAACACCTGTATTGGTATTAAAAGATAGTATCTTATCAAATTTAAGCGTGGAGATCGTCCTTTCGGACAGCGACGCATCGCCATAACAACGACCGTTGCCGCGGGGTATAAAAGACTGTTCTTTTTTTACCAGTTCCGCCAGTTGATCTGCAAATACAAAGCTTTCCTCCTCACTTTCCATAACCGGGTAATTGCCCCAGTTGGCGATCTGCTTCTTCATTTAATAAAAATTGGCGATTGTGGTAAATATAATAACACAAAGATACAGGCGATCCATAACAATATGGTAACCTGGATAAAATGGTCTTTATAAAGGATATCTGTCGGCGAACCCGACTGCTTTTTTACAAAAACAACTTGCAGGTAGCGCATGATACCGGCAATTACAAAAAGACTTGAATAGTATAAGCGATAAGTGCCAAGCCTTTCAACAGTGTCATCGGCAACTGTATAATTTATATAAGCTACGATAATAATAGCGCTAAAAAGCCCCAGCATGGTATCAAGGAAATTAAGGTTATATCCGTTTAATGATTTCCGCATGGTACTTCCCGAGCTATCCTGCAATAGTATATCATCACGGCGTTTACCGATGGCCATAAACAGGGCGAGCAGGAACGTCATAATGATAAGCCATGCCGTACTTTCAAGATTTGCAATTATGGCCCCACTTTTTACCCGCAGCACAAAACCGGCGGCGACAATAAGCATATCTAAAATGGCAATATTTTTAAGGCCGAACGAATAGGCCAGGTTCATGAAAAAATATACACCTAAAATAAAAAGGAACCAGCAATCATGGTTAGCCAGAATGGCAAGGCCGGTACCCGCCAATAACAGCAAAATGCAAATGACGATGGCGTGCGATGGTTTTACCTTACCCGAAGCCAGCGGCCGCTTTGATTTGACAGGATGTTTGCGATCGTCTTCTATATCGCGGTAGTCATTTATAATATAAATGCTACTTGCAAAACACGAAAATGCCACAAACCCGGCTAAAAGCATTTCAATTTTCGACAGCACAAAAAAATGCCCCGCGAAAAATGCCGGCACAAACAGGAACATGTTTTTTGCCCAGTCTTTTGGTCGTAATAGCTTTATATAATACTTCATCAGTAAAATCAGTCTAATATACGCCCTGTTACGTTAACCGCCGGGAATTGTTATATATTTAAAAAACTATAATAGGATGTGCCTGTAAACAAGAGGCTTTTTTTGCTAAGAATTAATTATATTTCGCTTAATGACACTTAACCATTCACCCAGTCAATCCAATCTAACTTAATCAATCTTCCTCCACTTAATCAACCAATTTCATAACTTTGCAATAAATTCTTACAACAACACCAATGAAGATCGCCCTTTTTCCAGGCTCATTTGATCCCGTTACCAAGGCACACGTCGATATTGTTAAACGGTCTGTAAGCCTGTTCGACAAGGTTTATATCGGTATTGGCGTTAACAGCACAAAAGCAGGTTTGCTAAGTATTGAAACCAGGGAACAAATGCTTCGCGCGGTTTTTCAGGAGGATCCCCGCATCCATGTAATAGCTTATGAAGGTTTAACGGTTAATTTTTGTAAAAGCATAGGCGCAGGCTATATGATACGCGGCATCCGTACTGTATCAGACTTTGAGTATGAAAAAGCGATAGCCCAAATGAACCATTCGCTCGATCCTGAAATTGAAAGTATTTTTATCGTGAGCAAGCCCGGTTATTCGTCCATCAGCTCGAGCATTGTGCGCGAAATTATGCGTTATAACGGCGATGTAAGCCAGTTTATACCCAAGGAAGCGTTGGCCTATTTATAAGAAAGTGTTAAAAGCAAAGAACCGGGGGTCAAAGATAGAAGGGATCAGATGCTTTTCTCTCCAGTATTTATTTTTTTTGTCTTGGTTCTTGGCTCTTAATTCCTGGTTCTCAACTGATAGCTACTGGTTCTCCATTCCCAACAAGCCCCTCTTTTACCAAAACATCCATAATTGAAGGGAAAGTATTTTTTACAATAGGTTCAATATGGCCTTTTTTAAACCAGCGGGCATCCGTTATACCCTCTTCTTTTTGCGGCTTTAATTTATTTTGCGCTTTGCACCGCATTTTATACCAATGGGTTTTCTTTAAAACCACATCCCCACGCATAATATATACGTGGTAAGTTTTACATATCTTCTCCTCAAGGCTGCTTACTTTTATGCCGCATTCTTCCTCCACTTCGCGGACGGCGGCTGTTTTAACAGCCTCCCCTTTTTCTATTTTTCCTTTCGGGATATCCCATTTACCTTGCCTGTAAATGAATAAATATTCTTTATTTTCATTTTTTACAAGGCCGCCGGCAGCTTCAATAAGGATAACATTTTTGGCAACGGTTTTCAAAAAAGCTTTTGCATCGTTGCTCAAAACATAAAAAAGTTTGCTTTGATGCGCTAATATCCAGGTATATATTATTTTAAGATCGAAAACATCAGCATCTATTCTTACATAGCTTTCTTTCTTTTTAGGTTCCGATTCTGTTAAAAGGATAACCTTTTCGTTAATATAAATTCTGTATTTTTGAGCCATGTTTGACAAATTTGAGATAGAGCAACAAGTTGCCGAATTCCTGCTGCAAATTAAAGCAATAAAATTACAACCCAACAATCCTTTTACATGGGCTTCGGGCTGGCATTCGCCTATTTACTGCGATAACCGTATCACACTTTCACATCCTACAATCCGTACCTACATCAGGCAGCAATTAACTTTGCTTGTGCAGGATAAATTTGGCTCAGTTGGCTGTATTGCGGGCGTGGCTACAGCAGGCATACCGCAAGGTGTATTGGTGGCACAAGAATTGGGACTCCCTTTTATTTATGTACGCTCAAAACCTAAGGATCACGGTACAGGCAACCTGATTGAAGGCGATGTATTAACTGGAAAACGGGTTGTGGTAATTGAAGACCTTATATCGACCGGCAAAAGCAGCCTTCAGGCCGTTGAAGCCTTACGCGATGCCGGTTATGACGTTGCGGGCCTCGCAGCCATATTTACTTATGGTTTTGATGTTGCCGAAGATAATTTTAAACGCGCAAACTGCCCGTTTGTAACCTTATCAAACTATAACGCGCTAATAAAGTATGCTGGCGATAACCAATACATAGCCCCTAATGATGTTGAATTACTAAAACAATGGCGCGAAAATCCGGCTGAATGGGGAATTTAAGGGAAGTTGGCAGTCCCGATGGCTATCGCGATTAGTTGGCAGTGGGCAGTTTTGACGTAAATTATTTTAAAGCCCTGTTCTTACGCAAACTGCAAACCAGTAACTGCAAATTTTTTGTAAAAAGCGAAAATAATTAGTGAGCACTTTCTAAGGCCCCCTACTTTAGCGAGGATTTAAATGAGGAAATATTAAGGGCAGCATAGCCAGACCGACAAGCCGCCTGATGCCGTTTGCTACCTGCAAACAGCTAAATGTAAACCGCATTAATAATTACTTCGCCTTTGCAAATGGAGTAAAACGGTTAGTACATTTATCACAAACAACAATACAATTATTATTGCCATAACATTTTGTTAATTAGAGGTTAAAAACACCTACAATATATGAACGTAAAACATTAAATAAAAGTTTATTAATAGTTAACTCCAGCATTTTTATCAACAAAATAAAACAAGCATTTGGCGTGCCAAAAAACCGGGAAAAGCTTGTCCCTTAGCTATAATATAACATTCTTGTTACGCTAAGGGGTTGTTCATAGCGACAATTAACAAAAGGGGTGTTAATAAATATAAGTATTTAACGTATTTTTGCGGCAAATTAGAGGGGCAGAATGATCACGGTATCCAATTTATCTTTGCGCTATGGTAAGCGTACTTTATTCGAAGACGTTAACCTGAAATTTACCCAGGGCAACTGTTATGGCATTATTGGCGCCAATGGGGCCGGTAAATCTACGTTCTTAAAAATACTATCCGGCGAGATCGACCCGTCAAGTGGTTCATATAGCTTTACACCCGGTGAACGTATGGCTGTATTAAGCCAGAACCACTATGCGTTTGACGAATTTACGGTACTTGAAACCGTAATGATGGGGCATAAAGAAATGTATGCCGTAATGAAGGAAAAAGATGCCATTTACCTGAAAGAAGATTTTAGCGATGCCGATGGGCACCGTGCAGGCGAACTTGAAAACCAGTTTGCCGAAATGGACGGATGGAATGCCGAAAGCAATGCAGCAACTATGCTGAGCAACCTCGGCATAAAAGAAGAATTTCATTACCAACTGGTAAAAGATTTGGATAATACCCAAAAGGTGCGTGTTTTATTAGCCCAGGCCCTTTTTGGCAAGCCTGACATATTATTGCTTGATGAGCCCACCAACGACCTTGACATCCATACTGTAACCTGGCTTGAGGACTTTTTAGCATCATACGAAGCCATTGTATTGGTGGTGTCGCACGACAGGCACTTTTTGGATACGGTTTGTACCCACGTGGTTGATATTGATTTTGCCAAGATGACCATTTATACCGGTAACTATACGTTCTGGTACGAATCGAGCCAGCTGGCTTTAAAACAACGGTCTGATCAGAATAAAAAGACCGAAGACCGCGTAAAAGAGTTACAGGAATTTATCCGTCGTTTTAGCGCCAATGCTTCCAAATCAAAACAGGCCACCAGCCGGAAGAAAGCGCTGGATAAGATCAATATTGACGAGATACAACCATCAAACCGTAAATATCCCGGCATTATTTTCAATAACCAGGGCCGTGAAGCCGGCGACCAGGTATTGCAGATTGAAAATTTAAGCAAGAAATTAAACGGGGAGCTTTTATTTGCCAATGTGCGCCTGATGGTGAATAAGGGTGATAAAATTGCCGTATTGTCGCAAAACAGCTTAGCTACAACGGCATTTTACAACATATTGACAGGCCGTGATACAGATTACAAAGGCGAATTTAAATGGGGCGTAACAATAAACCCTGCCGATATACCTATTGATAACTCTGAATATTTTAAAGGTAAAGATGACAACCTGATCGACTGGCTGCGCGAATACTCCACCGGCGACAAAGACGACCAGTTTATCCGCGGCTTTTTGGGCAGGATGCTGTTCAGCGGCGAGGAGGTGCTAAAGAAAAGCAATGTACTATCGGGTGGCGAAAAAATGCGCTGCATGTTCAGCCGCATGATGTTGCAATCGGCTAACCTGCTGATGTTTGATGAGCCAACCAACCACCTCGACCTGGAATCCATCACCGCCCTTAACAACGGCATGAAAGATTTCCGTGGCACTATCCTGTTCACTTCGCGTGACCATGAGCTGGTACAAACCGTAGCCAACCGCATTATCGAAATTACGCCCGGCGGTACTATCGATAAGCTGATGACCTATGATGAGTATATCAACAGCGATGTAGTGCAGAAGCAAAGGGAGGAAATGTATTCCCTGGCGTAGGCCTGCGCTATTTCGGATTTGGGACGTTGGATTTCGGATTTAAAAAAAGAGAAAACGATTAATTTAAAGTTTTTACGGCATACTAATTCCGAAATCGAAATTCCGACTTCCGAAATCAAAAAAAATCCGTTTATTTGCAGCCCGGTAAAAACAATATGACTTGGTAGCTCAGCCGGTAGAGCAACTGACTCTTAATCAGTGGGTCGAGAGTTCGATCCTCTCCCAGGTCACAAAAGCCTTTCAGCGAGAGTTGAGGGGCTTTTATAATTTAAATGCAGGGTTAATCAATATTTTCATTGCTTATTGCTATATCGTCTTTTTGTCTGTGATTTTCAAACCAAGTTCCAATCGCCAAACAAGAACCACTTATTACTAAATTATTTTCCTCGTCTTCTAGTACACTTCTAACAAAAAGAATGGGGACTGCTACTTTATGCCCTGATAATGCGTCAAAACGTCCTGATGAACTAGTGCATTCCCAGGCATTAAAAACAAATTCTATTTTTATTGAATTTCCTTTATAATGAGCTTTTCTTAATTGCTGCTGTGAGCGTTCAAATTTGTCGATATCTGAAAAATAAAATCCAAGTTGAGCCGTAATAATCGAACCGGGGTTGACTATTGATTTTATAAAAGATATACTGAGATTATTTGTCAGATCGATTAAAGGTAATTTCTCAACAATTCGTTCGATAATTGTTTTTAAATAGTGCATATAATATATTCCACTTCCAAAATCGCATAAGTGCCATTCCGGTTTTTCCGGAATTTTCCATTCTTGTATTGGATGAGGGATACCACGCTGATCCAAAATATTCAAGTTCAACAATGTTAAATAAGATTCAATGTCATTATACATAATTCGTTGATTAATAAATAATTCAAACACACGCTTTATATTTATATAGTCCCATCTAGAATAATATTGCATAAGGCCAAGTACCACCTTTGCATCATCAGTTTGAACATATGAAATCCATTTTTCTTTAAAAGCGAGTAATTGGCTTTTAGATAAGTTTTGACTTAGATCTTTTTGAGTGTGTGCCTCATCGTGATGTTGAAGACAAAGGACTACAAGATTATTTTCTGAATGATCTTTAGAAATATGCCATTCTTCAATATGATGAATAATTATTGACCTTGAGTTGTCGCGACAAATACAACATGTTCTTTTTGATTTATATAAAAGAGTAATAACTGTTTCAGGAGGTATAGGGGGGCGATTTTCCTTTTGTATCGTTTCTATAAATGTATCCCTAAGATTTAATTTTCTTAAATCTTCTACTGAGAGTTGTTTTAGGGTTGTTAAGTTGTGTCCGATGCTAAGAAGTTGGTTAGCTTTATTACTATCTACCCCTCTAGCAATTAATGCATTAAATGTTGAAATACTCATTTATCAGAATCTACAATTGGTATTATTAGCTAACTTATGCATTAATACCTAAAAGAACAATAACATAAACTTAATAAAATAAATCATAATGCTACCTTAAGGATTTCAACGCCACAATCCTCTTACAATCCTCAATAAAAGAGTTCGACATATGTACTTTTGGGGTCACGAAAAGCCTTTCAGCGTTACTGGGGGGCTTTTTTGTTTGTCGCAATAGTTTAGTATTTTTGTTATATGGTGATTGAGAAAACAAATGACGAAATCATATTCCGCTTGCCGGCAGATATCGACACGACCGGATTTCAGCGAATAGTTAAATACTTTAAATACAAGGAAGCCATCAGAAAAAGTGAGGGTACTGAGGAACAGGCCAATAAACTCGCTGACGAGTCTAAAAAGCGTTGGTGGGCCGAAAATAAAGCAAAATTCATCAAGTGAATTTAATCGTTGATACTAACATTGTATTTAGTACGCTGTTAAATCCCCATTCTGCCATTGGCGAAATTTTGATGAATATACAGGATGAGTTTACGTTCTTTGCATCCGAACTTCTTAAGGAAGAATAAAAAAGATACGCCCCGAAAATAAAAGCTTACTCCAGGCTTGACTCAAAAACATTGTCTGATATCGAAGAATTGGTATTATCAGCAATAAATTTTGTTCCGGAAGAATCGATCAGTGACGCATCATGGATTCGGGCTTTTGCCTGGACAAAAGATATTGATGAAGACGATACCCCATTTATAGCGCTCGGGATTGAACTTAACGCGAAATTATGGACAGGCGATAAAGTACTATCCAAAGGTTTAGCTAAAAAAGGAGTTGATATTATCATAACAACTGCCGATTTGAAGAAGCTCATTAAATAAAAAGAGATCGCTCCTCTCTCAGGTCACAAAAGCCTTTCAGCGTTGCTGGGGGGCTTTCGGGTATAATTTATCCAAACTTCAGCCACCAAAAGCTGAATGGTGAAGCCAAGCCAAAACGCTATGCCAAAAAATTCATGCGGGGACAGTTTAGAAAAGGCAAAGAACATCCCAACAATAGGGCGCACGGTGGCAATTGCCAGGCCAATTGCAAACATCCGGATCATCCATTCGCGGTGAAGCGCTGCTTCATGCCTGCGGATGTGATAGAAACCTTTGCAAAGCGAAACCAAAAAGAGAACGGCAAAGACAGTAGTCGCCGCTGTTTCATTTGCACCGCCTATGGCCATTGTAAAGCTCATAATTAAAGCTGAAACGCCAATAATCAGCCCTAAGACCACCAAAAAAAGTCCTGACCATCGGTGAAACCAAAGGTAGTGTGAGCGAATTTTCGGTATAAATTGCAACGGCGCCAGTATTACAAATAACGTTCCGGGGACGATATGAACAAAAGTTAAAACAGGACGAATGCCAAAACCTTTGTCAAAAGCGCCAAACCTCGGGTTTACATAAGTCTTTATAACACCCGCAAGGCTCAATGCACGCCTCGTTGCAACCACAAGTGCAATAAGTACCAGCATAACTACAATTACAGTGATAGCCCGCATAAGCCCGGCCAGTACTTTTACTGTTGTCATGCAGTGCGGATAAAATAGTTTTGAATAATAGCAATTATGGCGGCCATGGTAGCTATGAAATCGCCAATTGTTTGTATCCACAAGCCAGCAAAATCGCCAAAGTTTACTGTACTAAACAAACGTACGTAGGCCCCGCTTGCAATAAGCCCTAAAACGAGAAATAATCCCGCAACAGCGATAACTATCGAAGTCCAGCGCCAGCGCCCGAACATTAACAGCGCTGCAGGTATCAGCAGGATAAAAAATACGGGCGGCACCTTTGGATAATGATGACCTGATGCAATTTGAATTGTCACTCCTGCAGCCGCAGTAATTAAGCCTATTGCCATCAATTTACCGGCAGGAGATAATGAAACTCTTTCTTTCATGATTTTATTCAGTTATATTAATTTATCCTATTAAGTTTCCAATTGATCTTATGACCCATGCTATTACAGGATCCTGCATTGTCCGTCAAAAACCCTGATGTTTTTTTCTATCACCTTTTTGTCCGACGTAACGTTGATAGTATAATCGCCGTTATCCAGTCTATTTAAAATATAATCTTTCTCCAATTCTTTGCCGGTTGACAGGACTTGCTTTAACATCACATTTCCATATTCATCCGAAATTATTACAACTACTTTACCGGGGGTGTTTTTTTCTACCTTCACACCAACGCCGCCATTTGATTGCAATAAAGAAAAATTGACCACATTTTTTGCCGGAGGATTTGGGTTGATTGGTTTTGCCTGGGCGCCTATCATAATTGTGCATACACTTACCAATAAGAGTATTGCTTTTAATTTTATTGACTTTTTCATTTTGTTAAATTTTAATTTTTAAACCTTTAGTTAATACGGCCACACGATCACTTAATTGGTTACAGAAAATTTAATCACTCCTGATTTTTGAAAGTGGTTTCTGAACCCTTTGTTAGTACCAAATTATCGCGATTATTAATACGAAAATTGGAGAGTAGACAGGATGGGTATTTGTTTCGACCAATGCCCGAAAGATGAAGACCGGGGCTTTTTTGGCAATGCCCGAAGCCTTAAAAACTCATGAATTCAGGGAAATTGAGCCGAACGAGAGAACTTATTTAGTGAGCCGTGATAAATTTTCTTTGTAAAAATCACTCACCGGAACTTCCTGGCTTCCAATGCATACAAAATCTCTTTTAATAATGGTTACCCTGTCCATCGCAACAATAAAAGACTTATGTACACGGATAAATTTCCCGGCCGGCAATTTTTCCTCCATCGCTTTCAGGCTCATTTTGGTAAGTACCGCTTTTGGTGATGAGGCCAGGTGTATTTTAAGGTAATCTTTCAATCCCTCTACAAAAAGGATATCCGAAAATGAAATTTTTACCAGGGTATATTCCACATTCACGAACAAGTGGCCGGAGGCTTGTTCTGTGGTTGTTTCATTCTTCAAATCAAATAGTTCTTTCGCTTTATTACATGCTTTTAAAAACCTTTCGAACGAAACCGGCTTAAGCAAATAGTCTACTACATTCAGGTCATAACCTTCCAGGGCATATTTTTCATAAGCGGTCACCAGGATGATCATTGGTGGGTGCTGTAGTGTTTGTATAAGCTGGAGCCCGCTAAGTTTTGGCATTTGTATATCCAAAAAAAGCAGGTCGATTTTTTCGTGTTGCAGTACTTCAATGGCTTCCATGGCATTTTTGCATGCCTTTACCAGGTGCAGGTAAGGCACCTGGCTTATATTATCAACCAACAGGTCAAGCACCAGCTTTTCATCGTCAACAGCAATACAATTCATCATTTTAATTGCAGGGTTAATTGAACATGAAACAAATTATTTACTTTTTTGATTACAAGCTCATGTTCTTTTGGATATAAAAGCGTCAATCTTGACCGTACATTTTCCAATCCTATGCCCGCCCGTTCATCTTTGCTTTCGTCCAAATCTGTAAATTTATTTTTTACATCAAATTCAAGCCGGCCATTATTAACCTGTAATTTTATTTCGATAAAGGGATCATCAACACCCATACCATGCTTAAATGCGTTCTCTACAAACGGAATCAGCAGCATTGGCTCAATGCTGAATTCCAATTGTGTTGGGGGCAAATCCATATCTATGCTTATTTTCATATCGTTGCCAAACCTTAATTTTTGCAGTTCGATATAACTTTTCAAATAATCGATCTCCGCTGAAAGGGTTACTCTTTTCTCATCAGATTCATACAACATATATCGCATTAAATCCGATAGCATAATCAGTGCCGGTTCCATTTGCTCAGATCGTTTCCTTGCTAAAGAAACCAGGTTGGCAAGTACATTGAAAATAAAATGAGGATTGATCTGTGATCGTAAAAATTTTAATTTGATGGACAACTGCTCGGCGATAATTTCTTTCTGCCTTTTATCATTCTCTATTTTATCGATTATAAGCCGGTATATGATGCTTACCACAAGAAAAATAAGTGTTGGAAAAAAGAGGAGCAGGTTGGCCCACCCATGCAGAATAACGTCAGGGTACCAATTCCGTGCTATAAATAGCTTTAAGTAAAATGATCCGACGATGATAGCCCCGATAGACAATATAAAGAGCCACCAGTTTTTTTTATTAAAAAACAAGGGATAAAGAACAAAGGCGGTAAAGTAAAATAAACCGACATGATAAATATTGGTAATAATAAAAAATGAACCCGGAAGAAAACCGCGTGTGACATCCCTGCTGCCTCCCGGGATAAAAAAATGCGGCAATACAAGCAGTATACACCACACTGCGATATGCAATAAGATGGTGATGTATTTTGTATTTAATTTAATTGCCATTGACCGGATCGATACCCAAAGATAGCAATAGGGGCTGTAAAGATTGCCCGGTGCAGACAGGAAGGATAAATGTGTAGATAAAAAAGATAAATGTGGCGATAACCCCGCACCGATCGAAACACTTTAGCCCGCTGTTTGTAACCTACAGTGTGCCATGAATATCCGTTGTAAATACATCCTGCTCAGCCTGCTGATATGCATTTCGTGCCGGCATAATAAACCGTTGGCGCCCTATGAAGCAGAGCATATTACCCATATTAAAACCGGGAAAACAAACCCGGATGAGCTGGTAAACTTCGCCTGCTCGCTAACCGGCACGCCTTACAAATATGGCTCCATCGACCCTAAGGAAGGTTTCGATTGTTCGGGTTTTGTGACCTACGTATTTAACCACTTTGGAATTATGGTGCCGCGAACGTCCTTAGATTTCACACCCGTTGAACACCCAATACCGTTGCAACAGGCTAAACCAGGTGACATAATCCTGTTTACCGGCACCGACAGCACCAACCGCATTGTTGGACATATGGGTATCATCTCCTCCACGTCCTGCGAACCGTTGCGCTTTATCCACTCCACTTCCGGGAAACACAGAGGCGTTGTAGAGACCGATTTTTATACGCCATACTATGAAGCCAGGTATATCAAAACGATCAGGATATTCCCGGATTGCCCGGCACAGTAAAAACATTTATGGCCTCGCAAGCCAAGAAATCTATTAAAAATAGTTAGCAAACAGTTGCAATATTGCAAAGAAGATTTAACTTTGATTAACATAAAAAGCTAATAATCAGGTTAGTTCAAGATTTATTTCACCCTTTAAACCTAAAAACATGCCTAAATATGTAA
>Ga0207038_10179_pt1 | contig 17610 bp, 12 predicted proteins | sample Alteio_BWMinCont_76_FD_153285 | JGI IMG/M metagenome (GOLD analysis project Ga0207038, IMG submission 153285) | Enriched cells from forest soil in Barre Woods Harvard Forest LTER site, Petersham, Massachusetts, United States -... | ecosystem: Environmental > Terrestrial > Soil > Temperate forest >...
GTTCATAAAATGCTTCGAGACCACGTCCTCAGACCTTAGCCCCCAAACCTCTTCGGATGCCGGGTTCCACGCCAGGACGTTCATCTCCTTATCGAGAACGATCACCCCTTCGCCAAAGCTGGATAGGATCGCTTTCAGAAAGGCGTTCGCTTCGTTGAGTTCGTCGCTCCGCTGCTTGAACTCGTCGTTGATTGTTTCAAGTTCCTCATTCGTGGACTGCAACTCCTCATTCATGGTCTCCAATTCTTCGTTGGTCGACTGAAGTTCCTCGTTTGTAGTCTCCAGTTCCTCGACCGTGCTCTGCAGCTCCTCGTTGGTGGTCTGTAGCTCCTCGTTCGTTGACTGGAGCTCTTCATAGGCTGTCTCAAGCTCTTGGTTAAAATTCACCAATTCGTCTTGTAGGCGTTTGAAGTGAGTTACGTCTTCCCAAGTGATGCTTACACCGAGCAGTTTGCCGCTTTCATCGATCATAGGGGCCAACCTGAGATCGAGGACCATGTTTGTCTCTATCGGCGATGTCCATGAAACGCCCTTAAACTCGATGGGCCGTCGCAGACCGGATGCCTGTTCGATGCCTGAACGAAGTTCGACCGGCCGGTAGCTGATTTCAAGATCCTGTATGGGTCGGCCGATGTCTCTGAGACTGAGCCCGAACATGTTTCTTGCGCGGTCGTTGGCAAGGTAAAGTCGCCCCGTCGCGTCCACCACCATCTGCGCAATCGGGACGTTATCGAGAACCGCTTCTCTGAGGCGTACGTGGCCATCCAGCAAGAGTGGAAGCACTTCATCCGCCTCCCTCATGGGGCCACGATCTCTGCGCTTGCCTCGCGGCAACTTGGCGAAGACTCTTCGCTTAAGGTCCGCAGGAACAAACATATCTTGATTTAGGAGTGTTTCTGCTTTGCCGAGGAAAAGGTATCCGCTATCGGTTATGGCGAAATGAAATCGGTTGAGAATCCGCGCTTGCGCTTCCGAGTTGAAATACATCAGCGTGTTGCGGCAGAGCAACAGGTCCACTCGCGAGATCGGTGCATCTTGGATCAAATCATGCCTCCCGAAGATGACGGACCTTCTCACGTCCCGATCGAAGGTGAGCTTGTCGTTATTGCGCTCGAAATACTTTTCAACCAGGTCTTTTGGAACCCCCGCCGTTTCCTTGACCGAGTAAACGGCGCTACGCGACAGGGCCAACGCTTCATCGTCGACGTCCGTCGCATAGATCTTGACGCGGTCTCGGAATTTTTCACTTCCGAGCGCTTCGCACAGTATCATCGCCAGGCTGTATGCTTCTTCCCCGGAGGCCACTCCAGCGCACCATGCGCGAACAGGTTGGTCATCGACCTTCGAACTCAGGATGGCCGGCACCACCTCTTGGGCAATGTATTCCCAGGCGTCCGGATCGCGGAAAAAAGAGGTGACGTTGATAAGGATGGTGTTGAAAAGCTGCTGAAACTCTTCGGGGTGGACTTCTAAGAATTCGACGTACTCAGAGTCTCTTTCAACGTGATTGAGATGCTTGCGTTTCTCGATCCTTCGCTTCAGCGTGGAGGTCTTGTAGGCGCCAAGATCAAGGCCTCGGCTTTGCTTCAGGAAGCTGAGCAACTCTCCAAATTCTTGGTCTTCTACTGTGGACATGGCCCGACCTCAGTATGACACTGTGGGCTTATCTATGCTCCGCAGATTCAATGTTTGCGCCAAGCGCATTCCGTAAGAGGCGGATTTGCTGATCGTTATAGGTTTTCTTTTGGCGAAAGTAGTCTGTGCTCTTTTCTCTTCCGGCCTCTTTGGCTTGGTCCAAAAGCTTTTCTACAAGTTGGTTGTTCTCTTGCAGGGCTCTTAGCGCGGCCCAAATTGCGGATTCCAAATAGGCTGATTGCGCGGAGAGAAGATTCTCTGAAGAAAAGGAATGGCCAACCCGGCAATTGTAATGAGGTACGCCGCCCTCTTCGATTTCGTAAAGGGCGCCTTTGCATTCCGGGCAGGTCAGAGCCGAAACCTTGCCGTGCAGTTCGAGCAGCCGCAATTGCTCGGGCCCCATTTCCATAAGATCGAACATTATTTCCTCGACGTTGCAAGCCCTAAGGTCGGGCGCGGTGTTGGCGAGTCTCGCCAGCAGGGCGCCCATTTCATTCAAGGGGACGACGTAATCGACTGCAACGTTGGATAGGGCGTTTCTCGGCATATCGCCATAGTCCGCGTCCTCCGGATCCTGTACGATCGCCGTGCCCCCGAGTCTCTTCACCGTTGCCATTCCAACGGTTCCGTCGGCCAGTAGGCCGGAAAGTAGAACAGCGCCGACGCGGGATCCATAACAAAGGGCGGCGCTTCGGAATAATGGATCTATGGCTGGCCTGCTGCCGTTCTGTTTTGGGCCAAGTACGAGGGAGATGTGTCCACTCCGAACCAGCAGGTGCTTTCCTGGTACTGCCACGTAAACTGTGCCTGGGCAGAGGGGCTCCTGATCCTCGGCATGCCTTACGGGCAAAGCTGTGACCCGGCTCAGAATGCTCGGGAGAACGCTCTTGGAGTTTTCCGGAAAATGTTGGACGATGACAATGGGGGGACCGAAATCAACGCCAATTGTCGGCATCAGTCGCTTTAACGCCTCGACTCCTCCCGCCGAGGTTCCGATCACCACTATATCGATCTGGTTCAAATGATGACCTTGAAACGCGCAACACTAACCAAGCGTTTGCTTTTACTACGCAGAAACGCGGATGTCGAGCGTGTCGTGCTAGTTCCTATAGCGTACAAGAATGGTCTTACTATGGTTGACCACCTCAGCCAAATGGCCCAAGTCGCAGATAGCCCTAGCGACTGCGGTGGCGTCTTGTTCACTGCGAAGGGCCGCCTCGAACTCTGTTTCGTCAGAGTTTTGTTCTAGCAGCACTTCAGCAAACCGCCTCGCGCGTTCCGGCCCCATTCCCACACCAACCGTTTCTATCATGGCATCCCCTACCAGTAGATTTAGTATGCGGCCTTTCGGTGTCGCATGCAAGTCGGCATTTTTGTAGACAATCTCCTTTGACCCGCGTCTTGAGTATCATTCCATCGTAGTTGTAGGAGGTTTTCGCCTGAAGGTGGACGTTAGACTTTACCGGGACGAGAATGGCGCATGGATCGCCGAAGTGCCATCCATCCCTACTCCATAATTCGACCTACATGGACCACCTGAAACTTCTGAAGGAACTTATCGCTATACCTGGACCCCCGGGCCAGGAGAAGCTTGTCAGAGAGACCCTCGCCTCGCATCTCGACAAGATAGGTCTCAAACATGAAACGGACGCCAAGGGCAACCTTCTTGTGAACCTTGGCAACTCCGACCGGCCAAAGATCGTCGTCACCGCGCACATGGATGAAATCGCCATGATCGTTCGGCGCATCGAACCGGACGCACGGCTGTCGGTAGGACCCCTGGGCGGCTTGTTTCCGTGGAAGATAGGCGAGGGCCCGGTACACGTATTAACCGCCGAAGGGGCTTTGGACGGAATTCTTTCATTTGGCTCGATCCACACTCTGGACCCGGCTTCCACCGTTCGAAAGGCGGATTCAATCTCGGTCGATTGGGACATGGTGAGCGTTATCACAGGGCTTTCCAGTAAGGAGCTTACCGCTAAAGGCGTGCGGCCCGGAACGAGGGTTGTTGTACATCCTTCGCGGCGAGATCTATCACATATCGGTCCGTTGGTGGCGGGTTTTTTTCTGGATGATCGTGCCGATTTGGTCTCTTGGCTCCTCGCCCTCAAACAACTGAAGGGAACCAAAGCGAGCGTCCTTTTCGCGGCGACCACATCGGAAGAGGTTGGAGGCGAGGGGGCCAAATACATCCTCCAGCGTCTTCGGCCCGACGTCTGTATCGCACTAGAGCTTGGCCCTGCCGTCGAAGACGCCCCGGTTGCTTTATCCGACCAACCGACGGTTTGGGCAACGGACAGCTATGCGTCGATGTCCTCCGAAGACGGGGAACTGCTGGAAACGCTTGGGAAGGAACTGGGCATGAAGTTGCAGTTTCAAGCCCTTTCCCGAGGGGGCAGCGATGCCTCTTCCGCCGCCGCGCAAGGTCTCTGTGCGCGTCCGATCACGTTGGGCCTGGCCATGGCAAACACCCACGGCTTCGAAATCATGCATCCCAACGCGATGGAGGAATTGGCTAGGTTGACTGTGGCCTTGGTTCAAAGGATCGGATAGAGAAAACAGCGCAGGCAAGGCGATGAACGAAAATCAAGGCCCTGCGCGCGCGAGACACGGGCGAGGCTTGCCTCGCTCGTGCATAAAATAATCCCGTGCTGCTACTATTGATCAATGGCACACGAAGGCAGAGCTGCAATTTTGGAAGAGCCGGGTCAACCGGCCGTTGTCCGCGATATCGTCGTCGATCCGCCTGGGCCGAACGAGGTTTTGATAAGGCTCGTTGCCAGTGGCGTATGCCACACCGACCTCACCGTCAAGAATCTTAAGGGGAATGGCATGGCGTTTCCCATCGTGCTCGGCCATGAGGGCGCCGGAATCGTCGAAGAGGTCGGAGAGGGCGTTGCCCATCTGAAGGTGGGAGACCCCGTCGTTATCGCTTACAGGGCCCCTTGCGAGCAATGCCCGGCCTGTTTACGCGGGGATCCGCGCCACTGCTATATGGCGCTTCGGCCGAAGCAGAGAATCCATCGCAAGAGCGATGGCACTCTATGCTCGCAAGTTCTTCGGTGCGGCACCTTTTCGACCTACACCGTGGTTCATTCGAAAGCGGCCATCAAAATGCCGAAAGAAATGCCTCTCGACAAGGCTTGCCTTATCGCATGTGGAGTGATCACGGGCGTGGGCGCGACCATGAATACGACCCCAGTTTTTCCCGGTTCGAGGGTTGCCGTGATCGGGTGCGGCGGCGTGGGTTTGAGCGTTATTCAGGGCGCAAGGCTGCGGCATGCCAAGCAGATCATCGCCGTAGACGTGAACCCGACGAAACTCGAATGGGCGCGCAACTTCGGGGCGACTCATACCGTGAACGCCAAAGAAGTCGACTCCGTCGCAGAAGTTCGGCGCATTACCGATGACGGCTGGGATGGCGGAGTCGAGTTCGCTTTCGAAGCAACCGGCATCCCCGTCTGTACGGAACAGGCGGTCAAGATGCTTTCCTACGGAGGAAGAGCGACCACGATCGGCTTCCCGGCCGCCTCGGATACGATCCACCTGAATCTTGGCGACATGGCAACCGGCGTGTACTGGAACAAGGCCGGGTTGAACGTGTGCCACTGCGGAGACGCGCTTCCCTCGCACGATTTCCCCCTCATGGCTCAGCTTTACTTGGAAGGGAAGCTGAAGCTCGATGAAATGATCACGCGAAAAATCAAGTTAGATGACGTAGAAGCGGCATTTCACGAGATGGAAACCGGGAACGTGATTCGGTCCGTGATCATGTTCTGAAGGGGGAGCGGGTAAGAGCACAGAATATGAGCAGGCGGCTCATATTCTCTGTTATGAAAATAAGTCGTTTCTTCCTTCGCAGAGGCGTGTGCGGCGTGAGCTTCGCTCAGCCGCGCCACGCCCGGAATTGTTTTATGCACCGGCGTCGCTTCGCTCCGCCGGTGCGGGCTTCTCGGAATTGGTTGGTCCATTTTCATTGATCGTTGTGCCCCATCCCCGGGGCATGGGACCTGATCTGAAACAAAAGCTGGTCGGCTTTCGTTGCGCGTGCGGCGTGAGCTTCGCTTCCCGCGGAGCGGTACTCGGAAGCAGCCGGCGCCACGCCCGGAATTGTTTTTATGCACCGGCGTCGCTTCGCTCCGCCGGTGCCAGCTTCTACGATCGGGTTGGTCATTTTCATCAATGGCTGTGAGGCTTGGCTCATGTTTTCTGACTTGAAAATAGGTGATGCGTCACGCGTTGTGCGTTGTCGGCCGAGCGCTGAGTGGTAGAACGTTGCGTGCCCGTTGCCCCCGACCAAGATCCAAGCGCGAGGGCTGCACGGGCGGCGCGAATGCGCCCTCGTGCCTAAAACACACTCCGGCGAGATAACCGCACCAAAGCCCTCACAAAGCGATCCAGCGCCGGCGGATGCTGGAGCAAGAACAGCGAGGGTTCGATAAGCTCCAGTTCGGATAGCACCCACTGGCCCTCGTCCGTCTGCATGAGGTCCACGCGCCCGTAAAGCCATGGCTCATGAACCGTTGCCATCACTCGATTTGCCACTGCACGCTGCTCATTTGTCGGCTGGAAGGCTTCGGAGACCGATTCGAGGTCGTCTTTGAACCTGGGATGTTTAACCACTCCGTGGGTCAACTCGCCGTCGATATAGTTGAGGTCGATTTCGCCCCCTTCCGCCACTCTGGGTAGAAATCTCTGGACCATGGCGTCTCGTTCCAGCAGGATATCGTCCAGGAACTTTTGAGCCTCCTGAAGCTGGCCTGTCGCAAATCGGCGGGTCTTGTAGGATGCGGCGGAAACGGCGGGCTTCACCACGAATTGTGTCCATCTGGTTGTCTCCAGAGCGGCTCGGAGCGACTGTGGTTGGCACCGATAGATGAATGCTGTCGGCACAATGGGAATGCCGCACTTTTCGAGATCGCCTAGGTAGCTTTTGTGAATCGTTCGAAGCATCAACTCTGCGGGGTTCCAAAGCCGGGTAGCCCCGGCCACATGGATGATCCAGTTTCGGAACTCTTCCTCCCGCTCAAAGTAATTCCAACAACTTCGAACGACGGCCAGATCGGAGCTGCTCCAATCCACTTGCTCATCCTCCCAGGCGACATATCGCGCGTCGAGACCAGCTTCTTGACAAGCTTCCAAAAGGAGGTTTTCGTCCGGATCGGGTTCAGGGATATTTCGACAAGTGACGAGAGCCAGACGAGACATTGAGAGCTATATTACAATGCGCACGGTGCTGTGCATCAATGAGGAAAGTTGGATTTGCTGGATGGGGAGACCCTGACCTTTGGTGGTACGAAGTGGATCAGAGCGGCGATCGGTGATGCTTGGGGAATCGGCGACCCGAACGATCAAGTCGATTACGGGTCCGCCTCCTATGGCGCTGGGGAGTGGGTGGGAACGGCACACGAATTAGCGTTTGGTGTTGCTGGCGGGCTGAAAGCTGCGGGCGCAAAGGGGCTTGGGAACGAGTTCTCCCATTGGGTGCCGCGCCGATACCTTGGAGCGCTTGGGAAAAGAGTTCCTGCGCTGAAAGGCGTCATCAAGTGTTTCGACAGATCACTTGCAAACGGCAATTTCATCAGCCCCGCCAGGCACTTCTTAAACGATCCCTTCCGCTACCTAAAGGGAACGACGAAAGCTGCCAAAACTTGGCCCGGGTGGGCGCAGCAGCTTGACCGCGTTCCTCGGCTCCACTACGGGATCCTCAGTGGTTGGGTTTGGTCTCTCGCCCACGACAAGGGCTAGCGGGCGGTTTGAAAGGCTATGAGGTTTCCTTTGTTTCTGGAGAAATGGTTTTACGGCGGTAAGGCCATCGCGCCCCACGAAAGAATCTGCGTGAACTGTTTCGTAGAAAGCCTGTCGCTGGAGCTAAGAGAGATTGTTTCCGATCAAATCAGCCACATTGTCTACGTTCAGCGGCAGAACCCGATGAGAACCATGTTCTGCTACGAGGACGCTCAACCCTTGGGCAAGGAGCTGCTTGTCCCGGATAGGTCCGACGACAGGCGCGCAGCAAGGGTTTGCCTCCAGTTTGCGAATTCACGCCTAAACGCAACCGTGCTTTTCGGCGGCGGCAGGATGTGGGGGCTCCTGTTCAACAGATCCACGAAAAACCTGATCGGCCTAGAACCGACCTGTCGCGCCGTTAAAGTGCTTGTCGACCTTTCGCGATCCGAGATGCTGTCAAAAGAAAAGGACCCGCTCGGGGGGGCGCTCCTCTCACGAATCAACGGGCAGTTCCCGGTCCGCGAAGTCTTGACGCCCGTTTCGAAGAAGGAGAGGGAAGATTTCCTTAGCGCCTTGGACTGCAAAGTGCCAGCCGACTTCAAGTCCCTTCTGAGGGAGACCAACGGTTTTGCGGTCGAAGGGTGGACATTCTACGGAACAAGAGCCCGGGAGACCCCACAACCAGACTCCAACTTGATCCTCACCTTCGAGAATGAGATCGGCAACACGGCGCTATGTTTCAAGGAAGGGGACAACACCGGGACGGTCTACAACATAGACCAAATTGGTGAAGAGTTGACGAAGGTCGGCAAGTCGTATACTGATGCAATTATATGGCGACTGAGCACCCCCGACGAAAATGCCTAGCAACCGACTACAACCTACAAGGGGACGACGGCGACCTTCGATCCCGAGAACCACATGAACCTCCTACGGCTCCGGCTTTCATGCGGGATATAGGGCAGACGGACGAAGGGCCTGGAAGCAAGGTTCCACATACACCGACTAATACATCTATGACCAGTGGGGCAACGACGTTGTGGAACTGGAGTCGGACGCGGCGATCTGGGCCGTGAACACGTAGGGGCCGAATGGTTTGGTCTCTCCAACTCCGTTCCGCAAAGGCCGCATGGGGGCGCGAATGCGCCGCCCATGCAAATAAGAACTGTCCGGCGTGGGTGGCTGATCGAAGCTAAGCCGGGCCACGCAGGAGCCGACCACACCGCCTTCAAGGAAACCGGATTCAAGATTTGTCGTCAAACGACTTGGGCCTGCTCACTTCAGCGGAAGGCCAAAAAAGGGGAAAGCAAATGAACACAAGGATTTTGAAGTTAATCTCGGGAACTGTATTAAGCCTGGTCGCGGCCGCCGCAATGGCGTCCACGACCGTGCCGAAGGGAACGCAGGTGACGCTGGTATTTGACCAAGCCGTTAACTCGCGATACGCTCACGCGGGCGACAAGGTCAAAATGCATGTGGCCGACGAACTCGTCGTGAACGGCCAGAGCGTCCTCCACGCGGGCACTCCCGTATGGGCCACGATTCAGAGCGTTAAGAAGAACAACCGGTTTGGAGTCAATGGCAACATGAAGCTCGACATTAACTCCGTTCACGGTATTCCGCTAACGCCGCGAATCGCGGGCAAAGATTCGGGCAGCCGGGCGGACCATGCGGCGCTAGCTTCGGGCGCCGGCGCGCTCGTTCTCGGCCCGATCGGCCTGCTAGGCGGCTACTTTGTCGTCGGCAAGCCCGTGAAAATCAAGGCTGGAGACATCATGCAGACTCAGGTCTCTGAAGATACAGTCGTACACTAGCGGAACCTTTCGCAAACTTTGTTGGGCCGGGTTGTCCCGGCCCTTTTTTGTGCAAATCTCTTGGTGGCCAAGCGCTTCATAAGGGCTTCTTTCTTCGTCACAATGAAAGCAGGATCTTGCGTTCGACAGGGCTTTCAGCCGTCCAGGTGTGGGAGTTTGGAGGTGTGGAAGTGTGGAGGTTTGGAAGTGCGGGAGTGCGGAAGTGCGGCAGCACCCATGACTCAGAACTAAAGACCTGACACGCTAACACCGAACACCGAGCACCCAACACCGAACACCTAACACCGAACACCCAACACCGAACACCGAACACCCAACACCGAACACCGAGCACCTAACACTTAACACCCCGTTTGTCCCCTATGAGCTTCGTTCACGTCCACAATCACACCGAATACAGCCTTCTCGACGGCGCAAACCGCATTCCGGAGATGGTCTCTCGCGCCAAGGAACTTGGCATGGACTCTTTGGCGATCACCGACCACGGCGTCATGTTCGGGGTGATGGAATTCACCATGGAATGCCAAAAGAAGGGAGTAAAACCCATCATTGGCGTTGAAGCCTACGTCGCTCCCAATGGGCATCTCAAGAAGGATGGTAAAGAGGAAAACGAGAGCTACCACCTGCTGCTTCTCGCCAAAGACCTCGAGGGCTACCGAAATCTCTGCAAGCTCAGCACCATTGCCGCACTTGCCGGCTACTATTACAAGCCCAGGATCGACCACGACCTCTTAAGGCAATACAGCAAGGGCCTGATCGGCACGAGCACCTGCCTCGGCAGCGAGATTTGCCAGGAACTGCTGCGCGGCGATTATGGAAAGGCCCAATATCTGGCTGGCATGTACGCCGAAATATTCGGCGAAGGGAACTATTTCATAGAGCTTCAGGACCACCGGCTGCCGGAGCAGGCCCAGATACGGCCCGACCTCCTCAAGATAGCGCGCGAGCTTAAGCTTCCCCTCATCGCCACAAACGACGCTCACTATCTCTGCAAAACGGACGCCACCCCCCACGACGTTCTGCTCTGCATCCAGACGGGATCGCTCGTTGCCGATACGAAGCGGATGCGGTTCCAGACTGACGAGTTCTATCTGAAGTCACCCGACGAGATGACGGATCTGTTTCGGGAAACTCCGGAAGCGATTGAGAACTCCATGAGGATCGGCGAGATGTGCAATGTGGAGCTAGGGAAGCAGCATGCCCACATGCCCGACCCGGATTTGCCTGACGGCGAGACATCTATATCCTACCTGCGCAAACTGGCCAGGGAAAACCTGGCCAAGCGTCTCAAGAACGCGGATGAAACGGCCCTCCAACGTCTCGACTACGAGCTCGGCGTCATCGAGCAAACCGGGTTCGCCTCTTATTTCCTGCTCTGTCGGGAGTTCGCCGACTTCACCCGTGGCGAGGGTATCTATTTCGGCGTGCGCGGTTCGGCGGCCGGCTCCCTCGTCTCCTACTGCCTGGGCATAACCGACATCGACCCGCTGGAGTACGATCTAACCTTCGAGCGCTTTCTCAACATCGAACGTATCGCCATGCCCGATATCGATATGGACTTCGAGGACGCGCGGCGCGACGAGGTCATAAAATGGGTCACGGAAAAGTACGGCGGCGATCACGTTGCTCAGATCGTAACCTTCGGGACGCTTGGCGCTAAAGCTGCGATCAAAGACTGCGGCCGGGTTCAGGGATATACGCCCCAGGAAACGGACAGGATCTGCAAGACCATCCCGAACCTGCCGGGGATGACCATCCAACGAGCCTTGAAAGAGATGGCCGAGTTTCGGCACATGGTTGAAAACGAGCCGAGGGTGAGCGATCTTGTGGAGATCGCCAAATCGGTGGAAGGAATTAGCCGGCACAGCGGGGTTCATGCGGCGGGGATCGTCATCAGCAAGGAGCCGCTGGTCGACCACATTCCCCTCTACAGGGGCAACGAGGGCCAAGCGATCACTGCCTTTGAGATGGGCATTTTGGAGAAGATCGGCCTGCTAAAGATGGACTTTTTGGGCCTTTCGAACCTTACCGTGCTGGCCAAGGCCGTCGAAAAAATCAAACGCGCGCGGGGCATCGAGGTCGATGTGCACGATCTCCCCTTGGACGATGCCAAGACCTACGATCTCCTTGCCCGCGGCGAAACAGTGGGCGTTTTTCAACTGGAATCCGGCGGCATGACGCGTTACGTGAAAGAGCTAAAGCCTCAAAACGTGCGCGAGTTGGCCGCTATGGTGGCGCTCTACCGCCCAGGGCCGATGGAGCACATCCCGAGGTTTATCGACAGCAAGTTCGGCCGCGCGGTCCCCGAGTACCTCGACGAAAAGATGAGGCCGATTCTCCAGGAAACGTACGGCGTCATCGTTTACCAAGACCAAGTGCTGAAGCTCGTGCAGGCGCTAGGCGGGTTCACCCTCGGAAAGGCGGACGTTCTTCGCCGCGCCATGGGCAAGAAGGACAAGAAGGCGATGGATTCCATGCAAACGGAGTTCATGGCGGGCGCATTGGCCAACGAGGTGTCCGAGGCATCTGCGCGCAAGGTTTGGGAGCTACTTCTGCCATTCGCGGGATACGCCTTTAACAAGGCCCATGCCGTTTGCTATGCCATGATCGCCTACCAAACGGCCTACTTGAAGGCGAACTATCCGGTGGAATACATGGCGGCCCTCATGGCGGTATACCGTTCGAAGGAAGATCGGGTGGTGAGCTGCATAGAGGAGTGCAGGCGCATGAAGATCCCCGTGCTCCCGCCGGACGTTAACGCCTCCGAGATCGACTTCAGCATCGAAGAGTCGCCCGTGTTATTCAAGAATGGGAAGGGCAAGCCAAACTCTTACAACGAGCTAAGAACAAATGGGTCCAGTCTCGCAGATATAGATGAACACTCTAAAGCAGGCACGGGCCTTCCCCAGGACTCAGATCCCGATCACCGAACACCGAACGCCGAACACCTAACACCCAATGCCCAACACCCAACACCCAACTCCCAATTTCAGATCCGGTTCGGCCTGGCCGCAATCAAAGGAGTCGGCGAGAGTTGTTCGGAGGCGATTATCCACGAGCGCGAAGAGAACGGGCCCTACACTCATCTCTATGAGTTTGCGGAGCGGACCAAGCCTTGCGGAGTGAACAGGACCGCGCTCGATGCCTTGATTAAAGCTGGGGCCTTCGAGAGCGTGGATAAGAACAGGCGCAAGCTCGCGGAAGTCCAGGATGGCGCCTTGAACTTTGCCGACTCCACCCTCCGAAGCCGTATGGCGGGACAGGACTCCCTGTTCGGGGAAGAGGCGGAGGGCGGTATGCCATCCTATCCGACCATTCCGGATACCGAGAGCTACGATCGTCGCGAGATCCTCGCCATGGAAAAGGAAGTGATGGGCATCTACGTGTCGGACCACCCGCTACGCGGCTATGAGAGCCTGCTTCACCTGTCTTCAAACCACAACTGCGGAGCGGTTATCGAGATGGAGGAAGGGAAGACGGTGAAGCTCGCGGGAGTCATCGCGGGGCTCAGAACCACGATCACCAAGTCTCGCGGCGAGAAGATGGCAAACATCACCTTGGAAGATTTTTCAGGGCAAGCGGCCGTCACCGTTTTTCCCGCCACTTACGCGAAGTTTCAGGATCTAATCAGCAAGGATGCCGTGGTGACCGTGTCGGGAGTGGTGATGCACCGCGACCGTCCTGGAAACGGCGGCGAGAAAACGATCGAGGTCCGACTCGAAGAGTTGCGGCCACTCGAACCGAGCCTGGATCTGAACGAGGTGTTTAGTTCGAATTCGGCAGGGACGGTTCTCATCAAGATATTTAAGGCGACCAGGGATGAAATGGAGAAGCTCAAGGGTGTGCTGAGAGAGCATCCGGGCGAATTCGAAGTGCATATTCAAGTGATGCCAAGAGAGAACAATCCAATTCAGTTCTTGCAGTATACAGTGCAGCCAAGCGCCATCCTTCTGGGGGCGATCGAAAACAGCGTGTCCCACGCCAAGGTAGAAGTGTTCGGCAATTTCGAGGAACCTGTCAGCTTCGACCTGCCCGCGCTGGAAAACGCTCCCGCCTGAGGCGTCGTTTTAAGGAGCTTTGAAAGAATTCCGGAGAGCCCCCTCTTCCTGCGCTCTTGCGGAGGTCTCCCGATCCCGCCCCGCGGGAAGACGGGGTTTGGGGGCAGAAGTGTGGAAGTGCGGACGTGTGGAAGTTCCGGAAATTGCGATCTCGCGGACGAGGGATTGGGGGGCGTTGGGGCGAGAGGTTCCGGGGGAGCCGTGAAATGCAACCATATTCAAACTTGCCGCCCTGGCTAGCGGCTAATGATTTCAGAACGGAGTCGCACAGCTCCGGCTATGGAGTGCGATGCCTCCGGCATCGCTGTTCTAGGGCCTTGCGCAACATATGCCGCCGCAAGGCGTCTGTTTTTATGTAGTTATGCCTAAGTTCGCTATCCGAGCCTTCGCCGTCTTCCTTGTCGCCCTCCTCGCAACCTTCGCAGTCGCCGATACTTTCGACCAACAGGTAGCCAGCGTTCTCATACTCCAGCTAAAGCCGGTGCAGAGAGAACTGGGTGTCACGGCGCAGCAGCGCGCCGCCATGAACAAATATGCGGACGCCCACCGTGCAAAGCTGAAAACCTATTACCAAGAAGCAAGCAAAGCCGGCCAGAAAACCGTCGATCAGCAAAAACTACTGGGCTTCTACGAAGAAATGAAGAAGGGAGTGCTGGATCAACTCAGCGCAGTGCAGATCAAGCGCCTTCGCGAGATTAGCCTTCAAACGCTTGACTTTACGGCTCTCGCGGATACCTTGGTTGGCACCGAAGTGGGGCTAAACGACGCCCAGCAGAAGCGCGTGTCCAGCGTGGTGGCAGCCGGCATTCAAAAGGCAAATGCAGTCCGAAACAAAGCGGCTGCTGCCGACACTGCCGATCTCCGTTCTCAAAAGCCAACAACTGAAAAAGACGCCCAGGCTCTTTACGTCGAGGCGCAGAAAAAGGCCCAGGCAGCCGCGAAGCGAGTCGAGCCTGAGATTCAAAAGCTTCGGGTAGCGACCAAGAAGGAGGTCATGTCGATCCTAACTCCGCAAGAAAGGGCCAAGTGGGCGCAACTTCTAGGCAAGCCTTTCCATCCGGCGTAATGCGAAATCTTTAGCGTCTATGGGGGTAGCCTTCCAACAAGGCGCACAGCGCCGCCAAGGAATCGCTCCACACGATGTCACTTGCTCATAAAATCGCCGACTTCGCCTGCAACCTTAGTTATGAAGATCTGACTCCCGAAGCGATCCACGAGGTTAAGCGCAGGCTTATCGACACGATGGGTTGCGCCATGGGCTCTTGGCTTGCCGAGCCGGTAAAGATCGCGCGCCATTTGGCGAGTTTCAGCACCAGCGAAATGGGTGCCACCGTCGTTGGAACGCGTAATGTGTCGACCCCTGAGCTGGCTGCGTTCGCCAATGGCGTTATGTTCAGGTATTTGGATTATAACGATACATATCTGAGCAAGGAACCGGCCCATCCCAGCGACAATTTCGCCGCCGTCCTGTCCATCGCGGACGCTTTCGATCTTAGCGGCAAAGACGTGATTCTGGGCGCCGTCATCGCCTACGAAGTTCAGTGCCGGCTTTGCGACGCTTACTCCATCCGAAGCCGCGGTTGGGACCATGTAACCTATGGGTCGTTCAGCACCGTCGCCGGTTGCGGGGCGATGCTGGGTTTTGACGAAGAGATCATGGTGCACGCGCTCGGCTTGGCCGGCGTTCCCAACAACGCCATGCGCCAGACCCGCGTGGGCGAGCTTTCGATGTGGAAAGGCTGCGCGTTCGCCAACGCTTCGCGCAACGGCGTCTTTGCCAGCCTGCTTGCCCACATGGGAATGACGGGTCCCTCTCAAGTCTTCGAAGGCGAGATGGGCTTCTTTAAGGAGATTTGCGGCGGCGCCAAGTTCGACATCGAGAGATTCGGCGGTGACGGTGAGCCGTTTATGATTAACCGAACTTATATCAAGAGATATCCTGCTGAATACCACAGCCAAAGCGCGATCGATGCGGCGGAGCAGATTATCCAGGAGCACGGGGGGGTATTTGCTCCAAAAGAAATAGAATCGGTAGAAATTGCCACCTTCAATGCCTCCTACGAGATCATCGGCGGCGAGCCTGAGAAGTGGCGGCCGCAAAGCCGAGAGACCGCCGACCACTCCTTGCCCTATATCACCTGCGCGGCCCTCGTGGACGGCAAAGTGACCCTGGCTACCTATGACGAGGCCCGCTTCCGTGACGAAGACCTGCTAGCCGTAGTAGCGCGGACCACGGTCGTTGCGGACGAGGAACTGAACAAGGCCTACCCTGAGGGCGGAATCCCGAACGGGGTAACTGTGGAGCTCACCGACGGCCGGTCGTTCCAAAAGCGCGTCGATGCCCCCAGCGGCCATGTGCTGAATCCGATGACGGATGAGATGGTGGAAGAGAAATACTACTCGATGGCGATCCCCATGCTCGGAAGGGAAGCCGCCGCAGATGCCCTCTCGCCTCTGTGGTCGCTCGATGAGATAGAGGAATTAAGCGACTTGTTCGCGGGATTCATTATCTAGTGGAGCGCCAAGGATTCATTTATGCGCGGTTAAGTGCCACTTACGTAGAACGAGCACACCCAAATGGGCAATACACCGGCGTGCGACTAACCTCTCGTGCTCGCCTGGTCAAGAGACCTGAAGGGTCTCAATACTATAGCGAAAGGTTTCAACCCTGGTTCGACAGCCACACCCTTCCGTCCCGCGCGCTGAGGGTGCGCGATCCACGGCACTACACACCGAAATAAAGGCGCGGTCAACCAGGCCTGTTTTATGAGTCCACTTTCCGAAAGGTTCGAACGACTAAAGTCTCGAAGCGAGAAAGCCCTAGTCTTGTTCGTAACGGCGGGCGACCCGCCTTTGGAAGAACTGCCCTCGATTCTGGGAGCACTGCAGGACGGCGGCGCCGACGTTATCGAGCTCGGCATCCCCTTCAGCGACCCCATTGCCGATGGACCGACGATTCAAGCGAGCGATCAACGTGCCCTCGACCGAGGCGTTACCCCTTTAGGCGCGCTTGCTGCCTTGTCGAAGGCGAACTTAGAGGTTCCCGTCGCCTTAATGGGCTACTACAATCCGGTGCTTCGGCTAGGAGTCGCCAGCTTTGCGGCAGAGGCGAAGAAAGCGGGAGCGAGTGGAACGATCATTACGGATCTCACTCCAGAGGAATCCGCACCTTGGATAGAGGCGAGCCAAAGGGGGGGCCTGGACACCATTTTTCTTGCCGCCCCCACCAGCACGGACGACAGGCTCGATGCGGTTTGCAGCCGCTCCTCCGGCTTTGTTTATGCCGTGTCGAGGACCGGCGTGACGGGCGGGCGCGAAAGCGCGCGCGACGAGGTCGATTCCCTAGTGCGCCGAATGAAGGCTCGGACGGAGGTTCCCGTGTGCGTGGGCTTCGGCATTACGAAACCGGAGCACGTTCGCGCGATCTGTCAAGTTGCTGACGGGGCAGTGATCGGCAGTTGGCTGGTGGAACTGCTCCACCGGATTTGGAACCGCGGCCAGGGAAGGGGAGAAATTGTTCGTCTCATTCGGGAAATGAAGGCAGCCACTCGTGAGTGACGGGTGACAGGCGGATTGCGGATTGATGATAGGAGATAGGAGATAGAAGATAGGAGATAGGAGATAGGAGATAGGAGATAGAAGGCAGGGAGGGTTCAGAATCGACAGCTATTCCATTCTTGGTTGTTCGATCTGATAAGCAGCGTTAAACGGCCTCGGGTGACTTCGGTTTTCGTCCGAACGTAACAACTAAAACAACCGACAATAGCGCCGTTGCGGCCCCAAAAAGAAACGCCACCCGATAGCCGTATGCCCCCCATAAAATGCCCATCAGCCCGCTTGCCAACAGCGTCGCGAATCCGGTGATCATATAGTACAAACCCATCGCAGTGCCTTTAGCATGTTTGGGAGCGAAATCTCCGACAAGGGCCTTGCTCACCCCATCCGTCATCCCGATGTAGACTCCGTAGACCGCAAACAGAATCCACAGCCCCCCTATTCCGGCTACAGCGAAGCCCGCATACACAAACGCGTAGATGAGCCATCCCACGCCTAAAACCCACCAGCGCCCGATACGGTCGCTCAACTCGCCGGCCGGATAGGAAACGACCGTATACACTGCGTTGTAAAGCGCGTAAGCCCAAATTGCGAGCACCGCAGCTTGCGGGATTCCATAGGGTCCCCTGAACACTTGGTTGGCGCGCAGGATGAGAAATGTGTCGCTGCTGTTGGCGAGGCCAAAGACAGTAGTGATCCCAACGGCCCTCCAGTAACCGGCCGGCATCGACCGTAAATCGATTTTGTGCTTTTCGGCAGTGTCCGCTCCGGCGGCAGAAGCCGCCGAGTTTTCAACAGCCGGTTCGACTTCCTTTTTG
>Ga0207038_10180_pt1 | contig 17599 bp, 13 predicted proteins | sample Alteio_BWMinCont_76_FD_153285 | JGI IMG/M metagenome (GOLD analysis project Ga0207038, IMG submission 153285) | Enriched cells from forest soil in Barre Woods Harvard Forest LTER site, Petersham, Massachusetts, United States -... | ecosystem: Environmental > Terrestrial > Soil > Temperate forest >...
GTTTTCACCATTATTCCTGGCAAGAGCAGACCCGTATACTCGATGAGCACCCGCGCTGCCACTCCCGACACGATGTAGTTCGTTAGAGTAAACAGATAGGTGCCGGCCATGATGATGACCGTAAAGATGGCGACGCCGAAAGCCCACGGCCCGATCATCTCCAGGAGGATGAGCTTGTCGAGTCTCCTCACTCAGGATTCTCTCCAGGCTTATCCGGGTGTTCGGCAGGGCCCTTCTCAGAATCTTCTCTCCCGGCGTCCGGCGTCACTTCGGGGTCCTCGCCGGGAACGCCGCTTCCTTCAATTTCGTAGGCAGGCCTGTCGAACTGCTGGCCTAAATAATGCTTGCGAACAAGCTCGTTGCGCGCCACCTCGCTGCTCGTGCCTTGGGCGATGATTTGGCCGTCGATCAGAATGTAGTTCCGATCCGTAATCCGCAGCGTGGCGCCCACGTTGTGGTCCGTAATGAGGACCCCGATTCCCCTGGTCTTGAGCTTGCTGATAATGGCTTGGATCTCCTCGATAGTGACCGGATCGATGCCGGTGAAGGGCTCATCCAGCAAGATAAAACTGGGTTGCGTAGCAAGAGCGCGGGCGATCTCGACCCGTCGCCGCTCCCCGCCCGACAGTACGTTGCCATGGCTCTTGAGAATCTTTGTGATGTGCAGTTCTTCCGCCAACTCGTTGATGCGCTGCCGGCTTTGCCGTCCTCGTGTGCCGTGCAACTCGAGCACCAGCTTGATGTTGTCCTCCACACTGAGTTTGCGAAAGACGCTGGGCTCTTGGGGCAGGTAGCCGATACCTTGGCGGGCCCGCTTGTACATCGGCCAATGCGTTACCACTTTGTCGTCGAAGCGCACCGTGCCGCCGTTCGGCCGCACAAGTCCGGTGATCATGTAGAAAGTCGTGGTTTTGCCGGCTCCGTTGGGACCCAAGAGACCAACGATCTCCCCTTGCCCAATCTCAAAGCTGACGTCGTTGACAACCCGGCGCCCCTTGTACTGCTTAACAAGATGCTGGGCGGAAATCTTCACTTCCCGCCGCCGTTCCCGATGTCGATGGTGGTCGTGCCTGGATCGCCTTCTCCTTCAACGCTGTCTATCGAGCCGTCTTGGTTCAAATGGATCTTTTCGCTAGAAACATAGGATTCGGGGGCAGAAGGATCGTCGCTCGTCATATGCACGTGCCCCGTTAAGGTGATCGTGCGGGCCACATAATCGAAGGAAGCTCGATCTGACTTGGAGTTAATGGTAAACGGCGCCTTTGCCGCCGCATGCCCATCGACGGCGGCGACCGTTCGCAAGCCTTTCATGATCAACTTTACGGGGCCCGACATCGTGCCCGATTGGAGGGCTTCCCCTCGCGAGCCTTGGGGGCTTAAGAGAAGGTCAGCGGCGGTGCCTACTGCGTTCAGGGACCGGTCCGCGCCCGGATCATCGTCATGGATCGTCACCCCTCCCGAGACGTGCAGTTTATTGGTGCCTTCCGTATAGGTCGCCGTCTCGCCATCGGCGACGGCTACTTGCGGTATCTTGCTCGTCTTCTCGGAAGAAGGACGGCTTATTTCGACGTGGACTCCGCCGCTCATTGTTGCGGTCTCTAGCTGATTGTTAGCGGTTACGTCGCCTTCCGCCTTCGAGCAGTCAGCCTTGAGTCCCTTTGCTTTCGAGTCGAGGTGGAGCTTCTTGGATTGGGAGGCGAGAATCACGAAGTGCTTTGTGCCGTTAGCGCCGCTCGTCACCCTCCACTTGCCAAATCCCGTCACCACCGCATCGCCCACTTTTAGGAGCGGTTGCTGGGGTTCCTGCAGCGAGGCGTAGCTCAGGCTCGCGGTAAGCACTAGACCCACAAACCCGAACAACGCACGCGCAACCAAACCCCAAGCAACCTTCGAGGAGCGGTGAAAGCATCCCAGGCGAGCCCCCTCTTCCTGCGCTCTGGCGGAGGAGAGGGGGTTGGGGGAGAGGTTCCGAAGAATCTGGGATGGAACCCAGGCTCGGCCCTCCGAGCCCCCTCTTCCTGCGCTCTGGCGGAGGAGAGGGGGTTGGGGGAGAGGTTCCGAGGAACCTTGCGAGCGCCGCACGAACAGCGCCACATCATGAAAAATGGTATTCCCCCGGTGAGTGAAAGCGAGACCCCTCGCATAGCGCATAGCGCATTCATCCGTGGACATCTCAGCTTCCCTACGCATAATCCGGGCTAGATCTGGTCTACGGCTTAGTCGCATGGCTCTCCTTATACATGTCGGGGGAAGCGACTTGGGAGAAATCGGACGCTGCGAATGCTGCCGGAATACCCACTATCGTAGTGTTCTTGCTCAGAAACGACACGTTCCCCGAGGCCCGGAACAGTTTTTCGTCCGCCGAATAGACCAGTTTGTCACACCTCAAATTTGCTCCGCGCTTGGGCGAATAGATCGATACATGCCCCGTTAGCGTAAGGATGTTCGACTTCTTGTCCGCAATCGCCCTATCTGCACGAAATCTTTTCGCCTCGTTGTCTTGAAGGATTTCGCCGTCGACCGTTTTCATTGTGGCCTGTTCCGGGACTTCGCCCGTCACCGTCAGTTCTCCGGTCCGCCAGTTGACATGCCAGACCGGATGCCTGTCCGTGCCCTTCGAGAACCAAGTGCCGTTGCCCGCGCCCGACTCCACCATACTGGCCGGCGGCGGCTTAGATAAGGGCTTTGCAACCGGGGCAGGCTTCGGCTTGCGGCAGCCCGCCACGCAAAGGAAGGCTAGGAAGAGAGCACCGGCAATTCGGATGACGCTGCCCTCCTGGCGAACCTGCCCTGATGTTGCCCCGCAAGCTGGCCGCACGCGGCCGCGATCTCGTGCCCTCGTTCCATCCGCTGGGTTACGTTCACTCCCCTCGCTTCCAACTCTCTGCGGAATGCCCTCACCCGCTCCGGCGCCGGGCGTGCGAAGCCCTGATCAGTCTGCACCCAGTTGAACGGGATAAGGTTGACGACCGATGGAACTCCCTTGATCAGATTGGCCAACTCGGCAGCTTGGCCGAGAGTGTCGGTTACTTCGCCGATCAAAAGGTATTCGATGGTGATCTTGCGGCCCGTCGCTTTTTGGTAGTCGCGCATTGCTTTCACCGTCTCGCGGACAGACCACTTCTTGTTTACCGGCATGAGTCGTTCCCTGATCTCGTCGACCGGCGAATGCAGCGAGAGCGCAAGGTGGATCGGCAAGTTCTCTTCCGCAAGCTCATAGATTTGGGGAACGATACCAACCGTCGAGACGCTTAAATGGCGATAGCTCAACCCGACTTCCTCATGAAGCAGATTCAGACTCCTAACGACGTTCTTGAGATTCAGCAGGGGTTCGCCCATTCCCATAAACACCACATGGCTGATGCGCCTTTCCGTCAACCGCTGCAGCATCAAATACTGACCTACGATCTCGCCCGCCGATAGGTTGCGGCCAAACCCGCCCAGGCCCGTTGCGCAGAACGTGCATGCCATCGGGCATCCCACCTGCGAGCTGATGCAGCAGCTCACGCGGTCTTCGTAAGGAAGCAGCACGCACTCGAAAACCTGATCGTCACCGCCGTGCACCAGCAGCTTGTCGACTTTGTCCGTGGAGGTCACATGCCGGGAGACCGTGAGCGGCTGGACACGAAAGTCTTGTGCGAGGGTTTGGCGAAGCTCTTTCGGAAGGTCCCGCATCTGCTCGAAATCTGCAACGGCCTTGCGGTAGATCCAGTTCGTGATCTGCTTGGCGCGCCAAGTCCCGTCGGGGCGGGCCTGAAGAAGGGCGAAGATCTCGGCTTCCGTCATGCCTACGAGGCTGGGAGCCTGTTTCACGACATAAATTGTACTCTAAAAAGGGGTGTTCGTCGGCTCTTGCACAGGCGGCGTGGCTCTCGCCCAATATTGCTCGGCCGGGAACAGTGTCTCGCACAAGAACAACCTGGCTTCCAACAAGATCGCACAGCGCCAGCGGTGCTGTGGAGTGCAATGCCTCCGGCATCGCTGTACTTGGGCCCGGAACAACCTGTAGGACAAGAACACCTAGCTTCAAATAGGACCGCACCTCCAGCGGTGCTGTGGAGTGCGATGCCCCGGGCATCGCTATTGCTCGGCCCGGAACAACCTGTAGGACAAGAGCACCTAGCTTCCAACAAGACTCGCACCGCGCCAGCGGTGCTGTGGAGTGCGATGCCCCGGCATCGCTGTTTCTAGGCCCGGAAACAGCCTGTAGGACAAGAGCACCTAGCTTCCAACAAGACTCGCACCGCGCTACTGGTGCTACGGGGTGACTCCGGCATCGCCGTTGAGAGTCGGACCACCTTCCCGTGGAAGGAAAGTGGGAATTGCAGCCAATAATTGGCCAGCCAGCGTCAGAATAGCGATGCCGAGTCATCGCACTCCAAAGCGCCGCGTTCGCGGCGCTGTTGCGCATCTCGGAAGGAGCCCACGTGATAAACTCGCGCCATGGCAATGACGCGCGAACAACTCGCGATGCGGGCTGCCCAGGAGCTGCGGGACGGATTCTACGTCAACCTCGGAATCGGCATACCGACTCTCGTCGCCAACTACATTCCTGCCGGCGTCCAGATCACCCTGCAGAGCGAAAATGGGCTTCTGGGCATGGGGCCGTTCCCTTATGAAGGTGAAGAAGATCCCGATCTCGTCAATGCGGGCAAGCAGACGGTAACTACGTTGCCCGGCGCAAGCTTCTTTAGTTCTGCCGAGTCCTTCGCGATGATCAGGGGCGGGCATATCGACCTGTCCATTCTTGGCGCGATGGAAGTTTCGGAGCGGGGGGATTTGGCCAACTGGATGATCCCCGGCAAAATGGTGAAAGGCATGGGCGGTGCAATGGACCTCGTGGCGGGTGTCAAACGCGTCGTCGTGGTTATGGAGCACACCAACAAGGCAGGCGAATCCAAGGTGCTGAAGGAGTGCAAACTGCCCCTTACCGGGAAAAAATGCTTGGACTTGATCATTACGGATCTGTGCGTTTTCGAAGTCACGGACAATGGATTGCTGCTCACCGAGCTTGCCCCCGGGGTCACGGAAGAAGAGATCAAAACAAAAACTGAGGCCGGCTATAGCGTGTCCTCTACTTTGAGCCCGATTTCCGTTGCGTGAGTTGTTCAGGAAAAATCGCGAGGGGGCGGCACGGACGCGGTTCACACCGTCCGCGCAATACGAAGCCGCTCCATTCCGAAGGCCGGCGAAATCGCACCCTCAGACGGAAATCCCCAAAAGCCGGAACTATTTCTCTAAGGTTGCGAACGTATTTCCCGCGATCCGCGTTCCTAGTATTAATGAGGGGCTGGGGGCATTATGCCGATAAACATTTGCTGTCTCGCGGCCGATTCGGCCTTTACTAGGTTGGCAAGTCCAACCGTCATTCCGGCGCCCGTCATCCCAACCCCGAGAACCCGGGAGCAGCCAAATGGGACCAACCGTCAGCCCGCTCCGAGAACAAGCCCAATAGACCTTGGTTTTGATACCAGAGAATATGAGTCAGGGCTCACAGCCGGGGACGAAAATCAGCCGCTCCGGGACTGCGGCATCGGCGGAGCGAAGCGACGCCGGTGCATAAAAACAATTCCGGGCGTGGCGCGGCTGAGCGAAGCTCACGCCGCACACGCCTCAAAGGCCGACCAGCCACCTGTTATCATACCAGGGCCTGTGCGCCCGGCCGGTCAAAACCCTTCTACACCACTCTGAAACCGCGCGAGCGACGGCTCGCGCGGCGGCCCCAACCTGTCTCAGGAGGTCGCAATCAAAAACAAATAACCGACTAATATCGCGATGAGGCCGCTGCGGCGGTCAGCGAGCGCATCCAAAGAAACGGAAGGGTGCTCGCCGGAACAGATCGTTAACCCCGAATCCAGTCCACGGCTGCCGCAGCCCTTCCCGTAATCGTCCCCGGTGGGACGACTCGTAAAGGCTACCCCAAAAAAACAGACGCAAGGATTAGCCACGATCCCTCCTGCGCTATCAGATAATATGTACGGCGACTTTTATAAACGAAATACATAAAAGTCCTTGCATTTTTTGCAAAACCTGTTGTAAGCTGAGAAACAGGCAATCCGCCATGAACACTCCACAATCAACAATCCAAAATCCAAAATTCCCCCCGGATCCGCAGTTGGCGGGAATCCGCAACCCAATCCAGAGGACAGCGCAAATTAACGTTGTGCAAGCCAACGCGGTCATCGACCTGTCGCACCATAACATCGTATTCAGCCTCCATGAGGCAGCCGCCGATGGCATCGCGGGCGTCCTTCACAAGGCCACTCAGGGCACCGGCTTCAAAGATCCGGCCTACGCATCCCTCCGCGCTAGGAGCGCAATTGTCAAACTCCTCTGGGGCGCCTACCATTTCGGCACCGGCGACGATCCCGCCCGCCAAGCCAGTTTCTTCCTCGAAACCGCAAATCCTGACGGCCAAACTCTCCTAGCTCTAGACTTCGAGACCAACCCCGATGGCCCAACCATGAGCATCTCTCAAGCCGAAGCCTTCGTCACCCTCATCCGCGAGCGCACGGGCAAGTGGCCGGGCTTTTACTCATCGAACCTCGTCAAGGATGTGCTTGGAGCGGCAAAGAGCCAAGTTCTGGCAAATTGCTGGCTCTGGCTCGCCGAATATGGGGACACCCCAAGGGTCCAAGCCTCCTGGCAAACCTGGACGCTCTGGCAGTACACGGACGGTGTGATCGGCCCCGAACCTCACACCGTCAAAGGCGTCGGTCCCTGCGACCGCGACACTTTCAACGGCGACATCGTCAGCCTGCGCTCCTTCTGGGCGCAAAACGCAGCTTAGGAGACCAAGGCTCTAGAGCCACGCACGCATCCAAACACCGAACACCGAATACCGAATACCGAACACCGAACACCGAACACCGAGCACCGAACACGTCACCCGTCACCCGTCACCGACAAGGAGGAAGACCAACCCAGCAAAACGTTAAGCCGAGCCATGAAAAGGCTGCGAAAACCGTGAAAGCGAGCAGAAGGCTGCCCGCCGGAAATGAGCGTTAAAGAAGCATCCCACCACCGGACATAGCAGCCATTCGAAGATCGCCCGAAGCGGGGCGACTCAGGGATTCTACCCTGAAAAATGAAAACCGGGAAGCCGGCCCACGCCGCATTGCGCTATCAAGTAGTTAGCTACTGAATGCCAGGTACGCTTTTCGAAAAAAGTTTGCTCGTTTGGCGCAAAACTGGTTTACAATAGGAGTATGAGGAGGAAGAGGGCGATTATCCCAGCCGGGAAGAGCCCAGAAAACGAGTTCATAGGAGATATCGACCATGCCAGTTACAAATTTCTACACCTTCAATGGAACGATCTTGGGCGAGGCATCGCCCAAGGGTCCCGTCCGCCGCTACGGTCCCGATGCTCTCGGCTCCGTCGTCGCGGCTTATTCCGCCGCGACCGGCGCTTTGGAGAACACTTATAGGAATAAGCCCTTCGGCGGGCAACTTTCCAAAACTGGAACTGCCGCCGATCCATCCTTTCGATGGGTCGGGACGCTCGGCTATCGCCAGACCGGCATGAGTTGGTCGGATGTTTACGTCAGGGCGAGACATTACTCAGCAAGCGTGGGGAGATGGACGAGCCTAGAGCCCTTGGAACTGGAGGCCGCAGAACAGCCCGGCCCTTACCCCTATGCCTTTGGTTCTCCAACGACGGTAGTTGACCCCTCAGGCCTGCAAGGGATATGGGGCCCCGCTGGCCCAATGGAAAACCCGGGCCTCGGAAACGGTTTCGCCGCATCAGGCGACTGTGCGGATTGTGCTTACTCAATCTACCAAAACTGGTTCCCTACCCCGCAACACAAATGCAATTCTTGCTATGCGCACTGCACGGCCTGTTGCGTTCTGACGAGCCTCGCTGGTCAAACCTGCGCCGACCAGATGCAGGCTTTGGAGAACACGCTTCGACCGGAGCACAATAACGCGGCTAGGAACACCTATTGCGGCTACGGGAAAGCGTTCGCCTTGGGAGGCTTGGCGGGAGGGGATACGATTTCGCAATGCAGCAAGAAATGCCTGGCGAAATGCCCTTATAGGAAGCCGAATCCGCGAAAGGATTGCAACCACCTCCTCAGAATCGGTCCGGGAGGCAAGGTTATACCGATCGGTTTCCCGCCGTCCTTTCCCGCCCTTCCAGGCTGTGACCCGAGTTCCTGTCGGGCGGGAGCTTAGAACGTGCCGCGCCTCGCTACCGGTCACAAGACCCTGCTGGCAATCCTAGCGGTGGTCGCCATCCTGGTCATCGTGGGCGTGCTCAGCCACCCAACACCCCCAATGCAGGATGCAAAAGCGCTTGAAGATGAGGCGGCCGACTACTATGACATTTCGAAAATACCCCGCGTGCAGGTGGCGAGAGCCTTGTATGACTACCTGGAGGAGATCCAAACAAATCCGCTGAATAAGGAGGCTTACGACGGGGCGGTCAACTCTTACTGTGAACTCGGTGCCGTCCGTGAAGCATCAAACCTGCGAGATTCTGCGGCTAGACGTGGCGTCCCTACAGGGACAATGGACTCTGTGCTTGATGCCTTCGGCTTACACTCCCGCCGCGCCACGGCTCCGCCCCCGAAACGCGCGCAGTCTGGCCACTCGGATCCGTCCGCCTCCAGCAATAGCCGCAACGTCCGACGAGAGCCCCCAAATTCAGAGAGGAAAAAACTGTCGCGTGGGAAGACCTGAATAGCGGACGAGCCTACCGGCAACGAAGGCTTTAGAATGGCTAATATCACCAACCTCTGTGGCTCAACTGTACGATTTTGGGCCAGGCAAGGCTCAGGCTCCCGCCGCCGCTATGGTCCCGATGCTCTCGGCTCCGTCGTGGCGACATATTCCGCCGCCACGGGCGCGCTCGAGAACACCTATAGGAACAAGCCCTTCGGCGGACAGCTCGCCAAGACCGGCACGGCTACCGATCCATCATTTCGGTGGGCTGGCACGCTCGGTTGCCGGCAGACCGGCATGAGCTGGTCAGATGTTCATATGAGGGCAAGGCACTACTCCACGTCGGTTGGAAGGTGGACAACGCGAGATCCTCTATGGCCCGAAGAACCCGACTACCCCTATGTCAGTGACGCTCCTACATATCTGGTCGATCCATTTGGCCTCCAGGGACTAACCCAGCAGGAGTTATTTAACCAGTGGCAGCGTGACGTAACGAGCAGCGCCGCTAACCTGGCGAACAATAGCTTGAACCAGGCCAGCCAACAAATGAATAGCTGTACTCAGCAAATTGGCCAGGGCGTGGACTGGCTGTCTGGCGAATTACCTTATACATACGCCTTTCACCAATTCGCCCATGGGCTGCCTCTGTGGGGACATTTTTGCGGCCCCCAAACGATCGACGGCGAGAAACTCGGAGATGGTAGACCCGTTGGAGGGCCGGGCGGCCCTGACGCATGCTGCCAAAAGCACGACCACTGCTTTGCCACGCATCACTGCACCGTCACCAATCAGTTTAATCCGGCGTGCAGTAACTGCACACGAGCACTTTGCAAATGCTTGCCGAGTTCCAACTGCCACAACAACATCGCGTGCAACTATTGGAGGCAATTCTTCGAAAAGTTTTATTGCCGCAAACCCTTTCTTTAGACCCAACGGGAGACCTTAAACAATGAACAAATTCCACTCGATCCTTGCGGTAGCTGTTTTCTCTGCCGGATGCCGGGGCGGCAACACCGATTACAGCGAGTTTTCGTTGTCGCCCTCCGGTTCCTACCTCATCTACGCCCACGGCCAGGATGACTCGGCGGAGCTCCATCGCAAAGACCTTCCTCGTGGCCCGGACAAGCTGCTGCTGAGCGTCAAATACGCACTGCGGCCCGCTCTCGAGCCGGCCTCCTCGCGAATACTGTACTCCGACCTGATCGACGCATCTTCCAGTCCCGCGCGTTTCGGGATCTTCATCTTCGATACGATTTCGGGTTCCCGCGTCAACTTGTCTAATCCCCCCGCCGGCTGCAGCGACTACAGGCCCGCGGTGGTTGGCGGAAGAGTGTACTTCGACAGAGCCAGCGGCTCAAGGGCGTACTCTCTCGGCGGTCGAGTCTTCTCCAGCGACGCACTGATGTCCATGCGGCTAGACGGCACGGGCCAAAAGGAGATGGCGCGCGGTTACGAGGCGTTGTATCTAGCTCAGTGCGGGGTCCGACAGGAGCAGCTCTTCTTCGTTGCGAACCACAAGATTTGTAGGCTAGACGCACCCGGCGGGAAGATCAGCGCCTTGTATCCCGCCACGGAAGTTTATGATGTCGCGGCCTCCCCTAAGGGATCACAACTCGCGTTCCTCACCAGGGACCAAGAGATCCATCTCGCGGACAGCTCCGGCCGTGGTCCCATCTCGAAGCTGACGTCTCTGAACTCCGACATTGCGGATATTGCCTTCAGCCCTGATGGCAAGTCGATCGTATTTTGCGCGCGGAGTGGGTGGTCGGGTCCCTTCTATTTCGAGCGGCTTGACCTGCCCACCATGCAGATCACTAGGCTGTTCAAGGAAGGCGACTGAAATGGGGGAGTTTCCGAAGACCACCATCGAACCTGAAGCCATGGTCGCTCTAATTCGCCTCGACTGAACCGATGAAACGCCATCCCAAGATGAGTTCTTGAAATTGCGGGGCAAGCCCAGAGAGACGATTTACAACCAACGCCAAAAACAAAGGAGGAATATCGAACCAGGACACAAACCGATCCGCGCCACGAATGAGCTGTGAAATCCGCTAAAGCGAGCAGAAGGCTGCCCGCCGGGAATGAGCGTTAAAGAAGCTTCCCACCACTGGACATAGCAGCAGGTTCGAAACTCGCCCCAAAAGTAGGGTCGATTCAGGAAGGCTACCTGAAATTTGAAGACCGTTAAAGCCGGCTCCCACCGTACTGTGCTATCTAGTAGTATACTACTGGACATATCAAACAATTCCCGAAAATAGTTTGCCAATTTGGCGCAAACCTGCTATACAATGGTCGTAAGAAGGAAAAAGGGGCGGCATTCGCCCCAGAAAACGGAAGAACCGAAAAAAAAGCAAAACGAGGGAAGGGCGAGGCCCGAACGAAAGCGGGCCGTGCCCTTCCCAAAAAAGGAGCAAAGCGAAAATGAAGAAAGATAAACCCATCGTCCTTTATTGCCTCCACGACGACCATTGGTTCCTGAGGGAATCCATGCGCTCGTTCTCGGGAGCAGGACCTATCGTAGCCTTCGTCAGCAAGCTGGCATGGGATGGAACGCCCGGCGACTGGGAAAAGTGCGCCGAGATCGCGGAGGCCGAAAAAGCCGAAGTCGTCATTGGGGAATGGCCCAGCGAATCCATCCACCGCCAGTTCGCACAGCAGACCCTCAGAGAGAGGGGCTGCCGCCAGATCATGATTCCCGACGGAGACGAGATCGCCGGGGAAGGATTGATCGACATGCTTCTGGACATCGCCGACAAGCGCCTCGCAGACCGCACCCACGTCCACATGGACACATACTTCGGCGGTCCTGATTACGTGATAAGGCCGCGCGAGCGCCTCACGCCCGCGATCATGATCGACCTCGAGCGCGCCCAGCACGTTTCTATAAGGGTCTATGAAGGGGGAAGAGCCCTCGTCCTCCCGCCGACCTACCCCGTTCTACATCACTTAAGTTACTGCGGCCCAGACGAGAGGATCAAAAGAAAGATCGAAACATCCAGCCACCGGGAAGAGATGATCGATGGCTGGTACTCGAAAGTGTGGCAAGGCTGGAAGGAGAACCGCCACCTCAGAAACCTGCACCCGACCCATCCCGCGGCATACGGCTTTACGGAGCGCATATCCGTCCCCGAGGCCTTGAAGGAATGCTGGAACGAGCTGCCGCCTAACGGCGATCCCGAAGTGGGCGAAAGCTGGCCGCAGATCTCCGTCGTCATACCCGTCTACGGCGAAGGGGAGCGCCTTCGAGCGTGCCTGGAAAGCCTGGCAGACTCCAAAGACCTGATCAGTCAGATCGTCGCCGTAGACGATTGCTCGCCCGACGATGCGGCGCAGATCGCCGCCTCCTTCGAGGGCGTGGAACTGGTCCGCAACGAACGGAACCTCGGCTTTGCCGCAACGTGCAACCGCGGTCTGAGCGAGGCCAGGGGCGACGTCGTGGTCTTCCTCAACTCTGACACCCTCGTTCCCCGTAGCAGCCTCGTCAGGCTTATCGGAAGCCTCATGAACTCGGGCTCGATCGGCGCCGCCGGACCATTCTCCAACAACGCCGGCTACCACCAGTTCACGGAAACCACATACTCTGGCCCTGACGGCCTTAACCTGTTCGCCCAAGACTTCGCCGCTCGCGACGCCGAGGACTGCGATGTCCCCATGCTCGTGGGATTTTGCCTCGCCGTCAAAAAGAAGGTCCTGGACGAAATCGGAAATTTTGACGAGAGATTCGGCAAATCATATTTCGAGGACAACGACCTCTCTCTGCGCATTCTAGAGGCCAAATTCCGACTCAGGCTCTCGGGAAGGGCATTCGTGCACCACGACGGCGCCGCAAGTCAGGGCGCCTCCAGGGGAACGGTCGATGCGCAGCTTGCCAAAAACATGCTTGTCTACGAGGACAAGTGGAAGCGGGAACTGGAGAGCGGCTACATCTCCCACCTCCCCGGCCAAAAGGCCATCCCCATCGTCTTCCGCGAAGACCGAAACCCAAAGGTTCTCAGCCGCCTCATGAAGAAGCTCGCCCACAAGGCGAACGTGACGCTTTGCATGATAGCCCGCAACGAGTCGGCCGTTCTTGCCGAGTGCCTCGAGAGCGTTCAAGGCGTCTTCAGCCAGATCGTGTTCGTCGACACGGGTTCGACGGACGAAACCAAGGAAATCGCCGCCCGCTACGGAGCCGAGGTCTACGACTTCCCGTGGGTCGACAGCTTTGCCGCCGCGCGCAACGAATCCCTCAAATATGCCAAAGGAGATTTCATATTCTGGCTCGACTGCGACGACGTTTTGCCCCGGCGGACGGCCGAGGCAATCCTACGGGCCGCGATCGAAGCGCCCAAGAAGATGCACGGCTTCATCGTGCCCGTGCAGTTCATGGAAGGAGGAAAGCCTGTGGGAACCAGGGTGGACCATCTCAAACTCTACCGCAACCTTCCCGGCCTCACCTGGGAAGGCAGAATACACGAACAGATTATCCCAAGTCTCCGGGCTAGGGGCGGCAACATCGCCAGGATCGACCAAGTCGTGCTCCACCTAAATTATGACGCTTCTGCAGAAGGTCAGAGGCGCAAGCGCGAGCGAGACGAACGCCTGCTTCAACTCGATCTTGAGGAGCGTCCGGATCACCCCTTCCCGATGTTCAACATGGGCATGACCCTTCACTACAACGGACGGCACGGGGAAGCCGCTGAGTGGCTGAAGAGATGCATCGCCGCCTCCAAGTCAGACGAATCGCACGTGCGAAAGGCATACGCCCTTCTAGGCATCTCTAAGCGCGAGCTTGGCGATCTGGAAGGCGCCCTCGCCACCTACAGCGAGGGCCTCATGACCGTCGGAGAAGACCCCGAACTCAGGTTCTTCAGCGGCATCGTCCTCACGGCGTTGAAGCGTTTCGCGGAGGCGAAGGAGCAATACCTCGCCATCGATCCCGACATCTCGGGCCACTATTCGAGCGTGGACATGGCGATCCTGGGGCCTAAACGGTTCCACAACCTAGGCGTCGTCTGCCTCGAACTGGACGATTTTCCAGGCGCGCGGGAGTGGTTTGAAAAGGCCATGGCCGCCGGTTTCGCCCCCAGCGGCTTCGCCCTGTTCGAAGCCGCCACGAAGCGCGAACATTTCCTCGCGGCCCGGCTGGCCCACGAGGCCATGGAAAGAGTCGGCGGTCCAAGCGAGGAATGGGCCGAGGCAGGCGCAGAACTTGCGAAATGCACGGGAAACAGTCCCGAGGCGTTTCTTCAAGACGCGTATAAGCGGCACCATCTCACAATCGGCCCCCGTCTTGTCCTAGCGCGCCATTTGCTGCGCGAGGGCCGCGAGGCCGAAGCGGAAAGGCACGTCGAGTTCCTCACGGAGATGGGCTGCGCCGAAGGCGCATTCTACGCGGGTGTTCTCGCAACCCAGAAGGGAGACCTCGAGGGCGCCCTCGCCCGAATGAAAGAATCCCTGCGCCTCAATCCCAACAGCGAGGAAGCCCGCAAGCGGATCGAAGCCCTCGAAAAGCCCTGGAGGCGGCATAGGATGACGCCTAGCAAAATCCCGGCCCTACGGCAACCCGTTCCGCAAGGCCCGCACCGGCGGAGCGCAGCGACGCCGGTGCGCAAAAAATACTCCGGCGTGGCGCGGCTGTCCGCCGTCGCCGAAGGCGAAGGCGGACAGCCGCGCCACCCAACTCCCACTCCTCAAAATGGCTCGTTTTTGAGGAGGGGGATATAGGGGGTGGAGATTCTCCGGAACCCCTGGGAACGCGCTCCTATGGCGATAAACGCTCACATTGCGCTCTTCCCCTTTACCCTAACTCCTGGAACAACCATGTTTAGCTCAATAGCCGCAGACCATATCCAAAACCGGCGAAACGTCGGCCCCCTCGAAGGCGCGACCCATTACGGCTCGTCGGGCGAGAGGGGCTGCGGACCCTACGTCGAAATCTGGCTTCTCGTGGAGGACGGCCTTATCAAAAGGGCCGCCTACAGAACCCACGGCTGCCCGTCCAGTATCGCCGCCGCAAGCTTGGCGGCCCAGATCGCAACCGGCCGGAAGGTCAGCCAGATCAGGCTCCTCACCGGCCAAGACCTGCTGAGAATCCTTTCGGGCCTTCCCGAGGGGAAAGAGACTTTTGCCTACATGGCCGTAGAGGCCATCAATTTAGCCTTGGAGGAAAAATAACATGAGTTTTCCAGACATTCCGTGCTCGATCAAATACTGCGCCTGGCTTCGCTGGGAGCGTTTCCGCCCCGGCGAAAACGGCGGCGCCGGCGGAGGCTGCGGCAGCGGAGGCTGCGGCCCCGCCGACGACGGCTGCCAGTCCGGTGGAGTCGGCGCTGAGCCATCTCCGTGCGCGCCTGCCCCAGGCCCGAGCCAAACTCTATGCTGCCTCGCCGCAGGCGAGAGCGTGCCGCTCCATGGGGGTGGCTGCAAACTTGCCGGGGAGATTCGGCAGGGCGACATCATCCTAAGCCTGGACGCGCTCCGCGCTAAAAGCCCCGAGCGCGTTATCGCCACTTTCGGAGGCCTGCAGCCGGTGCTCCGGGTCATCCACGAAAAGGGAGAGTTCGTATGCTCCGAAAGCCATCTCCTCGTGCTCGCCAGTGACGCCGTGAGAGCCGCCGGCGAGCTGAAAGAAGGCGATATCTTAAGAGCCTTCGAAGGTGAGAGCCGAATCGAGGCCGTCTACCCCGCCGGCGAGGCTCAGGTCTATGGCTGGACCTGCGAGCCAAGCCATACGTACTTCGCGGCCGGCGTCCTCAACCATAACAAAGCCACAACCGATGCCGGCGTTTACACGCAATAACGGAGGCAACAAAATGATGAACGATCAATATCTAGACAACCAACTTGTCATCGAGCCCCTCCAGAGCTACGGCCCGGCCCTCGCCGGGCTTCCTCCGGAGGCCACTCCCTTTTCGAGCCGCGGCTTTAGCCACGGCACTCGCTCCGACGATACGGTGAACAGTCCGTACATGCCGCTCCCCGACGGGCCGGACGGCGAACTCCTCATCGATCCGGAAATCGTGCTGAAGGCCAAAGCCTTCAACCTGGAGATTTCTTTCTTCTACAGCACGAATTCGCCGATCAACAGGGAACTCGGATATGGCCGCTCGGCTAGCGTGCGAGGCTACGTCACAAGCGTATCGAGCGCCATCTACACCGTGCGCGGCGATTTTCGCTCGGTCCTATGGACCCAGGGCGCGACCGTCGGCACGGTCACTAACTACACGCCCACCGCCGACTATGGCGGCGTCACCACCCTGGCATACGACAGCTCGACCCAGAACTGGACGGAGTATTTCAACGACGGCTTCAAGATGATCTACCATGCGCAGATCACGGGAACGTCGCCCCAGAAATATGAGCTTATCGGCGTGCAGCATCCCAGCGGCGCCGTTCAAACGTATAGTTATGGAACGGGCGCCGAGCAAGGGCTGCTCAAAACCATCCAGGAACCGGCCGGCCGCTTCGTGACGTTCACCTACGGCGCGAGCACCATTACCTCGCTGCTCAGCAGCATCGAGGACTGGGGCGGACGGTCCTGGCAATTCCAGTATGACGCCAATCGGAACCTGACCAGCTTCGTCAGCCCGCTTGGGTGCATAACCCAATATGCCTATACGGGCTCCCCGACCTTGATCTCCACGATCGAGGATCCCAGAGGCTACATCACCTCGTACCACTATGACAGCTCCCAGCGCGTCGCCTCCATGGCGGCTGGGTCGGGAGTCTGGACATATTCGTACGCCACGGACCAGCGGACCATGATGGCGCCCTCCGGCGCGGTGACGACCTACAACTACTCCGGTGGCACACCGACCACGACCCAGCATCCGGAAGGCTACACCTCGACGTACACCTACACGAACCAGATGATGACGGGTGAGGTCGTTCCAGCCGGGATCCTCACCAGCGTCACCCTGGACGGCAGCACGTTCCTCCCGCTCGTCGCCCAGGACGCGCTCGGCTATCTCGCCACCTTCCAGTACGATAGCAATATGAACCTGACGACCCTTCAGGATGCTGTGGGCGCTATCTGGTCCATGGTCTACGACGGCTCCCACAATATGACCGTCGGGATCGATCCTCTGGGCAGGCGCACGACGATGACATGGGACTCATTCGGGGAACTTCTCTCGAGAAAGGACCCGCGCGGGCTGATCACCTCGTTTCAGTATGATAGTTTTGGGAACATGACGACCCAAACCAACAGCGACGGCGGCATCGTCACCATGGGGTATGACGTGCTGGGCCGGATGACATACCGAGTCGATCCGATAGGCCGAAGATCATCCTTTTCGTTCGATGCTGGAGACAACGTCGTTTCGATGATGGATGCCACGGGCGCCGTCACCACCAACATCTATCTAACCTGTCTCTTGCAGGCAACCGTCGATCCTCTTGGGTTTCGAACGACGTTTCAGTACGATAGGTTCACGAACCGGACCGTCTCGCAAAACGCGTTGGGCTATCTAACGACGGCCAGCTTCGACAACATGGGCTATCCGGCCTCGATGATCGATGCTCGGGGCAACGTCACGACCTACGTCCTGAACGCGGCCAAGCAGAAGATCGCCGATATCGACGCGCTGGGCAACCGCACAAGCTATTTCTACGATAGCTCGGCAAGGCCCAACGCGGTGCAAAATGCGCTCGGTTTCGTGACCACGAACGTTTACAATGCCAGGGACTTGAAGGCGGTGCAAGATCCGTTCGGCGGCCTCACCTCCTTCGCCTACGACGGCCTTGGCCGTAGATACGCGGCAGAAGATCCGATGGGCCACCGCTCGACGGTCGTCTACGACGCCGCAGGGCAACTGATCGTTCAGACCGATCAGCGCTCGAACTCCGTTACCATGGCATATGATCCGGCAGGAAACCTTGCCAGCGTGATCACGGCCGCCGGGATCCTCACGACCAATAGCTACGCGGCAAACTCCAACCTCCTCGTCGGGGC
>Ga0207038_10182_pt1 | contig 17559 bp, 24 predicted proteins | sample Alteio_BWMinCont_76_FD_153285 | JGI IMG/M metagenome (GOLD analysis project Ga0207038, IMG submission 153285) | Enriched cells from forest soil in Barre Woods Harvard Forest LTER site, Petersham, Massachusetts, United States -... | ecosystem: Environmental > Terrestrial > Soil > Temperate forest >...
AGCATCTCATAGAGCTCCAAGAGATCGCGCTCTGTCTTTTGGAGCTTGGCGAATGGCGTCAAAATATCCCGATAACGGGAAAGACGGCGCAAATCTCGATTTGCGGCTCCTGGATCGTCCCAGAAATCTGATTGAGCGGAGCGGGCCTCTAATTCTCGTATTTGTTGCTGAAGTTGAGGCAGGTCAAAGATGACCTCCGATAGCGTCTATTCTCTCCCGAGACCTTGACAGCGCTTCATGCTTTTCAATATCGAGCATGGGGTGATTCTACCCACTCCCCTTTTCTCCTTTCCCTTTCCTCTCTCTCCTTGTAATGGCAGCTATAATAGCAATCAGGATTAACGTGCTCTCTATGCTGATCAACAAACTTCCGGTATGTATATCGCTCTTCGTGGCTGTCACTGTGGCCGCGTCCGCCCAATCTAGCCAAATTGGCCCCTCAAAAACCTTGAAGGTAACCGGCCCTGCCGTGAAAGACTTAGCGCTCCAGGTACCGCGGATTCAGAACGACTTTGGGCCGCTCATCTTTAGACCCGAAAACCCTAAGTTGCCGACGCCCCCAGGTGAGCCAAACACCCTATCCGTGGGCTTGCCGACCTCCGACTCCAGAGGAAAGCTGAACCATCCCCTGTTCCCCGGCATCGGACAGACCCAGTATGTTCCGCCGGACTGTGACATGGCCGTGGGTCCCAACCACATCATCCTCTCCGTGAACTCGGCGTTCGCGATTTTCAACAAGAAGGGAACTAAGCTGATTCAGACCGATATGACAAATTTTTGGGCGCCCATCGAGCACGGCAGTTTCGTTTTTGATCCCTGTTGCTTTTATGATCGCAACACTCAGCGATATTTTGTCTGCGCGGACGACCTGGGGACCAATCAATGTCAGGAGCTGTTCGCCGTTTCTCAAACCAGCGACCCGACCGGCAAGTGGTACCAGTATGGGATTGATACGGCAATGACGGTGGGCGGCAACTCCTACTGGATGGACTATCCTCACTTTGGGATCTCAAAGGACGCGGTGGCGTTCGCGGGCAATATGTTCGGATTCACCAGCGGTTGGGGAGGGGTGAATATCGTTACCGTGCCGGTGGCCCCGCTTCTCACGGGCGGCACACCCAATGCGAGCTATTTTCAGCAACAGCCCTTTGGCACGACACAGCCGGCGAGAAGTTACGATCCTACTGACACAACCATGTACGCCATGTCGCTCTATGACGGCAGCAATGCTACAGTGATCGCGATCACGAACGCGGGAACCAATCCAAAGCTTTCCTGGACAAAGGTTGGCATACCTACGATGTCTGCACCGGTGAGCGATGCGGTCTGTCCTCAGGGGCACTATGTGGACGGGTTCGCTGGTGACGGCCGTTTATTCGACTGCAAGAAGAGAAACGGCCATCTGCTCGCCGCTCACAACATCAACGGCCCCAATAACCGGATCGAGGTTCGCTGGTACGATATCCAAACTAACGGTTATCCTGCGGGCACTCCGTCTTTTGTGCAGGCTGGAAATGTTCCGGGAGGGACAGGGTTCGACGCATTTCAACCCGCCGTTACCATGACGGCCCATGGGGCTATCGGAATCGTCTATTCCAAATCCGGCGATGCGCTGGCGCCTCAGATCGATTTCGTTTCACGCTCGCAATACGACGCACTCGGCACGGTCGGCAAGCCGATCGTCGTGGCAAACAGTTTGGGATCCACCTATGGGTCCCAAGGAGTAAATCGCTGGGGCGACTATTTCGGCATCGACGTCGACCCAACCGATGACCGAACGGTGTGGGTTCATGGTATGGTCGGCAACGACAGTGGTGGATGGCAGACTTTCGTGGGCGGCTACGCTATCGGCACGTTCTTACAGACTGGTGTTGCGGCCTCCATCTCGATGCAGGACGGGTTAAAGGCTACAGGTTCCGTCAGCGACACTTACGCGATCGACACCAACTACTATAACGTCAATTCTGTCCAAGTGGCCGGTATAGGGCAAGTTGCTTCTGTTGTCGCAACATTTAACAAGCCCGTGCTCCAGGGCAGCGTGGCAGCCGCCCATCTGGATTACGATGTCGCCGGGCCAATCGGGGTTACGAACTTTATTTACCTGTACAACTGGTCCGCGAGGAAGTGGGACTTCCTCAAGGTAACCCCTATGTCGACCGTCGGAGAAACCACGGGTAGCATCCCCTTGACCCTGGCCCAATACGGCCAGTACCTCAATGCGGCCGGTCAGGCTAAGGTCTTGTTCCGGGCGATTGCACCCCAGCACCTCGCATCTGCGCCACAGCCTTTCACCCTTAGAGTGAACATGATTCAGTTCAATCGGGAAGAGTTCTAGATTAAGGGATTCCCGCCGTTGATCGTCTTTCTGAAATTCGTCAAGCGCCGGAGTTCTTGTCCGATGCTCCTCTTTCTGACGGACATGATCGAAAGAATGCGTGCGTCAACTTCTTGGATTCTCTTCAGTATTTCCGGTTCGGGTTTCGCGCCCATTTTCGAGAACGCGGCAAGTTCTTGGGAACGCCTATGACAGAGTTGGCCGAACTCAATCCAATCTTGCGAGACTGAGGCGGCTTCGATCGTAAGCGTGAGCAGGAGAAGTCTTTGCCAGTCGGGCCCCTCGCTTCGGACGGATCGCTTAAGGGATGGCTGATAGGGGATAGCGGAGGGCGCAGGTTCGACTGGGGTTTCAAGCTCGTGCTTGTTTAATGTGACGGGCGTCGGCCCGCCATTGGTATTAAGAGGCAATTTGCTCACTCTGGGGCATCCTCTTGTGCTGCTCGATTTTCACCCAACTTTCGCGCAGGTCGCTCAAAACCCTCATCGACCTATCGATCGGTTCGGGGTCATCTTTTACGTTGGCTTGAATCAACTGATTGAGCACATAGGTATAGAGGGAGAGAAGATTTTTTGCCACGTCTTCCCCCTTCTTCATATCCAGACATGACATGAGTTCCATAACAATCTTTTGGGCTTGCTGAAGGTGTTGGTTCTGCTTTTGCAAGTCCTTCTGCAAGATGGCGTGCTTGCCGGCTTCCATACGCTGTAGTGCGCCATCGTACAGCATGATGACCAACTGAAGCGGCGAAGCGCCGTTAACCGAGCTCTTGCGATATTCTTGAACGAACTTGCTGTAAGCCAATCTTCCCCTCTTTGCCCTATGAGACATTAGTCTCTAGCAAGATTATCGGTAGGGCTGAGACTGGACCCCAGGGGATGAAAGAGAGGCTTCGAAGTTAGATGAGGTATCCTTAGCAGTCCTGAGCACGCATTGAGATCATGCACGGCCTGCCCAATCCCCCAGGGGTTGGTTCTAGCCTAATAGATTAGGTCGGATAGTGAGTTCGGGAAGACAATTTGGCCACGGGCTTCGTGCGCTCTTAGGCGCAAACAGGCTCGGGAACGGCGGGAGTTTGAATGGCAAAAACATCACTTATCGTTAAGCAGAGGCGTAAACCCAAGTTCAGCACTCAGGGTTACAACCGCTGCAGCATCTGCGGAAGGCCTCGCGGCTATTACCGATTCCTAGGAATCTGTCGTATCTGCTTGAGAGAAAAAGCTCATCGCGGTGAGCTTCCGGGCATCGTCAAGGCTAGCTGGTAGCTTCGGAGGAACCTTTATGCATAGCGATCCTATCGCGGACCTGTTGACGCGCATCCGTAACGGAGCACAGGCAAAGCTTGTGACGGTCGACGTTCCGCACAGCAAAATCAAGCTCGAGATTCTGCGTATACTCCAGGCCGAGGGCTACGTCAAGTCGTTCGAGGTCACAACGGAGTCGAAATTCCCAACGATCCGAATTCAACTTCGCTACGACTCGAAGCGCAAGCCTGTGATCAGCCAGATCCAACGGGTCAGCAAACCCGGCTTGCGCGTTTACAAAGCCAACGATGAAATGAAGCCCATCCGAAGCGGATTGGCAACCCGGATCATCTCTACCAGTCAGGGCGTGATGACGGACCGCGATGCGCGGCGGAAGCACGTGGGCGGCGAAATTCTTTGCGAGGTCTGGTAAATGTCACGAATTGGAAAACTACCCATTACGGTTCCGAATGGCGTCACGGTCGACGTGGACAAGACCAACGAAGTTACGGTCAAAGGTCCAAAGGGCGAGCTTAAGGTGCGGATTGCCCGCGAGCTAAGCGTAGACCATGAGGGCCCGACTCTTACCGTCAACAGGCCGGACAACCGGCGCCGGGCAAGGAGCCAGCACGGGCTGGCGCGAACGCTCATCAACAATGCGGTAGTGGGCGTCACCAAGGGCCATCAAAAGACCCTGGAAATCATCGGCGTCGGCTACCGGGCGACTTTAGAGGGCAAAAACCTTCTTCTCAACATGGGATATTCGCATCCCGTGAAGATGGTCGCGGCCCCTGGCATCACGTTCGAGTTGGCGGCCGACGAAAAGGGTCGTGCCCAGAAGATCAACGTGAGCGGAATCGACAAAGTTCTTGTCGGCCAAATGGCAGCCGATATTCGCAAAGTGAGAAAGCCGGAGCCGTACAAGGGCAAGGGCATTCGATACCAGGGCGAAATAGTGAAAATAAAGGCCGGAAAACGGGCGGCCGCAAAGAAATGACCTCAATAACACCACGAATCTTAAGAAGGAGATTTGCGTAAATGGCAGAGAATAAGAAAGCCGAACAAAGGATCGCAAGGCACGACCGCCTGCGCCGAAAGCTGGCGGGAACGCAGATGCGTCCGCGCTTGTCCATATTCCGCAGTTCAAAACACATTTCCGCGCAGGTGATCGACGACGCCCAGGGCATCACCCTGGTCAGCGCAAGCACGTTGGAAAAATCGCTTAGCGCGAAGGGCAACAAGGCTGGGGCCAAGGCGGTTGGGGCCGCCATCGCCGAACGGGCGAAGAGCAAGGGAATCAGCCAAGTGGTGTTCGACCGCGGAGGTTTCCACTACCACGGCCGGGTGGCAAGCCTTGCCGAAGGGGCCCGCGAAGCGGGCTTGGAGTTTTAGCAAATGAGAATGATGAACCGCCTGAGCGGCAAACGCGACAGCAGGAACACGGAGGGCCCGCAACTCGATGTTCGGGTGGTTCGTACCAATAAGGTGTTCAAGACCCATAAGGGTGGCAAGACCGCGTCCTGGTCCATCCTTGTGGTGGTCGGGGACAACAAAGGGAGCGTCGGAGTTGGCCTAGGTAAAGCGAGAGGCATTCCGGATGCGATTCGAAAAGCAGAGGAAGCGGCCCGAAAATCGATGTTTAGAGTGCCCATGATCGGTGAGACGATCCCCCACGAAATAACGGCCATTGCGGGCTCATCGAGGGTTGTGTTGCGCCCCGCCAGCCCCGGAACAGGCGTAAAGGCAGGCGGCGCCGTTCGCGCCTGTTTGGAGGCGGCGGGTATCCACAACGTTCTCGCAAAGAGCTTGGGAAGCAGAAACGCCATCAACATGGCATATGCGACGATCGAAGCTTTCCGGGGCCTCAACTCTCCCGAAGACCTGGCTAACATGCGCGGCTTGGATGTGAACGAGCTTGTTCCTTGGCTCAGAAAGGCCCGAAAGGAGGAAGCGGATGCTGCGAGTTAAGCTTGTCAAGAGCCCGATCGGGAATACGAAAAGGAACCGGGCAACCATTCAGGCGCTCGGCCTACGTAAAATTCGCCAGGTAGTCGAGCACGAGGATTCTGCCACCGTTCGGGGAATGGTGCGTAATGTGAAACATCTTCTCGAGGTCGAGATTTCCGACGCTCCCATGGCAATAAAGAAGAAATCGATGCCCGCGAAGGGAGCTGCTAAGAACGCCAAGCCAACGCCAACCGCACCAAGGAAGCCCCTGCCCGTGCCCGTGCGAGCAAAGGAACCGGCACCGATGGTGGCTAAGAAAACGAAGACTCCCGCTGCAACTAAACCGGCCGCTATCCCCAAGAAGAAGGAAGCCGCCTCGCCTAAGCCCAGGAGTAAGAAATGAGTTTGCATAATATCGGTCCCGCCAAAGGGAGCACGTCCAAAAGGCGCCGCGTCGGTCGGGGCATTGGCAGCGGAATGGGCAAGACCGCCACGCGAGGCACGAAGGGCCAGAAGGCGCGGCGTCAAATTCACCCGAACTTTGAAGGCGGCCAAACGCCTATCCAGCGCAGGTTGCCAGTCAAGAAGGGCTTCCGCAACATCAACCACAAGGAGTTTGCGATCGTCAATCTCGACGACTTGGAAAAACTGTTCGAAGAGGGCGCGGAAGTGAACCCCGAGGTCCTTCTGAAATCGGGCATCATTCCCGCAGGCAAAGATGGCGTTAAAGTGCTTGGCTTTGGCAGCATCAGCAAGAAGCTAAAGGTCACCGCCCACAAGTTCAGCAAATCCGCGCAAGCGGCGATCGTTAAGGCAAAGGGAGAAGCAATCGTTCTGTGAGCATTTTCGGCGGCTTTGTTACGCAAACGCCGGGCCGGGGCAGAGGCTTAACAATGCCTCTGCTGGAAACTTTCCGGCAAGCTTGGGCCGATCCCGATCTAAGATCCCGGATACTTTTTATCTTGGCAATGTTCGGAGTGTTTGTGATCGGCGTGAACGTTCCGGTGCCGATTCCCGGCGCGGACATGGTGAAGGTAGAAAACCTGATGAAGAGCAGCGGGTTTTTGCAGTTTGCCAGCGTGCTTGGAGGAGGCGCTTTGAGACGCCTCTCGGTTTTTGCGCTTGGTCTCAACCCCTATATTACGGCCTCCATCATCATGCAAATCCTCACAACGGCTCTTCCTAACTGGAAGAAGGAAATGGAGGAGGGCGGCGACTATGCGCGACAGCAACAAAACAAGCGAACGCGCGCGCTGAGCCTCGTCCTTTGCTTTGCCCAAGGATATGGATTCTATCAGATGATGCTCAACGCAGGGGCAGTCTCGGGTAGCGCATGGATAATCTTTACCACGCTGATGTTTTGGACGGCGGGTGCGATGTTCATGCTATGGCTTGGGGAGCAGATTAGCGCGAAAGGTATCGGAAACGGCGTTTCGTTGATGATCTTTGCGGGCATCGTCCTCTCCATGCCCTATCAGGTCAACCAGATCGTGCAGGCCGTACGAGACGGCGCTTACCAATTCTGGCAAGCGTTGGTTCTACTGTTCATCTTTCTGGGCACAACTTGGATTATCGTTCTCTTCACGACCGCTCAACGGCGGATTCCGATGCAGCACATGCGGAGGCAGGTGGGCACTCGAGTGTTAGGCGGTCAGACAAGCTACTTGCCTATTCCGGTCAACACGGCGGGCGTAATCCCGATCATCTTTGCCGTTTCACTGCTGTTTATTCCTCAACAGTTCGCAAGCATGTTCCAAGGCCGCCTGCCAAAAGTGGGAGAGATGCTAAACACTATAGGGGCCTGGATGTATCCAGGTTCTTCGCCGTGGTTCCCAAAGGGGCTCGTGGGCTCGCTCATCTACGCGGTTCTGATCTTTTTCTTCACATACTTCTACACCGCCATCCAGTACAACGTGGAAGACATCAGCAACAACCTTAAGAGAGGTGGTTCGTTCATTCCCGGTGTGCGGCCGGGGAAGCAAACCAAAGACTTTTTGGATGGGATTCTTTCCCGGATCACGGTTGCGGGGGCCGCATTCCTCACCGTAGTTGCCCTGGCTCAATATATCGGCCCCGCACTGGCTGGGATTCAGAGGGCAAACCTGAACGTCATTGGCGGCACATCGCTCCTCATCATGGTCAGCGTGGCAATTGAAACGATGAGGCAGATCGAAGCGAGCCTGCTGATGAAGCAATACGGTACATAACCAGTGGCTGAACCCTTACGGCTTGTCCTGATCGGTCCGCCGGGGGTGGGCAAAGGCACCCAGGCGACCATGCTGGAACAGAATTTCGGCGTCCGGCCAATTTCGTCGGGTGTCATTTTTCGGAACGAGATCGAAGCGGAAACCGATCTCGGCCGGCTTGCCAAGCGCTACATCGACCATGGCGAGCTTGTGCCCAACGGTGTGACGATCGAAATGATGGCCAAGCGCCTGAGATCGGACGATGTGCGCAAGAGCGGTTTTGTCCTGGACGGATTTCCGCGGACGGTCCGCCAGGCGGAGGCGCTCGACGAGCTACTCGATGAAATGGACGAGCACCTAACCAAAGTCGTCTCGATCGAGGTGCCGGAGGACGTCGTGGTAGGCAGGCTTGCGGGGCGCCTGGGATGCACCAAATGCGGCGAAATCTATCAAGCGCAAACGAAGCCGCCCAAAAGAGAGGGCCTCTGCGATAAGTGCAACGGGCCCCTCATTGTCCGCTCCGACGACACCCCCGAAACCACCAAGGCGCGCCTCCACATTTTTAACGAAAAAACAAGGCCCGTGATCGATTATTATGCGGAGAAGGGGAACCTACTGCGCGTGGACGGCAGTGGCGATCCGATGGACGTATATAAAGAGATCATCGCACCTTAGCCGAGACGTTGTGAGGTTCCGCTTGCGTTGCGCAACGGCGCTAAAGCGCTGCCAAACAAAGCGGCGATGAATCGCCGCACTCGAATCTGGCCCCCGGTTTGAACCTCTGATGCATAATTCGGTTGGAGTCATGGTCATTCTAAAGAAACAGTCTGAGATTGAAAAAATGCGTGCCGCAGGCAAGGTTCTCGCGAGAACCTTGCGCGTCGTTGCGGAAGAGATCGGCCCAGGCAAGACGCCAAGAGAGCTCGACGATCTTGCGCATCGATTAATCTCAGAAGCGGGAGGCTACCCCAGCTTCCTCAAGTATCGAAATTTCCCGGCAGCAACGTGCATTTCCGTTAACGACGTAGTCGTGCATGGCATACCGGGCGACATTCCCCTTAAAGAAGGGGACATCATCAGCCTTGACTTCGGTGTTCTCCTCGACGGCTATCACGCGGACAGCGCCTGGACCTTTGGCGTAGGCGCCATCTCATCGGAAAACCAAAGGCTTCTGAACGTGACGCGGGAGAGCCTCTACCAAGGGCTTGCAAAGGCGAAAGCGGGAAACTATACGGGCGATATTGGCTCGGCGGTTCAAAAGTATGTCGAATCGAACGGGTATTCGGTGGTCAGAGATCTAGTGGGCCACGGAATTGGGCGCGCGCTGCACGAAGATCCTTCCGTTCCGAACTACGGCAAGCCCGGCACCGGCGTAAAGCTAAGAGAGGGCGCAACACTATGTGTCGAGCCAATGGTGAATGCGGGGACATGGAAGGTCCGCGAAGCGACGGACGGATGGACGATGCGCACCGAAGACCGCCAGAACTCGGCCCATTTTGAGCACACCGTGGCGATCACTCGCTCGGGGGCCGACATTTTGACTGCCGAGTGACTACGCCTCGATATTGCGGCATTCTGGCCTTATCTAAACGCCCATGAGACCTGCCCGCCGTCTCTTTTAACAAAGATGTAAGCTGTCCTTGTGAACAGACCGCCGAGCTAATCCGCTTTCGGAACGCATAACGCATAATGCACAACGTCTGGAGATTGGATGCGAAAAAGACAACAACAGAAACCTCAACAAGATAAAGAGAAAGGAATTGAAGTAGAAGGCATAGTCGTCGAGAATCTGCCGAACGCACGCTTTCGAGTGAAAGTTAAAGTAGAAGACGCAGATGAAATTGAGATACTGGCTCATGTAAGCGGCAAGATGAGGATGAACTATATCAGAATCTTGCCAGGAGACCGAGTGCGCGTAGAACTGTCGCCATACGATTTGACCAAGGGACGAATCGTATATCGATACAAGTAGATGCATCCAGGGCAAGTTTCGTATAAACTGCCCAACGTATGGTCACGTTACTGCTCGCCTCCCTCATCAACGCCGCCTTGCCATTGAAACAAGAGAACGTCGTTTGGCTCGAATCGCTAGATATCTCGAATATGACCCAAGACTGGGGGGAGCCGCATAAACAGAGAAGCGTCAATGGAACGCCGATCATGCTTCATGGCAAAAGGTATGAACACGGGATCGGCACTCATGCGAACAGCTCGTTTGCTATAGATTTGAAGGGCGGGGCGCTGCGATTCTCCGCCGACGTGGGTATCGACGACGAAGTTGGTGATCAAGGGAGGGTGCGGTTTTCCGTTTATGTCGATGGACGGCGGGTTGCCCTGTCAGGAGTCTTGCGGGGCGGCGGGGGGGCGCGCCACTTGGACGTGCCCCTCACCGGTGCTCGCAGACTCGATCTAATTGTGGAGCCAGCAGGCAACGCGATCGATTTCGATCACGCCGACTGGGCCGATGCCCAGATTGTGCTGACAGGAGCGAGCAGCGCAGCGCCCGTATCGATCAAAGAGCCCGTTGAGCCTCCGATCAAGATCTATATGGGAGAAGCAAATAGGCCGGAGATTAATGGGGCCCGCAAGGTGGGCTGCTCTCCCGGAAAGCCCTTCCTCTTCAAGATCGCGGCCAGCGGAAGAGGCCCCCTAAGATATAGCGCGACACCGCTGCCGGCTGGACTGACCCTCGATGCCTCGCTGGGGATCATTTCCGGCAGTGTGCAACAACCTGGCACCTATGTCGTCCACGTGCGCGTTAGCGGTCCCGCCGGCGTGGATCAGCGCGATTTAACGATTGTCTGCGGTGACCATAAGTTAGCGTTAACGCCGCCCATGGGATGGAACTCATGGAACGTGTGGGGGACGAGTGTCACCGCTGACAAGGTTAAGGCCGCAGCAGACTCTTTCATTCGGGATGATCTCATCAATTACGGCTATATGACGGTCAATATCGACGACGCGTGGGAGGGTCGAAGGGACCCGGACGGCAACATCCAAACGAACGAGAAGTTCGGAGACATTGCAGTCCTCGCCAGTTACGTTCACTCGAAGGGCCTTCACTTGGGAATTTATTCCTCGCCAGGGCCGAAAACATGCGGGGGCTACGACGCGAGCTATCAGCACGAGCAGCAAGATGCCGATTCGTACGCAAAATGGGGAATCGATTACTTGAAATACGATTGGTGCTCTTACGGCTCTATTGCTCCCAATCCGACGCTGGACGAGATGAAGACGCCTTACATTAAAATGCGAGGTTGCCTCGACAACTGCGGCAGGGACATCATCTTCAGCCTTTGCCAATACGGAATGGGCGATGTTTGGAACTGGGGCAAGGGCGTCGGGGGAAACTTATGGCGAACCACCGGCGATATCTCGGATAACTACTCGAGCATGGCCACCATCGCCTTCGCCCAGAGCGACCACGCTTCGGGCGCCGGTCCGGGCGGCTGGAATGACCCCGACATGCTCGTGGTAGGGAATCTAGGCTGGGGCGATCATCCCCATCCCACGGGCCTTAAGCCAAATGAGCAGATCACCCATATTACGATGTGGTCTTTGCTTGCCGCTCCCTTGCTCCTGGGCTGCGATCTCACGCATCTTGACCTATGGACCAAGGCGTTGATCACGAACCATGACGTCATCGATGTTGACCAAGACCCTTTGGGAAAACCGGCCCAAAGGGTTTTCTCGACCCCACAAGGGGTTGAAGTTTGGTCACGCCCGCTGTGGGATGGGACGATAGCCGTCGGCCTCATGAATCGCGATAGGGTGAGTCAAAAGATCACGGTGACTTGGGACCAGTTGCATCTCAGCGGGCGTCAGGCCGTGAGAGATCTTTGGCAGCGAAAGAACGTTGGAAGCAGGGATCGGGAGTTAAGTGCGGTCGTACCCGGCCATGGGGCGACGCTGTTCAAGGTCGGGGCAACCGCCGCTCCTCAAAGTAGAGATCTTTGAGGGCGGGCTTAAACGCGGGGATTTATTCGCCCCCCATTTTCTTGAGCGAAATAACTGGAAGGCTCTCAAAGTCCTACCAAGTCCACCGTAGGTGCCTCTAATAGGCATTTAAGCCTCCTTTCGACCGGTCGGGAAGGAGGGATGATGTGCCCTCAGCAGCACCGGACGTGCTTGTACGCTAGTATCCGCTTGTCCGCAGTCATCAGGCGACAATCCAGAACTCGGGCAGTAGCGACGATGAGCTGGTCCGTTGGATCGCGGTGGAAGGTGTCCGGAAGTTGCGTGGAATCGATCGCTATCTCGGTGGTTATCGCGATGACTCGGACTCCGGGGTAAGCGAGGGCCAATGCATCCACTCGGCAATTGGCACGGGAAGGACAATTCGACCTAGTTGAACCAATTTCGCGACTTCCCAGAGTGAGACGTCGCTTAGTAAAATCCCCTCATCCACGTTGTTTTCGATGATCTCGGACTTTTCCGCAGAAAGCTTTGGAGAGCCTTGAACCCACCAGAGCCAAATATGCGTATCGACAACGATCACTTGAGGGCGTCCCAATCACCGGGGGGGACCGCGGGAGAAAATGGGTCGTCATATCGGAAAGGAGTACCCTTTAGCGGGTAGCGGGAATCGCCGGCGGCCCGGGTCTGGCGCAGCACGATAATTTCCACGGTGTCTCCCGCGTGCAGGCTCGGGGAAGAAACCTTTAGAATCCCATCAGCGGGGACAACAGTTTCCAATCGTATTGCTTCCATGACTCCTATTCTACGATTATGGCGGGAATGTGTGGGAATGCTAATTTCACCGTCCAAACCTACATGAGACGGAAGGTCTTATGCTAAATGCTGCATTAGAAGGCGCTTGCGGAGCCGCCTGACGCGAATCGACAATTTGCTGGGACGATGACACGACATCGCTTGATTATGATGGCCCGCATCCGCGAGTATTTTGGCCTCTTGTATTCCAAGTATATGAGTGTGCTGCAAACACAGCTAGTTGACGCACTCAACCAGCATGGACGCGACATCCAGACGGTTCTTAAGCTGGGCCGAGATCTCCAACGAGACTCTCCCGATGGAATTGATAACAGGTAACTCGCTAAAGACATTCTACGGCATCACGTGGCCGGCGATTGTGCAAGTTGGGTTCGTCGCCATGGTGTTAATCGCATAGACTCCATTTATGGGGCAAGTGGGCCAAGTTTTCAAATAGTTCGGCACCATTTGAGCCTGGGTGGGCGTCTGGGTAGAGATCAGTTTCAAATCCATCCCGACCATCTCTTTGGCCGTGCTTATCTCGGTTAGATTGGAGATGCAAGCCTGAGTTCTGCTGGTATTCCGCGCTTTCATGAAATTTGGAACGGCTATGGCGAGCAGAATGCCGATGATCAAGACGACGATCATCATCTCAACAAGTGTAAAAGCTTTCTTCGATTTCATTTCTTGGGGACCTCGTCCACGTAAACAACGCTAAGATATTGGCAAGATATTCAATTGAGTTGCAGTTTCTCTTTGCTCGTGTCGGCACAATAAGGCTCAAGTGCTGCTGGTTTTCAAGGAAACCTGCATGCTTCTGAAGCGCAAGCTTAATTATAGGTTCCGGACCGGACTATCTCCACCCCCTCGGTCCCGACCGGTCGGGACTCGGAAGCAAGAACAAGCATCTTAAGGAGTGGAGGCTCACCCCTTGTTTTCGGGTTAGGTTCAATTAGGAGGCAGGGGCGGTTTCTGGCGTTTATAGGTTCAGTTGGTGCATAATCCGGTTCGGGAGAAACACCCTGTTGGGGATTGGGAGGACATGAATGTTTTGTAGAAGAGACACGGGAGTGGCATTACCACTGGCGATCGCCCTCCTAGCGGCGGTGGGATGCGGATCGGGCTCGTCGACGGCGTCGAATCAGGCGGAAACGACGACAACTACCGGCGGCGGCTCGAATCAGAAGAAGGTTGAGATCGCAGTGATTCCCAAGGGAACTACTCACGAGTATTGGAAATCGATCCACGCAGGAGCGGACAAGGCAGCTAAGGAGTTGGGAGGGGTGACCATCGATTGGCAAGGGCCGGAAAAAGAAGACGACCGAGAGGGCCAGATCAAGGTTGTTGAAGGCTTTACGACCAAGAAAGTGGATGGCATCGTCCTCGCCCCGCTCGACATCACCGCACTGGCAAAGCCGGTACAGGATGCCATCGACGCAGGCATCCCGGTAGTTATCATCGACTCGGCACTAACGGGCCCCAAGACGACGAGCTTTGTCGCCACCGACAACCACCATGCGGGTCAGCTTGGAGGCGAGGAGCTAGCCAAAGAACTGGACGGCAAGGGCAACGTTATCATGCTTCGGTATGAAGCGGGATCGGCGAGCACGATGGAACGGGAGGCGGGTTTTCTTGATGCGATGAAGGCCGCACCGGGCATTAAAATAATAAGCGACGACCAATATGGCATGGCAACCGCAGAATCGGCTCAAAAAGCCAGCGAGAATCTCATCGAGCGCTTTAATACAGGCGGAAAGTTCCGGGCCGACGGTATTTTCTGCCCGAACGAGTCGACTGCTTTCGGCATGCTTCTGGCGTTGCGGAGCAGCAAACTCGCGGGAAAGGTCAAATTCGTGGGATTCGACTCGTCTGACCAATTGGTCGCCGGGCTCAGCGCCGGAGATATAAACGCGCTCGTCGTGCAGGACCCTGTCAAGATGGGACACGACGGAGTGGTGAATCTCGTCAATTCGATCCGAGGCAAAAAGGTCGAAGACCATGAGGACACCGGCGCCACGGTCGTGACGAAGGAATCCATGGCTCAACCGAAAGAAGCTGCGCTTCTGGCGCCTTTGAAGAGTTAGTCCATGTGGTTTCTCCGCGCCGAAGAGATTTCTAAATCCTTCGGCGCAACACAAGCCCTTCTGGGTGTGTCGTTTGAGGCCAAAAAGGGCGAAGTGCTCGCCGTCGTCGGCGAAAACGGATCCGGAAAGAGCACATTGATGCGCATTCTCGCGGGAGAGGAGCGGCCCGACAGCGGGCGCCTGCTTTTGGACGACGCGCCATACTCTCCAAGAGACCCTTTGAAGGCCCGAAACCACGGAGTCGCGCTGATCCACCAGGAACTTGCGCTTTGCCCACACTTGACCGTCGCCGAGAACGTCGAGTTGGGCGGAGAATCTCATCGGGGCCCAGTTCTGAGCGTGGCCCAGATGCGCTCCAAAGCCAAATCGCTTCTTGCCGAAATGGGGCATCCGGATCTCTCGCCGGACATCGAAGTCAGGCGTCTCCCGCCCGCTGTTCAACAGGTCGTTGAGATCGCCAAGGCGCTTACCCGCAATGCGAGCGTGATCATCTTCGATGAGCCGACGAGCAGCCTCGGTAAAGACGATGTGGCGAACCTTTTTCGGCAGATCCGCAACCTACGGGAGCGCGGCGCAGCCGTCATCTACATCTCGCACTTTCTGGACGAGGTGATGGAGATCGCAGATCGCGCAACGGTTCTCCGCGACGGGTCTCTGGTGGGCACGGTTGATATCGCCAAGACGGACATACAGGAGCTTATCCGCCTGATGGTTGGCCGCGAAGTGTCCGAACTGTACCCGCGATCTGGCCACCAACCTGGCGAAGTTCTGTTGGACGTGGAGCATTTAGCAGGCCGAAAATTGCCTAGAGACGCCGTGTTGCAGTTGCGCAGAGGGGAAGTGCTTGGTGTGGCGGGCTTGAATGGGAGCGGCCGGACCGAGTTCCTTCGGGCGATCTGCGGGTTGGACCGCATCGTCTCCGGCGAAATCACCTTTGCGAAATGGGCCGGCCGAGCCGAGGTGCACGACCGATGGCGACAGGGAATGGGGTTTCTCTCGGAAGATCGCAAACAGGAAGGGCTTGCCCTCAAGCTCAGCCTAGCGGAAAATCTCATGATGCCGAGGCCAGGAAGAAAGGGATTAGTCAGGCCAAGCTTTCAAAACGCCCGGACCAAGACCTGGATCGAACGGCTCGGCATCAAGTGCAAAGGTCCAGACCAAACGGTCGGCCACTTGTCGGGCGGAAATCAGCAAAAAGTCGCTTTGGGCAGGCTGCTCGAGCAAGATGTCGACCTTCTGCTGCTAGATGAGCCGACAAGAGGCATCGATCTAGGCAGCAAATCTGAAATTTACAAAGTCATCGATGAGCTCGCGGTGCGAGGCAAGTCCATGCTTCTGGTAAGCAGCTATCTTCCCGAACTACTCGGAGTGTGCGACCGAATTGCGGTGATGTCGCGCGGCGTCTTGGGGCCGCCCGTGGACGCGTCCTTGACAAATGCGGAGCTGTTGATGGAGGCCTGCGTTAAGTGAAGAAGTACCTTAACATCATCGGCGTCATCGCCGCATGGCTTGTCATTTACGGCATCTTCTGCGTCTTGGTCCCGAGAAGTTTTCCCACTTGGCAAAACCTCGAGACCCTGATGCGCCAGGTTGTCATCGTGGGATTCGGTTCCATCGGCATGACCTACATCATGATCGCGGGTGGAATCGACCTTTCGGCCGGCTCGCTGGTCGCCCTAGTCACCGTTGTGATTGCCTTGGTTCTCAACAAGGGTTTTAGTCCTTGGGTCGGGGTGGGCGCAGCGCTACTCACGGGAATCTGCTGCGGCCTTATCAACGGGGTTTTGATCACCCGCCTGAAAGCGGGGGCGTTTATCGTGACCTTGGCCACCATGGGCGCCTATCGCGGATTAGCAAAAGGGCTCAGCAAGGAGAATACGGTCAATGCTCCGCTCACTTGGATCAGCAACCTGACGGATGCGTTGAGACCTAGCGAACACTGGAGGCTGATGCCGAACGGGGCTTGGCTGATGGTCTTTTGCGCGACGATCGCTGCTTGGGTTTTGCGTTACACCGTCTTTGGGCGGCACGTGGTGGCTATAGGCTCAAACGCTCAAGCCGCGAGGCTTAGCGGGATCCGGGTGATTCGGATTACGACATTGGTCTACATCATTGGTGGTCTCTTCATCGGTATCGCGGGTCTTATGGATTTCTCTCGGCTTACGATCGGCGACCCCACTGCCGCGGTCGGCTTGGAACTTGACATCATCGCGGCTGTCGTGATCGGAGGTGGCAGTTTAACCGGTGGCGAAGGTAACATCTTCGCGAGCCTCGTTGGCGCCCTCATCATGGAGACGATACGAGCTGGGGGAACACAAATGGACCTTAAGGACTGGGTGCAAAACATCGTCACGGGCCTCATCATCCTGATCGCCGTAGCATTCGACCGGTGGCGAATCGCCCGAGCGGCAAACCGATGAGAATCGATGCCCACCAGCACTATTGGCTCTACAACGAGCAGGAATTCGGCTGGCTCGACGATTCCATGGCCAAGCTTCGCCGCGACTTCCTGCCAGCCGATGTCAAGCCGGAGTTGGACAGCCTTGGCTACGAGGGCTGCGTTGCCGTTCAGGCCCGCGAATCGCTTCATGAAAACACGTTCCTCCTGGACTTGGCCGACCGGTTCTCCTTCATTCGGGGTGTCGTGGGTTGGGTGGACGTTGCTTCGGATGCATGCCAAATACAGCTCGAAAACTTTACAACGCGAAAGAAACTCGTGGGTGTTCGGGCGATAGCACAGGGCCAGGAGGAGGGTTTCTTCTTACGCCCTTCATTTCTGGAAGGCATCGCTTTGCTGGAGAGTTTCAGCATGACCTACGACATATTGATCTTCCCTAACCAATTGGTTGAAGCAACTCAATTCGTGAGGCGTTTTTCAAACCAGCCATTTGTGCTAGACCATATGGCAAAGCCCGAAATCCGAAAAAAGCAGAGAGAGCCGTGGGCGTCGGGAATCAAAGAGTTGGCGAAGGCAGAGAATGTGTGGTGCAAAGTTTCTGGGCTTGTCACGGAAGCGGATCTTCGTTTTTGGTCCTCTGACGACCTGCGGTTTT
>Ga0207038_10192_pt1 | contig 17398 bp, 19 predicted proteins | sample Alteio_BWMinCont_76_FD_153285 | JGI IMG/M metagenome (GOLD analysis project Ga0207038, IMG submission 153285) | Enriched cells from forest soil in Barre Woods Harvard Forest LTER site, Petersham, Massachusetts, United States -... | ecosystem: Environmental > Terrestrial > Soil > Temperate forest >...
TGGTACCAGCTTCCTGTTGATTTTGTGATTAGTCCCTGCATTATAAAAGCAAAGGTATCAAATTTGGTTATGTAACGTTATTCGCTTAAGGTCCCGGCGAATTTATATAATGAAGAAAACAGGGCATCGCCGCCAATCTCGACCAGGCCTTACTGGTGGTTACCCTGGCATCGCCGCGCACATCCTTAGGCTTTATTGACCGCTTTTTGGTAACTGCCGAGGCTTATGATATTCCCGCCAAACTTGTTTTTAATAAACTCGACCTATTTAGCGAAGAAGGATTAGAAATATTAGCCGATTATAAAGCCGTTTATGAAAAGGTTGGTTATCCCTGCTATGAAGTGTCTGCCCTTGAAGGAACAAATATTGAGATAGTACAAGGGTTGCTAAAAGATAAAGTAAGCTTGTTTTCCGGGCATTCGGGCGTTGGTAAATCGAGTTTGATAAATGCTTTGCTGCCTGATCTTGACCTGCGCACCCACCAGGTATCCGACTGGAGCGACAAAGGCATGCATACCACCACCTTTGCCGAAATGTTTGAGTTGCCGCAAGCCGGGTTTATTATCGACACCCCCGGCATTCGCGAATTAGGGGTAATAGATATAGAAAAACAGGAGCTAAGCCACTTTTTCCCCGAAATGCGCGAACGTATGCACGATTGCCGCTTTAATAACTGCCGCCATATTAATGAACCCGGCTGTGCAGTACTGGAAGCCCTGGAAAATGGAGAGATAGAGCCATCGCGCTATGAGAGCTATTTGAGTATTTATAATGGGAATGATACGAGGGCATAAGGGGCTATCTTTGAGCCAGTTGTTCCACTCAGAGATCGTCCGCTCATAGCCGCGGGGGCTTAGTTACTTTTGGCTTGATCCAAAAGTAACCAAAAGATCAAGACAGAAAAAAGCTTCGGCGCACAGGCCATACTCCCGGCCCGCTTTTCTGTCAGGCCTTTGCCCGCTTTTGCATTCGTTTTAATACCTTTCATTGGAAGTAACCCTTTTTTCAACAGTTTAGCTTCAGGTGAAACCGGACAAAACAATGGTGGCCTTGTGCGTTAGGAAGGGCATCGTCCCGCAGGTTGCGGGACTGAAGCGCAGGCCTTGTGCGAACGCAGTGGGGCAAAAAGATTGCAGCCCAGGTTTTGTCCGGTTGGCAGGGCAAAGGCCTGTGCGGCAAAGAAGCCTTACTGGTGAAAGCGTTTATTCACCTATTGTTTATTTTTTTATGGTGTTCATGAGCTCGCTCTGCTCGGTCTTGGTTACTTTCGGGGCGCCAAAAGTAACTAAGCCCCTGGGCTATGAGCAGTCCGTTTCAGCGTAAAGCACTACGACCTTTCGAAGCCCTAATCCACTGCGGCCCTCACCATCCCCATGTCATATTTAATCCTCCCGCATCTAATCAAACCAAAGAATTTTACTTTTACCGCAATTACATGTTTAAACAAGTTAATCTGAATTTTAAAACAAAAATTATGGAATACAAATTATTCACCCCGGCGAAGGTTGGAGGTATAGAAGTAAAAAACAGGATCGTGATGTCGCCAATGACCAGGTGCCGCGCTATCGGGAATGTACCTAACGATCTTGTTGCCACCTATTACGGCCAGCGTGCAGGCGCAGGGCTTATCGTTACCGAAGGCACATCGCCATCGCCAAATGGGTTGGGTTATGCCCGCATCCCGGGTATTTACAGTAAGGAACAGGTTGAGGGCTGGAAAAAAGTAACCTCGGCGGTACATGCCAACGGCGGTAAAATATTTGTGCAGCTGATGCATACAGGCCGCATAAGCCACCAGCTTAATTTGCCCGAAGGCGCCCGTGTACTTGCACCATCGGCTGTAAAGCCTGCCGGACAAATGTGGACCGATACCCAACAAATGCAGGACTTCCCCGTACCGGAAGCCATGACTGCCGAAGAAGTGCAGCAAACCAAAGCTGAATTTGTCACAGCAGCAAAAAACGCCATCGAAGCCGGCTTTGACGGTATCGAGCTGCATGGCGCCAATGGTTACCTGCTGGAGCAATTTTTGTCGCCGGTGAGTAATGTGCGTACTGATAATTATGGTGGGAGCATTGAGAACCGCGCCCGTTTTGTTATAGAAGTAGCTGCTGCCGCGGCAGATGCTATTGGTAAAGATAAAATTGGTATCCGCTTGTCGCCTTATGGTGTGGCCAGCGATATGCCGCATTACCCCGAGATTGATGCTACCTACAAGTATTTAGCTGAGCAATTAAATAATATCGGCATAGCTTATGTGCATGTTGTAGACCATTCTGCCTTAGGCGGCCCTATCGTTCCATTAGAAATTAAGCAAACCATACGCCACGCCTTCAAAAATACAGTAATCCTGGCTGGTGGTTATGATCTTGAGCGCGCTGAAGCTGATCTTCAAAGTGGTCTTGGCGACCTTATTGGATTTGGCCGCCCATTCATCAACAACCCTGACCTTGTCGACAGGCTTAAAAACAACCAGCCATTATCGCAGGAATTGAATATGGATTTGTTTTATTCGGCTGATGAAAAAGGGTATTGCGATTACCCGGTGTATAGCGCATAATTAACGCGGCTAAATAAGTGATTCATTGCGAGGGCTGACCGAAGGGTTGGCCCTTGTTGTAATACAACACCAACGTCATGCTGTCCGCCTACCGGGCGGATCAGTACCCCATCATAAAGGTGGCCAGCATAAAGGTAGCCGGCAGACAGGTATGCTGTAAATAAGTAAAATCTGTAGACGATGATACAACTATTTTATTTTTGAAGTATGAGATTCAAAAAATCATCAATGCCGATAACATTCACTTTAGGGAAATCAACTGACTTCAAAATGTTAAAATGCCGGTCGTTGGTTACAATAAAATCAGCGGCGCCTACTATAGCTGCATCCACATATTTATTGTCATCGGGGTCTTTTTCAATTAACTTCCATTCAAAATACACCTCCACCTTTTTTAGCTTGTCAAGGCTCAATAACATCTCTGCTATATTGGTTGATACAACGGCATTGGCTTTCTGTTCAATAACTTCCGTGTATTCCGATAATATGTCATTGCTGATAACAAGGCTGAATTCACCATCAATCAACGCATCAATGATGGGCCTGTAAATTGATTTTGTCGGAATTGAAACCAACAGTGCGTTTGTGTCCAATACCACAACCATCGGCTATTTCTTTCTTAAATGTTCATTGGCCCATTCCTTCATCACATCATCGTTCCAGTTATTTTCCTCCCATAATTTATCCATTTCGGCAGTAGCTGTTTTTGCAAAATACCTGGCAAGTATATTTTTAATTTCGGCTAACTGCTTTTCAGGTAAATTATATTGAAACATCTTCAATAATTCAATTTGTACATTAGTAAGTTTCCCTACAGCTTCCATATTCGTTAGTTTTATCGTTTTATTCCATAAATGCTATAACAAATATATCAAATAATTTGTAAGCAGGGGGGTAAGACAATCCCTTGCTGCTCATCTCGCAAATGTTTCCGGGGCGGTAAACAGGTTGCCGGGGGTGGGGAGGAATTGAGAACAACACCAACGTCATGCTGTCTGCCAACAGGGCGGATCAGCACCCCATCATAAAAGTAGCCAGCATAAAGGTATGTTAGTACAATGTAGTTCCGATGGTAAGATGTATTGGGGTGCAATTCAAATTGTCGCATAGTAAAAATACCGATTTGTCCTTCTGAACGAAGTGAAGAATCTTCTGCTGCATGTATTGCGGACTATGCATAACGACTATTGCAGGGCGCAGAAGATTCTTCGCTCGCTCAGATGACAAAAAAAGAGCGTTTTCAACCTTGCGATGCGACAATTTGAATTGCGCCCATGTTTTGCTAATGTAAAACCTAATCATTAAATTTGTGTTGAGCTTTAAAGAATGATTATTTAAGCCGGTAACTGCCAATAGCACCATGAGCGAGAAAGATTTAAATTTACTGATAGAATTAGCACAGGAAAAGTTAAAGAATGGTGTTTCTAAGGAGCAGGCGTTAAACTCATTCATTACTGCCGGGATACTTGATGCTAATGGCGAATATACCGAACCTTATAAAGAACTGGAAGAAGTAAACTAATTTTCCCGATGTACGATATCCGGCCAAACCTTGTGATCGGCTTTCATGGCTGTGATATATCCGTTCGCGACCAACTCCTCAAAAATTCAGATAATATTGAGAAAAGCGAGAAACCCTACGACTGGCTGGGCCATGGCATGTATTTTTGGGAAAACAACCTTGAACGGGCAAAGCAGTGGGCAAAAGATAAACAAGACCGCAAAGAAATAAAGGAAGCCGCAGTGATTGGCGCAGTCCTTCATCTTGGCAACTGCTGCGATTTTTTGGACAGCAGTTATATCGACCTTATCGCTGTTTATTACGACCTGATGAAGATCAACTATGAGGCCCTTGGAAAACCGCTTCCTCAGAATAAAAATGTAAAAAGGGACTCGTATAAAGATAAGCTGTTAAGGGAACTCGATTGCCGCACAATTGAGTTTATGCACGAACAGATATTTGCCGACTACCAGAAACAGGTGGCGGAAAAGGGTTTCAGCAATATTAAGCTATTTGAATCTACACGCGGCGTTTTCACCGAAGGCGGCGAAGCGTTCCCCGGCGCCGAACTTCAAAAAAAGAACCATATACAGGTATGCGTACGAAACCTGAATTGTATAAAGGGATTTTTTATGCCGAGAGAGGATAAGGATTTTATAACTTCATTAAGCGAAGAATATGACCGTAAAAAAGTGGTTGGGGGGATTTAACTATTTCTACCTGGCATTCGTTACTTGCCAGCGGAGCACGGGTACACCACCTCTTTAGGCCTGCGCTGCATACGCGCTTGATAGGGGGGGGATTATTTATTCAGATAGTTGGTCAAGCAATTCATCAAGCTCCTTATCTGTTATATTTTCACGATCCGCTTTATCGTACATGGTTAACAAGAAAACGATACCATCATTAATTACAATATGGGTAATTACCCTTGCGCCGCCGGATTTGCCTTTTCCTTTTGAAGCGATGGAAATACGTATCTTAAAACAATTATTGCCTAACGAAATACCTTGCTGAGGGTTTTTCTCCAAATCGTTAATAAGGGTGGCATATTCATTTTTTAAGGAAGGGTACTTTTTTGCAAGCTTCTTAATATCACGCTTAAAGCGGGGCGTTGCAATTACATTATAGTTCATTAAGCAGGTCTTTTGCGGGGATGCCTTTTAATTTGCCTTGTTTTATCAGTTTAACCTCTTCTACTGCTTCCTTTATTCCTTCAAGTATATCTGCCTTGTAATTGGTAAGCGGCCTGGCTTTTACATCTTTAAAATTTTTTAGCACTTCTAACATAAAGGAAGCCTTGTTGTCTTTTACTTCTAATATTATTTTCATAACCTGTTGTGCGCATTACCGTGCAAACAAATTTAAGAAAAAATTGAATTTAACAGGCTAAAAGCCCTGAAATTATAACTGTTCATTCATAACCCCACCTACCGAGCTTATCCGCCATATACGCCTGCAAAAGGCATCGTCCCTGCTCCTCATCTCCGACCTTACCGTATCCGAAATATTTTACCGCACCGGCTTTAACAACAAAAGCTACTTTTTCCGCGAGTTTAAAAAGGTGTACAACTGCTCGCCAAATGATTTCAGGGCTGTGAACAGGTTGCCGGGGGTGGGGAGGAATTAGAAAGGGGCATAATCCTTTAGTTAGCACAATGTAGTCACAGACTACTTGCATAGCGTATCCGTAGATACAATCTACGGACAGCGTGCTGTTTCAATAGCTAGCAATTTTGAAGGACGTGTTATGAAACTCATTCAATTTTGCCTGGATGTGAACTTTTCAATTGGTCATTTGTACTTCCTGTACTACCAAGATAATAGGTGGCGCCTGTATTATCCGTGTTTTGATCATAAAGCATAACCAAATTACCATCATCCTGCAATGAAAAATAAGCTCTTTCGCTACCAGCACATTTACTATGAATATTTGAGTGCCATACTGTTTTACCTAACGAATTGCGTAATACAAGATCGCCATCGGCTTGGAAAAACAGAGCCTTACCATCTTTGCCCCTGGTTTGGGCACTCCACAAAGGTTTAACCGGCGTACAGGTTATACAATATAAAACAAGGTTACCATCTTCCTGGATGATGAGTTGATCTGTTTGATGTTCTGAATAAATGCTGTTATATATTTGAACGTTTGTACCAGGGAAATTTCCTGTTGGGTATTGTAAAATAGGAATATAGTTGTTTGTTACAAATGTAGGTTTTTGAGGATGTAGCATTGGCCCCTTTGCAACGAAGCCACATGGTAGATCATCAAATGTTTTTGTTTTATTTAAAACAGGCGTCAAACACGATGTTGAGATAAAATTTTCGACGCTTCTTAGTTTAATGGTAAAAACAATTAGTGTTAATGGAATTACACTAAATAAATAAGTAATATTTTTTTTAAAAAGCTTTTTCATACAAATGGTTTGAGTTAGATTTTTTAATATTTATCCACGTTTTTTTATGATTTACGCCTTGGCGGCGGCGGCCTAAAAACGGGCTGAGGTTTTACTACCTGCTGACGTGGCTGGGTCGGCTGTTGTTGTCGTACTTGTGGTTGCTGTCTCCTGATTGGTTTGGTAGTTGTTTGCTGTTGACTTGTCGGCGGGGTATTTGTTTGTTGGCGTTGTTGTGTTTGTTGTCCGGTTTGCAGGCGGTTTGATTGTTCTTTTTGCTTTGATTGCTGCTGCTTTTGTATTTGCGCTTGCTGAATAGTTTGCTGCTGACGTTGTTGCTCCGATTGGCTGTTTTGTTGTTGCAAGCGTTGTTGCTGTGCTTGTTGGGCGGCCTGCTGTTGCCGCTGCTGCTCCTGTTGTGTAGATTGTTGTTGCAGGTGTTGCTGCTGCATTGGTTGAACTACCTGTTGCGTGCGGGGTTGTTCCCGTTGACCATTTTGTAATTGACGGTATTGTTGGGGCTGATTTGGATTAAAAGTTGACTGCCTTGGTTGTAATTTTCCACTTTGCAAATCGTGATTGAAATTAGCCTCCCGATTTATCCCGGTAACATTCTGAGGCCTTTGGATCGGTTTTATCCCGGAATAAACGTTTTGCGGACGCGCAGCATAAGGCGAGGGGCTATTCAAATTTGCCTTATAAATAGTTATGTCCCTGCCGCTTTGAACAGAATTACCCGGCCGGCCTAATTCCCTAATATGATATTTTTCTACCGGGTTATGAGTGACCCTCTCTACATCAGCAGATGAAGGGCCAAAGTTATAACGTGAGCGCGTGGTATTAACGGTATAATTGTTAATTATAGTGGTTTGCCTTATATAGGTTACGTTATTCTCAGGGCCGTGCCAATAATTTGAATATCCGGAATTGTAAAGGTGTGCCGGCCCTACAAAAACCCACCATGTATCGGGGCACCCGTTACTTACACCAGCGCTCAAACCTGGCGACAAAGGCGCCCATCCACAAGCCTGGTCTCCAAAGCGCCAGGTAACCCATGCCGGTGCCCATTCATAACCGGGGACCCAAACCCAATTATAATAGGAGTTATACGTCCAACGGCCATAGTGATAACAGGCCCATCCCCATGGCTCATCAGATACCCACGTATTACCATCATCGGTCATCGCCCAATGTCCATCGGTAAAGTATGGGCGAAAATCAGGGCTTACATTTGGCACAAATACATCCCCGTATTGCGGGTCTTCTACCCATTGTCCGTAAGGTGACAATTCATCGTAAAATGCCTGGAAAGAAACATCAGTCGGCGGTGACGGACTGTCTGTATTCTTTTTTTCCTCCCATCTTACATTTGAACTGCCCTGAATATTAAGTGTTGTTGCATTTTCATCCGTAATTGTTACGTGATATGATTTATAGAAATTATTTCCGCCCTTTATTTCAATATCGTGAGCACCAACACTAAGCTGATAATTTGATAAAGGGATGTTTCCAACCATATTAGTGTCGATATAAACTTGTGGATCCTGCAAAGAATTGTCAGCAGAATTAACGAACAGGTAGCCGTGTTTAGGGGGCAATATGCGCACTATATGCTGAACTCCAGTGTCGCTTGCTAACACACCAAATTTTAGGGGTTGGTAATTGGGGGCAGTTATTTCAACAACGTGATTCCCAGAAGTGGTTTCTATTTTATTGCCATCATTAACTATAATTTTCCCGTCGATATTAATATCTGCATTATTGGGCGTTACATCAAAAAGGAAATAGGGTTTAGTGCTATCGGTTGTCTTTTCAACTTCTTCATCAGGTATAATTTTTGCAAGATTTTGTTTGTCTAAAACACCTTCCTTGTGATTTTGAATACTGTAGATTTTGGGCTTCAAACCGTTTTCCGGATTGAAATTTATATAGAAATCAACCTTTTTATCTGCACCTTTTACATTTTTTATATCGACCCTTTGATTGATGTAAGCAATTAAATAATAATAATTATCTGTGCTGTTATAATAGATATCACTTAAAGTAATGTCTTCATTAAATCCAATTTTCTCTATCTTATCCGATAAAACCGATATCGATTTGAGGTAATCTTTGATATTAAGGTTATCTTGAGATATTTCAGGAATGTTATTGTCAACTACAACCTTTGGATTTCTAAAACAATCCTGCTGTATCAGGTCAATTAAGTTGTTTTGGTCTGCTGAGCTATCAATGTTTTCACCCGTTATCGATTTTATGTCGAAATAGTAATTTTTTATAATTGTTTTGCATTCCTCTTTAACAAGGTTTGCCGCTCGTTCAGACAATAAGGGAGGGCTTGTGGGTTTAATTTCAGCTAACGCGGTAAAAAAAGTTAAGAGATAGCATATTACGAATAAATAAAACAAGTTAGGTTTCATTTCCAGAGATTTAGGTTTATTTACAGGTTATTCATAAAGTGGTTCTTTATATAATCATGTTTTTCTGTTTCGGTCATTTTTTTTATTGAAGAGATCAGCCACCCGGAGTTATAGTCACTTCGGTTAAAATTTTTGACAGTAAACTCCCATCCCTTCACCTGGAGAAATTGGAAGTCAACAAAATTTATCTGATTAAACTTTAAAATTCCACTTTTAACCATGATCAAGAATGCACTTAAATAATCAGCACGGTAACTGTCTGAAGTATATTGAAATATGCTATTTCTTTTTATTAATGCTTTAGATAATTCCGAAAAGCCAACTTCATGATCCATAGGATTTATAAAAGTTATATTTCTATTAGCCTTGGTAGGAGCGGGGAAAATATCGCTTTTCACATCAAAAATTACCCATCGGTAGCTGCTGTCCAATCCTGCTTCTGGTTTTAAAATGATGTCGATGAGGCAGTTCTTGTTCAGATAGCTAAATGAACAATGAGAAATTGCATACCAATTTTCATCATAAAAGCCTAAATGAACTTCGTTCGAATCGTTACTTACAAGGTTTAAGAAATTCAATGTTTCGGGACTGTGGGACAACCCAGTGTCTTTAAGATTAATTAAGGCAATTATGTTTCTTGCCCTTGTCGACTTTAAGTTATTAGCAAACTTTACGGGTTCTTTATAATTAAAACGGTCAAAAAATTCAGCTATTTGTTTATCTTCAAAATCAAATCTTTGAAGCATAATTGAATCCATACCAAAGGTTATCTGGCCTTTACCCAAATCTATAAAAATGAAAAAAGCGACAAAAACCAGAAAGAGGTGCTTAACCATGGGTAGTTTCCTCCACTTTTATATCGCCAAGTTTTAGTACATACTTGTTAGTTTTACTATCTCCGTTGAGAAGGTCCAGTTTTTTAAGTACTATAATAATATGACGCTTCGTTACATCAGTATAATTACCCATTTCATTATTGCTTCTTCCTTCAAATTTTTGGAGAAAAGTCGCTGATCCATAATAATACCCATTGGGGCCCTTTACAAATTGAGTCCCAAGGTAAATTTTATACCATGTGATTTTTACGGAAAGATAAGGGAGTAGCTTTAGCCTTGCCAAATATCCCCCTATTGGATAAATATGCGTTTTATTTGATGAGAGGCTACTAATTTCAATGGTAGTTGTATCCGAGATAAATAAATCCAATGCTAATTCGATCGCATCATTTTTTTTATCAAGACTGTTTTTTTTATTGGCTATAACCTGTACAAATTTTTCGAGGTCGTTAATGGTTTTTATTGCCTGTTCTCTAAAGCCATCAAGCTGTTCCTGAGACAACGTTTTAACACCGTCCTCGCTCATTTGTTGAGCGAAAGCATTAGGAACAATTGTGAAAGAAAAAAGCACAAAAATAACAGATACTTTGTGTGTTATTTTATTTTTCAGAAACATAGATTTCGAATATTTTCCCATCTTCAATTTTTTTATCCACAATGTTCACTTTCCTATTTGTCATGCTGATTGTTTTAACATATTTATTTATTGCAATTCCAGTTGAAGTTTCCTGACTGCTATTTACAAATATCACCTCGGCATTTGGTGATGTGAAAAATTGGAGGATTTTTTCACGTATGCCGCTTTTTGATTCATAGGTGATATTAGGGTTTGCCAGTTCAAGAAAATATTCTTCTAAGCTGCCCGTTGGGGCATGTTCCTTTTTTTTCTTTGTTAAAGCTTTTTGCGCAGTTTGCTTCGTAATTGTAACCGATGACGTTTTTGATGTTGTGGTTGTATCTGCCAGAGTGGTTTGTTTTTCCATTACTACTTTGGGAGTATCATAAAAAATTACAAACCTTTTAGGTAGTTCATTTTTTGCGATAAGCGTATTTTTGATGTCTTTTATAATTGAATCTTGGTTACTCGAATCTTTACCAATTCGTAAAGTATAGCTGATGTCATCCGATGTCGTCGAAAAGTTGTAAGATGATTTCGAACTTGACAAGTGAGATAGATAACTTCCAATTTGTAAAGTTGGAAGATTTGCGCTCAAGTCGTCTTTTAAATTGTTGTAGTCGTATGTTCCGAATTTCTTTCTTAAGCCATTTGCTGTTTCCGTCGGAATTTCAAAAACAGAGACAGAGTCTTTATTTAAGTCAAGCCTGAAAAAAGTAACCTTTGGAACAAAAGGCAGCTTCCCTCCCTCGATTGGTTGAATAAAACTCTTTACAGCCGAAGGCATAGGGTCTGATGGATTATCTGAAATGTTTTTTTCGAAGACAAGGCTAACATTTATTTGCTGTGTACCATCGATCTGTGTTTTGCTTGAATCGCCGCAAGAAGAAAGTACGATTATTCCCAAAAACGTTAATTTGAAATAATATTTCATTTTAATTGGCTATTAATGAATTTTAAATATCTGATGCTTTAAACATTCTAAGGCGATAATGCTACCTTGTTGATCTGTTTGTCCTCCGGTAAACAGAACAATGTCCTCGTCTTTTAAAATGCCATTTGTTTCAATTTCATAAGTGTAAATTTTCTGATTGTTGACCTCTATTTCTTCAATAAAAGAAATAGAGTGTTCGCCGACTTTCATTTTATTATTGTCTATTTTCAGTTTAATTTCGGAATCAAAAACAGATTTAGGTGACGGCACTCTAACGGAATGTCGAATATTCTCCTCCGGGATTGTTTTTTCATCAGCCTTAACTTTATCTTCTGACCATTGAGAATGCTGTTTTCTGAATTTTTTAGCGGTATTAAATTCCGCTAAAAAATATCCGGTATGGGCGATGTGAATATAGATTACAATTAAATAAAGTAGAGACATAATAAGATAAAAAATCATATTGAATGTGCCTAATAGTAAAATGGCTGTAATTTTGAAGAGAGCACTCAGTACAATTAATGTAACGCCGGCGACCTGAAAAATGACACCTTTTTTTAATTCTTCTCTCAGTCCTTCCTGCACGCCTCTATCTTTTTGCAAGACAATTTTATTTCTAATTAGGCATTTTGCACCAACATTTTTATGAAACCAATTAGCACCAACCCAATCAAAAAAAACAAATAGGGCAACTGCAATAATGGAGGAAACTAAATAAACACCATGTTTGGTAATCCCTCCATAAAGTGTTAAAGCAACTGCTGCTCCTTCAATGCAAACAGCAAGTATCACCCACGCTGTATCCTTTTCATAGTCGATAGTGTTATAGAATCCAGGAAGAGAATATATAATAGGTTTCTTTCTAGTGGCTAACCAAGCTTTTCTTGCATCGTCATTGGGCTCGAATTTAAAACGATTATTTAGTTCAGGCATAAGATAATAATTTAGGTATATTTTGTGATTTAGAAACGGTTCAAGAAAATATTTCCTTGGGCAAATGCAATTAAATAATAATATTTTGAAAATCAAATACTTATGTAAAATATTTATTACTTAATTTTACATTAAATATTACTTAATAATAAATACTGCTGTATTAATTATTTATATATTTAGTTTTTAGGATATATTTTATTAAAATAAAAAAATGCATCAATCGATGACTTTGGATACAATATGCATTCAATCTACGACTACATCAAAATTCCTTCAACCAATGCCTCTAACCTTGCTATTTTGTCGAGTATTTAGCGTAGTTCAAATTTGTAGGGCGACGGTTATAAATGCCCTCACTTCTTCCCACTCTTCAAATAACTTTCAGAATAGTAACCGATCCGCGTTCCTATTTTGGAGTTGCAGATAACCCAATCTCCCACATCGTAGCAACTGATATACAATTTGTCGCCGGTTTTAATGTTTTTAATTACGCGGTTTACGCTCACGCAAATTTTCACACTTTTTTATTTCCAAAAAATAGAACGACTGATTATCAATATATTAGATTAAAAAAATCTGCAGTGCTATTGCGAAATGAACGCTCATGAACATCTTTTTGCCTGGTTTAACCCAGTGTAGGTCACTTAGAAAAATTTGTCCGTAGCCTGAACGGGTCCATGTTGGTGTTTATTTCAAATATGTAATTGGCTGATAAACAGCAACAAGCATTTTTGTCGAAATGGTAAAATGCAATTGACTGATAATCAGGTATTAACAAACTTTAAAAAAAGTGCAATTGTGAAGTGAACGCTCTTGTTTTTGCAACGTGCTGATAAAAAGCTATTTACGAAATGTAAACATTGTACTCTTTAGTCCTTCTTGCTACCAATGCCTGCAAAACATTGCCCCCGGCTTTATCCCACATCAGGAAGGCCTGGAGGAGGGTATTGTCCGTTATATTCTGGTTAACCAGCTTCAACACCGTAGAGCCTTTAAAACCCGCAATGCCAATGTTATAACAAAAAGAAAACAAAGCATTAAACTGGTTTTGATTTAGCACAGGCACCGTGGCAAAATGCACTGCCGAGGCATAGGGTTGCGCTATCTGGATAAAATAATCATCGGCCTGTTGCTGGGTTATCGGCGGATCCTGCATGGTTACGGCAGCGCTTGAGTCGGGGTAGTAAGTCATGCCGATACCGATGGTGGGGATACCAACCTGGTCTAAATAGGGGTGTAGTACGCAGCCTTCAAATTGTGTGATGAGGGTTAATCCTGCCTGGTCTAATTGGGTGATTGCCATGATATTGGGGTTAGGTTATTTTATGAGTAAATATACTATTTTCTTAAAAACAAAAAAGGCCTGGGGAAATTTCCCAAGCCCTTACGGTTAAACAATGTGATATTTTTACCCCCTCTGTCTCCTTCGTCGACATCTCCCCCTAAGCGTAGGGGGAGAAAGGCAGGGGTGTCTTATTCGCCTGACGCATGTTCATGCACATGCTCTTCGCGGAAGAGTTTGGCGCTGAAATAGTCGTTGTTCATCAGGCTAATGTTAGTCATTTTTATTTCTTTAGGACATTCGGCTTCGCAGGCGCCGGTGTTGGTGCAATTGCCAAAACCCTCGGCGTCCATTTGGGCAACCATGGCCTGCACGCGACTCCAGCGCTCAGGCTGTCCCTGCGGCAGCATAGCAAGTTGTGATACCTTTGCCGATACAAACAGCATAGCCGAAGCGTTTTTACAGGCCGCCACACAAGCTCCGCAGCCAATGCAGGTAGCCGAGTTGAAAGCCTCGTCGGCAATTACCTTCGGGATAGGAATAGCATTTGCATCGATAGTGACACCGGTATTTACCGAAACAAAGCCGCCGGCCTGTTGTATCCTGTCGAAAGATGAACGGTCGACCGCCAGATCCTTTATCACCGGGAAGGCAGCAGCGCGCCAAGGCTCAATCACAATGGTTTCGCCATCGTGGAAGGTACGCATATGCAGCTGGCAGGTAGTAATGGCATTTTTCGGTCCATGCGGGTGACCGTTGATATACAACGAGCACATCCCGCAAATACCTTCGCGGCAATCATGGTCGAAATGTATAGGCTCATCACCTTTAAGGATCAGGCTTTCGTTCACCACATCCAGCATTTCAAGGAATGACATATCCGGTGAAATGCGTTCAGCCTTATAAGTCACAAAAGCGCCTTTAACATCTGCATTTTTTTGACGCCATACTTTAAGCGTCAGGTTCATATTATTATTTTCCATATGGAAATATTTGAATTGCTACTTTTTTGTTTTGTCATTGCGAGGCACGAAGCAATCTCGTCGTCGTGCATCTGCGCCAATGTCGCTCGCATGGTTTACTCACCCGGTCTTCGCTTCGCTCGACCACCCTCTCTTCGGCAAGCCGGAAAGAGGGAAGGATTAATGCTTCGTCTCCACAAATTTTACACCTTTTCCCCAAACCCCGGACAATACTTATTTGTGTCCTCAATCAAAAAACCTTGCTCCAGGTCAATATCATTTTTACGTTTGTAGCTGCCCCATTTAAATGTTTTCTCAAAAAATGGCAGCCACTTACTGTCTTTTATTGCCTGGTAAAAATATACTTCGTGCTCTTTTTCTTTTAAGCTCATTTCATATAAAACCTCGTCATGGGCTGTTATATTCAATGCGTTAAAAAGCCTTTTCATTCGCACATACTCACAAACGTTGCCGCTTTCCAAATTCCCGGCAAAGTAAAATGGCATAAACCAGCCGATTATATAACAGCTTGCGCTGATATTTTTACCGATTATATAGTACTTTAACTCGTACCATTTTGAAACGGGCACCTGGTATAGGTTCATCAGTTTTAAAACTTCTGCCCTGTGGTTCCATTCGTCCGTTTCAATTTGTTTTATGGCCCTTTTTTCTTCTTTATCTTTTACCGATCCTGCGTGGCCCTGGTATGCAAAAGCCGCCGCTTTTTCGGCCGAATATGCCTGCTTTAATAAGTTGATCAATACAGCATCATTAAGCAGCATATTTCGGTCTTGGTTGATTAAGTTCATTGGGTTGATTAAGTGAGTGGTCGAAATTTTCTAAACTTAATCAACCCAATCAACCATTCACTATTTATAACTCCTTTGTGTTAAATGTACAAATTCAAAATCCAGCGCTTCTTTATTCAATACTTCGGGTTGGTTATCGCCTTTGTATTCCCAGGCGGCAACGAAAGCAAAATGCTCGTCATCGCGTAAAGCTTCACCTTCCGGTGTTTGCGACTCCAACCTAAAATGCCCGCCGCACGATTCTTTGCGCATCAGGGCATCGTCAACCATCAGTTCGCCAAGCTCCAAAAAGTCGGCTACGCGGCCTGCTTTTTCAAGGGCAGGGTTCACTTCTTCATTCTCGCCTACAACAAGGGCATTTTTCCAGAAATCGGCGCGTAATGCCTGTATCAGGCCTTTCGCTTTTGTTAAGCCTTCTTCGGTACGCGCCATGCCGCAGTATTCCCACATAATGTGGCCAAGATCGCGGTGGTATTCGTTTACCGTTTTGGTGCCTTTAAGGGCAAGCAACTTGTTAATGCGGGCAATAACATCCTGTTTTGTTTGCTCAAAAGCGGGGTGTTTCCCATCAACAGGTTTCGGGCCTATTTGGGCAAGATAATCGCCTAAAGTATAAGGGATCACAAAATAACCATCAGCAAGCCCCTGCATTAGTGCAGATGCACCGAGGCGGTTAGCACCGTGATCGCTGAAATTACATTCGCCCAAAGCATATAAGCCGGGTACATTGGTACTCAAATTATAATCAACCCATAGGCCACCCATGGTATAGTGTACGGCCGGGTAAATACGCATAGGTTGTTTGTAGGGGTCCTCATCGGTAATTTGATAGTACATATCAAACAGGTTACCGTATTTGGCTGCTACTGCATCCTTACCTAAGCGGTGTATCGCATCGGCAAAGTCAAGGAATACGGCAAAACCCGATCCGCCTACGCCGCGGCCTTCATCAACCATTTCTTTTGCGTTGCGCGATGCCACATCACGCGGTACAAGGTTACCGAAGGATGGATATTTCCTTTCTAAAAAGTAATCGCGGTCGTCCTCTTTTACCTGGTCGGCTTTGATAGTGCCTTTGCGTAGTTGCTCAGCTATTTCAACCGTTTTTGGCGCCCAAACCCTTCCATCATTACGTAACGACTCCGACATCAGCGTAAGCTTGGACTGATGGTCGCCCGTTACCGGGATACAGGTTGGGTGTATTTGTGTATAGCATGGATTTGCGAAAAAAGCACCGCGTTTATGCGCCCGCCATGCCGCAGTAACATTGGAGCCGATGGCATTTGTCGACAAATAAAACACGTTGCCATAACCGCCGGTTGCCAATAATACAGCATGGCCGGTATGGGTATCTATTTCGCCGGTTATTAAATTACGGGTAACAATACCTTTTGCATGACCGTCAACAGTCACTACATCAAGCATTTCGGAGCGGGTGTACATTTTAACTTTGCCAAGATGTATCTGGCGGTTTAATGCGGAGTAAGCGCCTAATAAAAGCTGCTGCCCGGTTTGTCCCCTGGCATAAAATGTACGCGATACCTGCGAACCCCCAAAAGAGCGGTTATCAAGCAAGCCGCCGTACTCGCGGGCAAATGGTACGCCCTGTGCCACACATTGGTCGATAATATTTACCGAAACTTCGGCGAGGCGGTAAACGTTGCCTTCACGGGCACGGTAGTCGCCGCCTTTTATGGTATCGTAAAACAGGCGGTAAACGCTGTCGCCATCATTTTGGTAGTTTTTAGCAGCATTAATCCCGCCCTGCGCAGCAATAGAGTGCGCACGGCGCGGGCTATCCTGGAAACAAAATGCCTTTACATTATACCCAAGCTCAGCCAACGATGCTGCAGCAGCCCCCCCGGCCAGACCGGTGCCAACCACTATCACATCGTATTTACGCTTATTGGCCGGGTTAACCAACTTTAAGTTAAATTTATGCTTGCTCCATTTTTCGGCTAATGGGCCGGCGGGAATTTTAGCGTCTAAAGTCATGTCTTTTTATTTACGATTTTAGATTTACGGGTTACGATTTGGGATTTTTTGAATTTAACAATTCGTAAATCTGAAATCGTAATTCATAAATCATTCTATCTGCTTTGTATATAATAAACTATCGGCATCAGGGCAAACCCTATCGGGATAA
>Ga0207038_10190_pt1 | contig 16962 bp, 13 predicted proteins | sample Alteio_BWMinCont_76_FD_153285 | JGI IMG/M metagenome (GOLD analysis project Ga0207038, IMG submission 153285) | Enriched cells from forest soil in Barre Woods Harvard Forest LTER site, Petersham, Massachusetts, United States -... | ecosystem: Environmental > Terrestrial > Soil > Temperate forest >...
GCAAGCAATTGGACTATGCCTTCCTGTTCGATACCGCGAACACCGCCTCGAATGCGATTGCAGTGCGCGACGCCTACATCGATTTCAAGCCTTGGAAGATAGCCCAGTTCCAGGCCGGTCAGTTTAAAGTCCCCTTCTCGCAGGAGGTCGGCACCGGCGACACGAGCGTGGAATTCATCGAACGCTCCCCGACTGCTGTTTTGTACCCTGATGCCGCTGGAACATTCCGCGCCCCTGGCGTGGTAGCCCACGGGAATATTGGCGACGGACTCATCCAGTATTGGGCAGGAGTATTCAACGGGAAGGGACTCGTCGCGACCAACACGACGGACGAGCCGGAAGTTGTCGCAAGGATGCGGATCTACCCGTTTAGGCACAGCGACGGCATGTTCAAGGGCCTTGCAATCGGGGGTTCAATCAATCACAGCCGATCCAGAGGTCTCTCGAATGAGTTGAGCTTCAGCGGCGTGATGAACGACTCGCTGTACACTTTCTTCCCTCAATTCCGGATCAACGGCGGCATCGAACGGTATAACGGCCATTTCCAGTGGTTGTACGGACGCATGGGCATCCGCGGCGAATATACCCAAGGCCTCTGGAAGCGCCAGAACGTCGGCGCCGAGCAACTCGGCGGGATTGGGTTTGTTTCGCTCCCCGGCATTACGGGTAAAGGCGCTTATGTGCAAGGCACCTACTTGCTGACGGGCGAAACGGAACCGGAGAACGCCATCCCAAGAGTTAAGCACCCCGTGATTGGTCCTAACTCACCCGGCGAAACCGGCGGGCCGGGATGGGGCGCATGGTCAGTGAAATTCCGGTATTCATGGCTGGAGGGTAGAGCGCCTGGCTTCAATTGCCCGCCGAGTATCTGCCCGATCACACCTGCAATCTTCCCATTGCAGAGCGATCAGACCCGTCAATACAGCATGGGTGTTAACTGGTACTTGAATTACTGGGTCCTGTTGAAGTTCGATTTCAACGTGGATCAACTCAAGAATCCAAGCGTGCAGGGCGTCACACCACGCAATTACTTTGTGGCTTTGCAGGGAGTTCAGTTCCGGTTCTAACAGGCATCGGCAGCGCCCCGGATGGGTTGATTTGCTGGTTTTTTACGGGGGCCGGCATGAACGCGTCCGGGAGCGCTGTGTAGGCGAGGAAGGTCTCTTAATAGAAGTCGGCCCCCAAGCAAAAATCGCAGGAGGGTGTTCCATGAGATCGAAAATGTTGCCTGTTGCAGTCCTCGCCGCGGTGGTGGCGTCGTTCTTCCTCGCCAGCAGTTGCGGCAACGGTTCGTCCGTTTGTCCTACGTGCGGCACGACGAAAAATGGATCGATCGTCTTGATCGATACCATGCTCGTGCCGGAGCACAATGGCAACGGCGAGCCCGGCGGTCCCTTCAATATTTTTGACATCGGCTGGGTCGATTCGGTCAACCACCTGTACTACGTAACCGACCGCCTCGGGCTCGACGTTCCGATTTTCAGCACGGTGACCGACATCGCCGTAGGTGTAACCATCGGCGGTGATAATTCTATCGCCGAGGCGGGGAACAACGTCAGCGGGTGTTTCCAGGTGGCAAACCCGGGGCCCTTCTCGCCTCAGGTTATCCCTCCCATAACTACTGCCCAGGGCAACTACACCCGGTTTGGTTGTAAGACCGGAAATTTCAGGCTTGCAGGCGGCTTCGGGCCAAACGGCCATTATGGTGGGTTCTTGGGCGGACAATGCTGCGCTTCTCGCTCGAACAACCTGAATCCTTTGACCGGCCCGAATGGCCTCGAACTCTTCGCCGATGGGTTGACCGCAGTCATCGGGAACGGCAGTTCACACGCCGCGGTTTTCGACATGACCCAAACGGTGGCAGACATAAAAGCCCATGTGACTTTCCCCACCCCTCCGACAGTGCTTGCCACCCTCGTATCGGGAACTTCTCCCGACTATGACGGACCTAGTGGCATTGGCCCCTGTCAGTCATCCGCCAATGGTCGTGCATTCGCCGATCCCACTTGTGGTGATCTTCGTGGAGATGAACTCGCCACCACGGGAGCCACGCCAGCGATGGACCCGGCCGGGAATCCGCATGATTTGGTGATGATGATTAACGGTGATCCTGGACTTCCCTACGTCACCATTTTTGACGTCACGCATGTCGTGCGTAAGACCGGGACACTGGAACAGCAGCACTGCTTGCCCGTTTCCAATTTCCAGCCTTTCAGTCCCGGCGGACCGAACACGACCTTCCCGAGAAACTTCGCCACGTGCGTCCTTGGCCAGATTTACTATGACAATGCTTTGCCGACCGATTCGACCGTCGCGGTGGATGAGAATAATGGGTTTGCTTGCCCCGATCCGTCGCTCGAGTTCTTCATTCCTCCAGGTGGGCCTCGCGTCCCAGTTCCGTCCGGCGCGTCCGGTACTGGTGTGGGAAGCGCTACGCACCTCGCGGGCATCAACGTGCCGTGCCACCATGGACCGATGCTTCGCAACGGGCCTCCGAATACTCCGACAAATGGTCAGTTCTGTCCTGCGGCAAACTCATTCCCCGACTGCTTTGGAGCTGTTGGTTTGGCAGGGTTGGGCGGAATGGTGTACAACCCGAACACTGGACATTTCCTGCTGTCCAATGGAAGTGCAACGACCGACCTCGTCGTCGGAACCGTTGACGAAATCGATCCGCGACTTGGAAACCCAGCAGGGCCGGTGGTGGTCAACAGCTTCCTTACGCCGGGCTGCATGCCCAGCGGCGTAGCCATGGGGCCGGGCACGGATGCGCTTGTGACCTGCGCTGGCCATGACGGCAGGCAATTCGCGCCAACAACGTACATCATCAACGGCACTACCGGCGCCATCCTCGCGACCATCAATAACGTCGGTGGCGTTGACCAGGGATGGTATAACCCAGGCGATAATCGCTATTACCTGGGCGCGAGAGACATGCCCACCGGGCCAGTTCTGGGCGTCATTGATGCCGGAAGGCGCCAGTGGCTCCAGAATATACCCACGCAAGGCAACACTCACAGCGTCGCTGCTGATGCCGGCCTCAACAAGATATTCTTGCCGCTTCCTGCCGGCGCGCTTTGCAGAACACAGCAAATCGACGGCTGCGTCGGAGTTTACGCCAAGGAATAGACAGCCTCCATAAAACGAACGCAAGTTAGTAGCCCGGACTCGGATTTTGAGTTCGGGCTACTCTTTTTTTGGGGGGGCGTAAAATGAAGATGTTTTACAGCGGAACCGGCTTCAATTGGAGGTAAACATCAGGCGCCCTCTGTATCCAATCAGCAGCGTGCAGTCGGCTGTGCTAAAGGCAAATTGGCGTTGCAGGGTTAGGCTATTTAACGCGAGTCGCTTGATAGCGCCAGGCTTTCCATTGACCGCTGCGTTTCACCCAAATCTCGCTGATAAATATTTTTTCAAAGCGTGACCCTGCTCCACGAGGAAACTTGATGACGTTTTCGTAGGTTACTAGCACAGCATCCGGACTGATCGGATCCAATCTGAAGGATTGCAAACTGAAGTCGCTCACTTTGCTCTGGTCCACTTCCCGAACGACTTTGAGCTTGTTGCGCTCGCCATCCCCGTCTTCTTCCACAGCTTGAAAATCGTCCCAGAGAAAATCGGCGTACGCCTGTTTCTTCTTGTCTCTGAACGCGGCCCACATCGCGCGGATATTTGCCTGCAGGAGGTCGTTTACTTCCGATTGGCTAGCCGCAGTCGTGGATTTATTGGTTGTGGCGGGCCTCTTGGTATTCGCAGCGTCCTGGCTGAACGCGCAGGATGCCAGTGACAAGACCGCGGCAACTCCAGCGAGATAATTTCGCATCAAATCCCTCCCCCACGAAGTGCCGGGAATCTTACAAGTCGCCGCTGCGATAGTCAAAGCAGGGTTTAGGGATATGAGGAGAGATTGTCAGACGAGTCCCGAGTAGGGAAAAGATTCCCTACCCGGCTTTCCGTTATGGATTATGACGTGCCGCGGAGTTCAGTAGTTTCGTAGCGCCTATCGGAGCGACTTATCGAGAATTCCCGCGATGGTGGACTCCTCCACTTCGCCGGGCGAGTTGTAAACCGCTTTGCCGGATTTATCGAGCACCACGACGTGCGGAATAGATCCTGCGTAGTAATTCTTCACGAGCTGCAGTTGGGTCGGTGAACGCTTCTGGTCAAGATCCACGACTACGAAATTCACGCGATCCTTGTACTTCTCGTATAAGCTGACGGTTCGGCGCGCCTGCCGCTTGGAATTGAAACAACCCTCAGCGTAAATGATCACGTAGTTCGGCTTGCCCGTGACGGCGCCTTCGTCCATGTGGTCACCCGTAATCAACGGGCCGTCCTCGTGGTCAGAGGAATAATCGAGGTGTGAATTCAGGCGAAGATTGTCGCCTGCCCGCGCGCTGACACCAAATGTGAGGGCGGTGAGAACTGCAAAGAATGCGATTGTTGTCTTCATTGGGTCAATCTCCTGGCAAAAACCTCAAATCACTGCAGGCGTGAAGCGGCCTAGCAATTAGATACCGGAGAGGTGCAAAAGTTTCATGTTCCGTGCCTGGTATTCTCCTCACAATTTGTGGTCATTCGCTGAGAAATCAAGTTAGGCGTATCGAAACTCCCGATCCGGTGTTTGGTTTAGTTGGAAGATTGGGCTTCGGGAGTGTTACTTGGAGTGTCTGCCATTGGCAATGGGAATGAGCAGGCCCTGCTTCACCTGAAATTCAAGCCCGCGCCAGGAGATCTTGTTCGAGAAGAAACTCATGATCCAGACCCCGAATTGAATCGCGTCGCGGACAGGCGCCAGCGCCCACCACCTTCGTGTCACCGGATCATTCAACCCCCAAATGCCGACTACTCCATACACAGCGTAACGAAGGAATAGATACGCGACCACGTACAAGCCGGCAATTTCGCGGGTGGGCGCCAGGAGCGCCGCAAGAATTGTCCAGGGCAGGCCAAATGTAAAGGCCAGAGCCGCGTGACCACCAGGTCGAACATTTCGCAGGCCGATCGTCCAGCGGAGTTCGTGGAGAATGAATTGGCGCAATGACTCGCGAGGATACACGAGGAGTACAGGATCCTGAGCGAGCTTGATGGAGTATCCCAAAGCGGCGATCCTGTGGCCGAGCTCGTGATCGTCTACATAATGGTTGCGAATGGCTTCAAAGCCGCCGATTTCGGCGAGGCGAGCTTTCGTGGTCGCCATGGTTGCGCCCAGAGTAAAACGGATCCCTTCAAGCCGCTGCGCGAGGAGCGCGGCTGTAGCAAACTCAACGGCCGAACCCGCCGCATCAAGCGTGGCGCCAACACCGCCGGCTGCATCGCTGCGAAAGAGTGCAGTGACAGCTCCAACCCGTGGATCCGCAAAGTGTGAAGCCACACTACGCAAGTAATTTGGCCCCACGCGCACATCGCTGTCGCTGACTACCAGCAAATCGTATTTCGCCTCGCTGACCAGTCGGCACAGCTTGTTCACCTTGCTGCTAGCGCCGATTTCCCGCGAACCCACCAGCAGCCGGATCTGCCTTTGCGGGAAGTCATCGATAATTTTTTCTATCACCGGAATGGTGGGATCGGATACATCGCTGACGCAAAATAAAATCTCATGCTCCGGGTAGTCGAGGCTGCAAAAGCTGGCAAAATTTTTGTACGCGTCGCGGTCCAATCCGCGAACAGGTTTTAAGATGCTGGCAGGCGGAGTGTATTGGCTTACATTAGCTTTTTTTCGCGGCCCGAAATAGCCCAGGGCCGCCGCAATCGCCAGCGCATAGTAAGTTAGCGGCCCAAGGGCAAAAAGCAACAAAAGGTCGCGTATCACTGAAGAATGCATTCGCTTATTGATCCATTCCGTAACTCGCGCGAATCAATCCCTTAGGGGCGGAGAACGGTTCGCCTCAATGATTCGTTCGACTTAATATCATACCCGTCTTAAGCACGACGCGCACTGTCTTGCTGTGGAGTTTTCAATTTCGTTATACACGGTAAATCGGCTCATAAAGGCGACGCTGAAAGCGCTTGCACTCCGCTGTGCCTCACGATTTGATTCCGAAATGCTCCCTTTGGGTTTTCTAGATTGTGAAAATTCCCTCGATAAGCTAGAGAGTGGTGTCCTGGGTGCGCTCATCTGATGAATAGGAAGGCTGTTGGTCAACCTAGTTCGCTATTCTGGATCGTGCTGACGGCGCTCACCTTGCGCCTGGTGGTGGTCGCATTTCTGTATCAGGGCCAACTAAACCCTCGCCGTGACCACTGGCCGTTTGGATATGAAACGGGAAGAATTGCACGGGCGATTGCAACGGGGCGAGGGTTCAGCGATCCGGTGACTGTCGGGAGCGGCCCGACAGCATGGATGACGCCGGTTTATCCCTACCTTGTGGCCGGAGTATTCAAAATATTCGGTGTGTACTCGAAAAGGTCTGCATTGATTCTACTGTCACTCAATAGCCTGTTCTCTGCGCTCACGTGTATCCCGATTTTTTTCATGGCGCGGGAAAGTTTCGGGCAAAGAACTGCCGTCTGGGCCGCCTGGGTCTGGGCTCTGTTCCCATTCGCCATTCTTTTGTCGGCCGATTGGATTTGGGACACTTGCCTGACTGCACTCCTGCTAAGTTGCCTGTTTCTGTTTACGCTGCGCTTGAGTCGTTCTGCCAGTCTGGTGGCCTGGTCCTGTTATGGACTGCTGTGGGGCGCGACGGCACTGACCAATCCGTCAGTCCTTGCATTGCTGCCGCTGCTCGCCGGATGGGCTTGTTTTCGCCTGCACAGCCAAGGCCAGCCCTGGGCAGCGAAATTAGCCGTGGCGATGCTGGCTCTGGTAATCATAGTGACGCCCTGGTTCCTCCGGAATTACCGCACCTTTCATCAGTTGATTCCCTTCCGCGACGCTTTTTGGCTGGTTATGCACGTGGGAAATAATGGTGACACCTCCAGCTGGGCTCCGGACGCGGCGCACCCTTCGACCAGTGCGAGCGAGGAAGAGGACTACAACCGGTTGGGTGAGATCAAATACATGGCGGAAAAGAAGCGCGAGGCAATCCAATTCATCCGCAGCCATCCGGGATGGTTCGTCCTGACTAGTTTCCGCCGTTTTGTTTTCACATGGACTGGATTTTGGGGTTTGCCAGCCGATGGGCAAATCGAGGTTGCCTTCGATCCCGATCAGCCATTTGACCCGGCCGTGGTCGGATTATTCTCGACGCTTACAGTGCTGGCGATTGCGGGGCTATGGGGCGCATTTCGGCAGGGCGCCCCAATGGCCTTGCCGTATGCATTTGCCCTAGCGGCGTTCCCGATAATCTACTATTTCACGATCAGCGATCTGCGTTACCGGCACCCGATCGATCCGGAAATCATTGTGCTGGCAACGTATGCCAGCGTCAGTCTCATCTCCCGACGGCGTGAAGCTTGAGAACTGATCTCTGGTTCAGCCAAGCGGCGCCCGCCGTTGAATGTGAGCCCTTGACCCGACGAGTCTCAGGCGTTCAGTACTTGCAGTGTGCAGCAACATTTCATATGCTCGCGCGTTCTGAAAGCTCGCAGCCCAGTCACGGAAGCGATGCCGCCCACTGAAAACCCGCCGGAAACGTCCGATCGAGTCCAAAGCTCGCTTCTCTTGATGATCCTTGTAGCACTTGCCCTGCGCCTCGTCGTGGTTGCCTTTCTTTATCCTGATCAATTGAATCCCCGGCGGGACCATTGGCCATTCGGTTATGAGACGGGAAGGATCGCACGAGCAATCGCTCAGGGCGAGGGGTTTGCCAATCCGTTGTTCGAGAAGACGGGCCCAACGGCCTGGATGACGCCGGTGTATCCGTACCTCGTGGCTGGAGTTTTCAAACTGTCCGGCATCTATACGAAAAGCTCCGCCATAATTCTCCTCTCCCTCAACAGTTTATTTTCCGCGCTCACATGTGTGCCGATCTTTTTCATGGCCCGAGATAGCTTCGGACAAAGAACCGCAATTTGGGCCGGCTGGGTTTGGGCACTGTTTCCCTATGCCATCTATTTGTCGGCCGACTGGATATGGGAGACTTGCCTAACCACATTCCTACTGAGCTGGTTGTTTTACTTCGCGCTGCGCCTTGAAAGCTCGTCGCGCGTCTGGCCCTGGGCAGGCTACGGGTTGCTCTGGGGCCTAACCGCCCTCAGTGATCCTGCGGTTCTCACGCTATTGCCTCTGCTGCTTGGATGGATTTGCTTACGCTCACACCGGCGAGGCCAGCGCTGGGGTGGGCTTGCAACAGCGGCAGTACTTGCGTTCGGGATCGTGGTGACTCCGTGGTTTGTGCGGAACTACCGCACGTTTCACCAGTTCGTTCCCTTCCGCGATGCTTTTTGGCTGGTGATGCACGTCGGAAACAATGGCGACACTTCGCACTGGGCGCCGGATGCGGCGCATCCTTCAACGAGTGCAAGCGAGGAGCAGCAATACAACAGCTTGGGTGAATTGAGTTATATGAAGGAGAAAAAACGAGAAGCGATTCAATTTATCACCAACCATCCAGGTTCGTTTACGTGGTTGACTATTCGACGGTTCGTGTTCACATGGACTGGATTCTGGAGTTTTTCGCGCGAATATCTTGAGATGGAACCCCTTGATCCACCGAACATCCTTATGAACCTGACTTTAACTCTTTGTGCGCTGGCTGGATTGCGCTGGGCGTTCCGAAATGGAAATCATGTGGCCGTGCCTTACGTTTTCGTCCTCATCGCGTTTCCGATGATTTATTACATCTCGATTCCGCAGATGCCTTATCGGCACCGCATCGATCCGGAGATTGTCGTGCTTGCCAGCTATGGAGCGATGGGCGTGGTGCAAGCATGGAAGAATAAGTTGTCGCGGGTGAGTGAAGCGGCACCGCAGGCTTAGGATTTCGGTTGACTCCCCATCAAGCCGTCTCGCCAATCGAAACTCATTCATGCCTCAAAGCTTCCGTCGGTTCCAACTTTGCGGCCCGGTCCGCAGGCAGGTATCCGAAGACTATTCCCACAGTGCAGCAAACTACAAATGCGACCAAGATCGAAAGCCACGCAAATCGAATGTTTAGATTTCCGGGCAAAAATGGCTCTGCAATGATGGGGATGGCAACGCCTACAAGTATCCCCGCAAAAGCGCCAATGCTGCTGATCATCACGGCTTCTGTAAGGAACTGCTGGCGAATATCCAGGCGGCGGGCTCCGACGGCCTTCCGCAGTCCGATCTCTCGAGTCCGCTCGGTCACGGTCACGAGCATGATGTTCATGATGTTCACCCCGCCGATGGTCAAAGTAATCAGCCCAATGACAAGCAATACCACCGAAAGCCCGAATGAAATTTTGCGGGCAGCATCGAGGAGCGACCCTAAATTTTGAACCTGATACTTCGCGCCGGTTCGATGCCGGCTGCGCAAGAGCTGGTCTACGTCGTGGGTGACAGCAGTCACATGCTCTGCTCGATCTGCCTGGGCATAGAGCATCACCAGCAAATCGGCGCCCATATAGCTCTTCACCAGCGAAAACGGCACGAGCAGCGAGTAACGCTGAATATCGGATTCTCCAAATGTGGAACCACGCTCGCGAAAGATTCCAATTATTGTGAGGATCATTTCGCCGGCACGGATAGACCTGCCGACTGGGTCATCGGCGGGGAAAATGCGCTTTGCCAACTCATCAGTTAGCAGGCAAACCTTGCTGTGCGATTCCCTGTCGCTTTCGTCGAGGTAGCGCCCCCGCAAGATTTCCAGTCGGCGAATTTCCTGGAAGCCCGCGGTCACTCCCACCATGGTGACAGGCAGTTCTGCGCCGTTGACGGCCAAATTTACCCAGATGGCATGAGAGCCGGCTGTTTGCGTTACATGGGGCACGCTGGACTGGATCGCCTGCAAATCGCCTAAGGACATGAAATCTGCCAGTGGTGGGTGAGGCTCTGATGGGATGAATTCCGCATATACCAGATTCGATCCAATCGCTTCGATCAAACCCGTAATATAAGAATTCGCGCTAAGCGAAACGGTGACGACGAGAACAACGCAGGCGCTTCCGATGGCAACGCCTAGAGTGGACAGTAGCGAGCGCAGTTTGTTGGCTCGCAGAGCGCGGATGGCTTCCAGTACAGTGCTGGTAGAAATCATTCGTCCAGACGATTAAAACACTACTTTGTAAACCGCGTAATGCTGATTTGCAAAAATAGGAATGGCAGGATAGGTGACCTCACGAAACTGGATGATATAGCTCAGTTGATGCTGGCGCGCCAGTTCCCCTAAGCGCTCCCAGGATAAACGCTTGTAGTTTCCGGAGATGGCTCCCGTGCTCTCCCATTTATCCCAGGAGTAGCCGACAGCCTCCATGCGCCTCCGATATTCATCCGTGAACGGAGGATAAAGATACATCGCTTGGCCGTCCTTCCATTCGCCCCAGCTCGAACGCTCCGAGAATACTCGGAAGCCCCCTGGATACGTGGGCACCAGAAATTGCGCCTCCCGAGGCGTATTCTCTTTCGCCCAGTCTTGGACGTCGCGCCAATCTCTTTGCAGGGGAGTTGGTACGACAAGCGGATTCCATAAGCTCGTCAACGAAGGGACGGTGCCAGCTGCTAGTGCGAGGATACCTAGAGCCGAGACGACATTCGTCATTTTGCCGAGCCGAACGGTGGAGTATTCGCCTGAACCTGTATAGACGAAACAACAGCCGCCGATGATTAGTAGGAGGAAAACGACGGTCGAGCTCCAATCAGCTTCGGGCCTTCCCGCAAAAGTGATCCCGGCGAGAAGCAGTAAAAGGATCAGCAGCCGAGCTCCGTTGGATCGCGCAATTCTCTCGCAGAGTTCTTCAATCCTCTTGGGGCGGAGTCTCCAAAGGAACATAGCTATCAAAAGTGGCCAAAGTAGCCCCATGGAATCAGAAAGAGGAAGCAGGATGGCGATTGACGAGAAAAAGAACGTTGTCGCCGGGCTGCCACTGAGAGTGGTGAGATGATTTGCGCCGTGAATCTGTATGAGCAAAGTCGAGAATAGTATCAGGAACGAATCGGCGCGCAGCAATTGTAGACGCGCCAACATTGGAGTGAGATGAATCGCTCCGAAAAGCGCACCAAGGAAAACCGGAAGAATAAAGGAAGCAGTCAGAATTTCGAAACGAATATCTCTACGCTGGCCGGTTTTTCGTGCGATAGCCACCATCAAGCCGGCTGCCACCAGCAACCCCACTCCGCTTACCAACTCGTAGGCCTCATGGCCGGCCAGCGTCACGTGAAATGGGTAGAAGGCGATCAGTGCTTCAACGTAACCTTTCGGAAACCCTTGATTGGTGACGCCGTGTGAGACCAATAGCCACGGCACCGAAATCGCCGCTCCGATCACACCGGCTCCAATAATTTCGGTCCGATGCCGGCGCCAGTCCATGACAGCGAAGGGTGCAAAAGCAAAAAGCATGAAAACGAAGTAAGGAGCGCTGATGTAAACAGTGAGGGCGCAAATTATGGCCGCCGGAACCCAGCGCTCCTCCAGCAGAAACCATGCTGCCCACAGGAGTAAGGCAATCGCCAGGGAAGTCTGGGTTTGCGTCGAGTCCAAAATGTCCGAAGCGCCCAGCGGTGTTAAGTCGTTCAAGAATGGCGACAGCGCGACCGAGACTATGACGCAAGCCAAAATACCCGTGCTCCGTATTCTCGTCCTTAGGATGAGTGTCAGTGCCAGAAAAAAAAGCAACTTGGTGAGGACGAAGAGCAGAAAGACCACTTTCTCGCTGCTCATCCAGTGCGATAGGTAGGCAACAAACTGCCAGAAGACAGTCGGGAATCGCGCAAAAGCTTCCCGGATGGGGTCTTGGGGATACAGGCTGGGGTCACGAAGCCAATTCAATAGAGGCAATTCAAATTCTTGATTGCCACTGCCATAAGAAAATCCATACGCCACCACATTCGCGTACGCTCCAACCACTCCAACCATGAGGACATACCCCCGGCGGGCGCTCTCGGACTTCGGGGAAGGTTCGGGAGATTCAACCACGAAGTATTGCTCCTCGCGCACTGATGTCGAGAACCGCAGACTGCTGCATATTTCTTGTTCTCGCGGGACAAATAATATCACCAAGATTTCGATGCGAGTTGAATGAAGACTGGCGGGCTACGGTCCCAAAGATAAAAGCTCTGCTAGAGCTTTGTGAGTGAACACTGTCCAGTGTAAATTACGCTGCATCCTTGCACCTTGAAGCTCTACGAGGAAACCGATATGCCACGAACGGGCAGCGACCTTGAGACAAGTTGGAAGACGGACCCGCGATGGGACGGAATCATCCGCCCGTATTCGGCGAGCGACGTTGAGCGGCTTCGCGGAACTCTGCCCATCGAGTACACCATCGCGAGAGTCGGCGCGGAACGCCTCTGGAAGCTCTTGCACACCGAGCCGTTTGTGAAAGCTCTTGGCGCAATGACCGGGAACCAGGCCATTGAACAAGTGGCTGCGGGCTTGCCCTCCGTCTACGCCAGTGGTTGGCAGGCGGCCGCGGATGCAAACAACGCGGGTCAAATGTATCCCGATCAGGGTTTGTATCCGGCCGATAGTGTACCCAAGCTCGTTCGCACATTGAACAACGCTCTCCAGCGCGCCGATCAAATCGATCATGCCGATGGAAAGGACGACACGCACTGGTATGCTCCGATCGTCGCCGACGCCGAAGGTGGTTTCGGAGGAAATCTGAATGCATTTGAATTGATGAAGGCGATGATCGAAGCAGGCGCGGCCGGCGTGCATTTTGAAGACCAGATAGCGTCGGTGAAAAAGTTGGGTGCGATGGGAGGCAAAGCTATTGTCTCGACGGTTGAATATGTCAACAAGCTGGTCGCCGCGCGGCTGGCGGCTGACATCATGGGCGTCCCCACAGTGCTGATCGCTCGCACCGACGCTCACGGCGCGAAACTGATTCGCAGCGATTTCGATGAACGCGACAAGCCCTTCCTCACAGGCGAACGCACGGCCGAAGGCGACTTCCTATTTCGCGGCGGCCTCGAAGCAGCCATCGCACGAGCTACTGCGGCCGCGCCCTATGCGGATATGGTTTGGTGCGAAACGATGAAGCCCGACCTCGACGAAGCGCGGCGGTTCGCCGAAGCTGTCCACGCAAAATTCCCCGGGAAGATGCTTGCAATCGATTGCGCTTCACCGCTCAGCCTCAAGAAAGTGATTGGCGAAGCCAACATGGATCGATTCCACTCGGAACTCGCCGCCATGGGCTATAAATATCAATTCGTCACGCTGGCAGGTTTTCACGCACTCAACATGTCCATGTTCGATCTGTCTCGCGAGTTTCTGCACTCGGGCGTGAAAGGTTACGCGGATTTGCAGGAACGCGGCAGCAGGGCTGCGAAAGAGCATGGCTATCGCGCTGCGAAGCAGGCTCGTTTCGTCGGCACGGGATACTTCGACGATATCGCGCAGGTGATTGCAGGCGGCAAGTCAACCCCGCCCGGGGAAAAAGCGGTAACGGAGTAGAGGCTTGCGCCCAGTAAATAGTTGGCGGCCTTTCTGGGGAATCAAGGGTTTGCGCGAGCGGTATACGTCCGCAACCGCCGAGACAGGCGTTTTGAAGCTCGGACGAATCGCGGGCCGCAGCTCGGTTGAAGATCCGGTCCGGAAGATTTCGAGAGAGCGGCACGATGGTAGACTCCGCCTTTGTCCAACCCACACATGGGTTCGACCTCACGGAGCTATCTGATATGCTTGCTCCTCGTTGCTACGCGTCTCCATGCAAGGGGTCAAGGCGATGACGCAACCTGCGACACAAACCACTTCGCATCCTGTTCTGGTGCGGCCCGCTGGGTCCGGGGCCTTCGCAATCGGACTGGGCTTGACCAACGAATGCAACCTTGCCTGTTCATTCTGCTATCGCGATCCGGCGCGAGTCGACCGGCTCAGCCTCGAACAGGTGCGATCCGCAATGGCCAGCCTTCCGGTACGCTCTGTCAATCTGGGGACTGGTGAAAACGGAATGCATCCGCAGTTCCGGGAGATGTTGGCGTTCCTGCGAACTCTGCCGGTGAAGCTCACCATCACTTCGAATGGACACAGCGCTTCCGTATTGACAGATGACGAACTTCGAGCGTTTCACGACGTCGAGTTCTCGCTGGATTATCCCAACCAGCTTGAGCAAGACGCCCAGCGCGGTTCCGGCAATTGGGCGCTCATCCACCAGCAGGCGGAGCGCTGCGTGCGATTGGGAATCCCTGTCACTTTCATCGCTGTAATGATGAAGGCGAATTACCTGCGGCTTGCTGATGTTGCACGGGTGGCCAAGCGTTACCAGGCTCCCTTGCGGATCAATGTGTACCAATCTGTCCGCTCCGACCTGTACGCCTTGAGTTACGAGGAATATTGGCAAGGCTTTCGTGCCTTGTTTGCCGAAACGGACGTCATCGCCATTGGGGAGCCGTTAGTCCGCGCGATGGCTGGTTTGCCTGCCAGGGCGGGCGGCTGCGGGGTGAGCACCGTGCGAGTTACGCCGCGCGGCACAACTCAACCTTGCGTGTACTGGCCGGGGGCTGGAGATCCGCTTTCTGTGTTGCTGTCGCTCGGTTCGGGAGTTGTCGAAACTCTGTCTTTTGTCGAAGCGCGGACCGTTCCAGAAGATTGCCGCGCCTGCGTGCACCTTGAATCTTGTTACGGCGGATGTGCGGGACGGCGCCGCCTCCAAAATGCCTTGCATCAGCCAGACTTCTATTGCCCAATCGTCCGCGGCGAAGTTCAAAAACTGGAGATTCGTATGGCTCCTGCTCGCGAGCTTCCCAAGGGCGAGAGTGCGTGTACTACGATCGTGATCGCGCGCGATTAGTGCCGCGCGACTTTTCTCTGCGATGAATTAAATTGTGGTTGCGAATTGAAATATCAATTAAACGTCAAAGAATGCGAGGTTCATCATGATGACCACGAGCAGCACCCAAGGGCAGGACAACTCGTCCCCAGAGGCGGCCCAGCCATATGCGGGAATTGGGCTGGCCATCGTCCGACTGACCATCGGCTGCATGTTTGTTTCGGTGTTCTTCGAAAATCTGGGCAAAGGCCTGTACAACCCGGTTAATTATGCGAAGCTTATCAACTTTTATATTGAGAAGGATCATGCGCCAGCCGTTTGGAAGTGGGTGATGGGACTGGCGGCGAGTCACGCCACGATGGCTGCGCCACTTCAGGGGCTGACGGAAATTTTGCTCGGTGTTCTGCTGTTGTTGGGCTTGTTCACCCGTCCCGTCGGCCTGGTTGCATTTGGTTTTCTCGGGAGCCTTTGGGTTTCGGAGTTGGGCACGAGTTGGATTTGGGAATTGCTTCCTCCCACGCTGGCCTCTCTCGCGCTCGCTGTGGGAGGAGCTGGCCGCACTTGGGGTATTGACTCGTTGCTCGCGCGCCGTCGCCCGTCTTCGCTTTTGTGGTGAAGCAGTCGTGAAGTGAAGCGAGGCACGTTGCGCGTCTCAGTCATCATTCCCACAAAAAACGAGGGAGAGGCAATCGGCCGCGTCCTCGCCGGTTTGCCTTCCGATCTGGTCTCCGAAGTCATCGTCGTTGATTGCAACTCGACGGATGGGACACCCGACATTGCTGCGCGCATGGGTGCCCGTGTTATCCGCGAACCGCGCCGGGGATACGGCCAGGCATGCTTGACCGGGCTAGCCAGCACTAGCGCTCCAGATATTGTCGTATTCCTGGACGGAGACTACAGCGATCGTCCTGCGGAACTCCCGTTTCTCCTCGCACCGATCATTGAAGGACGCGCGGACATCACCGTGGGATCGCGGCTCGCTGGACCGCGCGCCGCCGGCGCGCTTCCGTGGCATTCTGTGTTCGGCAATCGTCTCGCGGCCGGTTTAATCACCCTGCTGTATGGCATAAAAATCAGCGATCTGGGTCCGTTTCGCGCGGCGCGCCCGGATGTTCTCCGCGCGCTCGCCCTCGAGGAGGCAACTTACGGTTGGGCGGTTGAGATGATTCTGAAAGGAGCTATCCGTGGATTCAGGATTGTCGAGGTCCCGGTGAGTTACTATCCGCGCATCGGAAAATCAAAAATCAGCGGCACGTTCAGGGGCACAATCGGAGCAGCGTGGTTTATTTTCAGCCTCATTGCGCGATATTATTTTTCGCGACGGTCGGCCCAAGCGCGACAATCGGCTTGAAAAACAGCGAAGAAACCTCAATGGATGCCTTCCGCCAGCCAATCGAGCAATCGCTGAACATGCCAGGCACGCTGGTCATTATGGCCAAAGCGCCTAGACCGGGCCTGGTGAAAACTCGGCTGGCTCGGAGCCTTTCCGTGTCTGCGGCCACCGAGCTGTACCGCTGCCTACTTGATGACACGATAGCGTTGGCGCAAGCGCTTGACGGAATTGAAGTGGCCATAATGTGCCCGGAGCCAGACGTCGAAGAGTTGGTTCGCGCGACGGGTGGCACTGTGCCAGTCGTGCCGCAGATCGGGAGTGGCCTGGAGGCAGGGCTTAACACGGTGTTCGCGCACTTCACGGGTGAGGGCCGCAGGCCCATCGTCGCATTCAATAGCGACAGCCCACACCTGCCGGCGTCCGTGCTGGCCGGCGCGTTCCGCTCGCTCGCCGAGTGCGATCTCGTTGTCGGACCGACGCATGATGGCGGATATTATCTTGTCGGTGCGACAGCAACTCATCCGGGACTATTTACCGAAGACGTGATGGGAACGACAAACGCGTTTGAGTCGCTGCTTGCTCGTGCCCGTGCCCTGGGGCTCACGACGCATCTGACCGATCCCGGCTACGACATCGACGAGCCCGCCGATCTCAAGCGTCTTGCAACTGAATTGCGACGCGCCCCCTGGATGGCGCCAAGAACATCCGCATGGCTGCTGGCATCGGAGCAATCAGAATCGAGGGCGGTGCAGAATGGCCAAGCGGCGCAGCAGGGCGAAGACGAGTGAGTCTCGCGCCGGCTCGCAGACTTTACTGCTTCGGGGCAATCATATTTGCTGCGCTCGTTTTTTGTT